>Ga0116202_10000475_pt1 | contig 22218 bp, 19 predicted proteins | sample LakKivw325mmetaG_FD_94479 | JGI IMG/M metagenome (GOLD analysis project Ga0116202, IMG submission 94479) | Anoxic lake water microbial communities from Lake Kivu, Rwanda to study Microbial Dark Matter (Phase II) - Lake Kivu water 325m metaG | ecosystem: Environmental > Aquatic > Freshwater >... | reverse complement strand
TCATTATACTTCACGGGCGTATCCTTTCTTTTCCCCTCTTGCCAAGGGGTTCATTAAGATAAATTACATCTATAGGATACGCCTTCTATTTTACTCCGTCCACAACTTTGGGTTATATCTCTCGTTGCCAATCATGTGGGATGAAACAAATAGGGCTGTGGCCGTGGCCTTTTCAAGTGCATTCATTCCCGATGGATATTCTTGTTGAGCAAGCGTTTCAAGAAAATCATGTGTTGCCTGTACTCCCGTACCGGAAAGGTATACATCGCCAAACTGTTGAGAGCGGAACTGAAAAAAATTAAAACCAAACCAATTGATTAGGTTTCCATACTTAATAAACCCAACAAGGCTGAGATCGGCTTTATGCCATTCATCTACATCATTCTCCCAGAAATATTTTATGTCCTCTAAAGTAAACTCACGTTTTGTACACTCGGCCATAAGATATTTGAGTACGGTCGCCGCAGAAAAACGCTTGCCAGCCCATCCAATAGCAATGCGATCATTAACAATGCATAGTTTCTGGCAGAGTCCAACGATCGAAAATCCTGACCCCTCAGGAAATACAGAATCAATATTGCCAATTGTTGGGATATGAACTTCTTTACCCAAAACTTCTAACCCTGAAAGCAAAATATCACCAACAAGTACTGGGTATGATTCGACACAGAAGGCGGCTGTCATAGTCATGCTTATGTTCCCATTTATTCCAACGAGCCTGCCGTTTTTGGGAGCGGAAATTGCATTTATGCAATTATCCGTGCCAAAAACCAAGCGAAGCGCAGCCGCCCCGAAGGGCGGGGTCTGCTCGAACGGCCTTGATAGGTGGAGCGCGAGCGAAGCCGGAAAGGCCGGGAGAGCAGATGCTCGACAGCGACGATAGGACGGATGGCCTTAGGCCAAGCGAGCATCAGCGAGTGGTCCGTCCTATCAGTGTAATAAATGGAAAATTGTCCGCCATATCACCCCTTATATGTGGACGGATTTTCCACTTATTGTCGTATTATTGTAACATAAGACATGGAAAAACAGTCATATTTCTTTCCACTTATCGCACAATCGCCTGCCATATTCCACTTATTAAGATATTAAGATGGTGAGGCTGCCGGCCTGCCGGGAAGTTGAGCAGGAAGCGATTTCTATCAGCAGGTTTTGACCAGATCAAGTCTCCCTCCCCATCTTCGCAGGAGAACCTCTATCATCAATCGGTGTTCAGGTCGTTCCAGGCGAGGATCCTTTTCGACGAGAGAGAAGGCGTCTGACCTTGCTTCAGTAAGTATCCCGGTGTCTCTGATGATATTGGCAATCCTGAAATCCGGAAGGCCGGACTGTCTTGTTCCCATAAATTCGCCCGGTCCACGGATGGAAAGATCTTCTTCGGCGATGATGAAACCGTCATTTGTTTTTTCCATAACCCGAAGCCGTTTTTTAGAATCCTCCGATCCTGCCCGCTGAGACATTAGAATACAATATGAGGGAATTTCACCCCGCCCTACCCTTCCTCTGAGTTGATGCAACTGTGAAAGCCCAAATCTTTCCGCATGTTCGATAATCATCAGGGATGCCTGTGGGATGTCTATCCCGACCTCTATCACCGTAGTGGAGACAAGAACATTTACTTTCTTTTTCGAAAAAGCCGCCATGATCTCATCTTTTTCTTTTGCTTTCATCCTTCCGTGAATAAGCCCAACCCGGTAGTCGGAAAAAGTCTCCATTTGAAGATGTTCTGCCATACGGGTCGCATCTTTAAGATCCATAGTTTCGGATTCTTCCACCAGCGGATAGACAATGAAGACCTGGTTCCCTTTTGTCAATTCGCTGCGTGCAATCTCATACACCCGGCTTCGTTGTTGTTCGTAAAATACCTTTGTCCGGACCGGCTGCCTTCCCGGGGGTATTTCATCGATAATGGAAGTGTCCAAATCACCGTAAACTGTCATCGCCAGGGTCCTGGGAATAGGAGTGGCCGTCATGACGAGCACGTCAGGATTTATGCCTTTTTTCCGCAGGGCAGCGCGTTGAATCACTCCAAACCGATGCTGCTCATCTATGACCGCAAGGCCAAGATTTTTGAAAGCGACTCCTTCCTGAATCAATGCATGCGTGCCGATGATGATATGACAATCCCCGCACAGGATCTTTTCGGATAATTTTTTTCTCTCGGACTGTTTCAGATTGCCGGTCATGACGGATACTCTCAGCCCCAGAGGATTCGCCCATTCCCGAACGCGTGCATAATGCTGTTCTGCCAGGATCTCGGTCGGCGCCATCATGACGGCCTGATATCCGTTTTCACACGCTGTAATCATGGCTGCCATTGCCACAATGGTCTTGCCGCTTCCCACATCACCCTGAAGAAGTCTGTTCATGGAAAAGGATCTTCTCATATCCCCTTCAATTTCCTTAACGACCCGCTTTTGCGCATCGGTCAGCGAGAAGGGAAGCGTTTTGTAAAACATGTCAAGCAGAACGCCTCCGGTTTTAAAGCTTATGCCCGCTTCCAGAACATTGCCTTTTCTTTTTAAAGCCATTCCAAGTTCAAAGAAGAAAAATTCGTCATAGATCAGTCTTCTGTGTGCCATGGATTGCATGGCATTTAAGGCTTCGATATTTTCATCGAAGACGGGGAAATGGATACTTCTCATTGAATGATTGATATTTCCCAGCCGACGACGCAAGCAGATATCATCCGGCAGGGGGCTTAATATGAATTTTGAATATCCCTCAATTGCTTCCATCATGATTCTGCGAATGTGCTTTTGATGCAGACCTTCCGTTTCAGAATAGACGGGTACAATTCTTCCGAAATGAAGCATGTCGGCTGGATCCTGATTCTTATCGAGAATCTCAAAATCCGGGTGGAGCATGTCCTTTCCAAACAGGTAGCCGCTGACCTCGCCCGTCATGATGACATGCTTTCCTTTCGTGAATGTTTTTTGCAGAAATGCCTGATTTCCCCTGAACCACTTGGCGGTCAGAATTTCATGGCCATCATCAATCGCGACTTCAAAAATCCTTTTCTTTCCGTAAAATTTCATTTCTGAACGGATCACCTTGCCAATGACCGTTTCCTTCTGACCAATGACGGCTGATGATATTTTTTTTACGACACGTCTGTCCTCGTATCGTCTCGGTATAAAATAGAGCAAGTCTTCTACCGTCTTAATCCCTTTTCGTACCAGGAGACCGGCGATTTTAGGACCGACCCCTTTGATGACATCTACAGGGAGAGAGAGTTTCCCGAAAAATGCCGGATCGCTATCAGTTTCTTGAACGGTCAGCGGTAAGGGCGACATGCCCTGTTTCATTTTATCAAGAAGGATAATGGCCTTCAGTATCCGTTCTTTCTTTTTTTCAAGAAGGCAGGCATCAAAACCGTCCATTTCCTTTCTAAATTCTACAATGATTTCCGTGATCATTGATTCTTTGTTAAAGTATTCGTTAGAGGCAGTCATTAAATTTTGCAATTGAAACAAGAACCCCTTCATAACACCTTCAAGGTCTTTGATGAGTGGCAGGTGTTTAAATGAGTCTCGTGAAGAGAACAATAGTGGCGCTTCGATTCTTCCAATAATTTCCATGAGAGGATTCATGTACGGTCCCGGGTATTACTCTAAGAGATATAAATTAATAATTTCAAATACAAGGCACGCTTCGCTGTTATCAGATATTATGATCTTTCGCAAGGAAAGATTTGACATTTCAAATGAATTACGTTACTGAAAACGCTCAATTCATGGAACAAAAGCTGAAGAAATTTCTGCAATCGGGAAGACGTTTTTGCGGTGTCGTTCGGGAGCGGGATCCAGGACACCGTCTTACAGGGTGCGTTTCAACCAATACTGTAAATCACAAGGGAAAATATGAATAAAATTTCTTCATACAAAGATGCCGGCGTCGATATAGACAAAGCAAATCTTTTTGTTGAAAACATTAAACCTCTTATAAAGTCCACCTCACGCAAGGAAGTCATGGGTGGTTTAGGTGGTTTTGGAGGACTTTTTCATCTTGATACAGGGAAAATTAAAGATCCCGTTCTTGTTTCTTCAACAGATGGTGTCGGAACAAAATTAAAAATTGCCCGGATGATGAACAGGCATGACACCATCGGAATTGATCTCGTAGCGATGTGTGCAAATGATGTCGTCGTTCAAGGTGCTGAACCTTTATTTTTTCTTGATTATATTTCCACCGGAAAGCTTGATGTAAAAAGAGAAGTGCAGATTGTGTCAGGCATCGTTAAAGGTTGTCAGGATGCGGGCTGTGCCCTTATCGGTGGAGAAACAGCAGAAATGCCCGGGCTTTATAATAACGGCGACTATGATCTGGCAGGTTTTTGTGTCGGTGTTGTAGAAGCCGACAGACTCATTGATGGTTCGGAAATCCGGGTGGGAGACAGAATTATCGGTATTGCATCAAGCGGCATCCATAGCAACGGTTTTTCCCTTGCCAGAAAAGTACTTTTTGAGGAAGGAAAACTCAAGGTAGATGAACATCTCGAAGACCTCGATCACTCCATAGGGGTTGAACTACTCAAGCCGACGAAAATATATGTGAAATCCATCTTGAACCTTTTGAAGAACTTTACCGTAAAAGGTATCGTGCATATCACGGGAGGTGGATTTTACGATAATATTCCAAGAATTATCCCGGATCCCTGTCGAGCCGTAATTTTAAAAGAGAGCTGGAATATACCTCATATTTTTAACATCATGCAAAATATGGGTCATATAGATCATAATGAGATGTTCAGGGTTTTTAATATGGGCATCGGGATGATGCTCGTCGTTCCGGAAAAAGAGGCCGCCGACATTGTAGAACGTCTTAAAATACTTGGCGAACGCTCTTTTGACATCGGATTTATTGAAAAAAGAGACAAGGAACAACCGGCCGTGTCATTTGTATGAAAAAATGAAAAACAAATTAAAAATAGGGGTTCTTGTATCCGGTAGTGGATCAAACCTTCAATCGATCATTGACAACATTGAAAAGGGGCTTCTTGATGCGGTCATCACGGTCGTTGTCAGCAACAACCCTCAAGCCTACGCCATAGAGAGGGCTAAAAAACATCAGATTCCAATTGTTGTACTGGAAAATAAGGATTATAAAAACAAGGATGGGTTTGATGGTGCAATGGTTGACATACTCAAATCATATTCCGTAGAACTCGTCGTGATGGCGGGCTTTATGAGGGTTTTGAGCCCGGTTTTCCTTAACTCGTTTCACATGAAGATTATGAACATTCATCCTGCCGTTTTACCCTCATTTCCAGGAATACATGCTCAAAAGAGAGCGGCTGAATACGGTGTTAAATTTTCAGGCTGTACCGTTCACTTTGCCGACGAAGGAGTGGATACTGGCCCAATCATTATTCAAGCGATCGTTCCTGCCTATGATGATGACACGGAGGATACTCTTGCTGCAAGGATTCTTAGGGAAGAGCATAGAATATATCCTCAAGCCATACAATTCTATGCCGAGGGAAGGATCGAAGTAAAAGATCGGAAAGTTTATATCGAGGGGATTGATAAAATTCCGGCGATATCCATGCATAACCCATCTCTCATTGGATTTTAATAAGGACCGACGGCTTTAAATGGATCATGTACGACACGATTGTCATCGGGAATGATTTCAGCTCGCTGGTTGCGGCGATCACATCGGTTCTTTATGGAAGAAAGACCGTTCTCGTATCTAATGGCGATAGATCGGATATTCACTTGGAGTCCGGCTACACTTTCAACGTCGATCCCATGCCCATTGCCGGCTTTGGCTCCGATCAGACATTCCCACGTTTCCTTGCGAAACACGGGATAACCCTTTCAAATGATAAGAATATTTGTTTGGTCAATCCTGCGCTTCAGATTATTCTACCAGATCATAGAATAGACCTGCATCATGACATCAATGAATTTGTAGAAGATTTGAAGAGAGAATTTTCTTGTGAAGAAATGGAAGATGGAGGCTGCTACTCAACCCTTTTAAATATGGGTCATATCAGTGATTTATGGATAAAAGAAAAGCCGGACATTGCTCCAAAGCACCGGAAACGTTTCATTACATACATGAGCAACGCGTGTGAAATGTTGAAGGAGAGTTTTCGGTTTTCGAGGAGATTGCGAAGAGTTCGCAAAAATCCTGTTTTTAAAATGATTGTTGAGACAGAGCTTCATCTGTTGTCAAATCTTGTTACGGACAGCGATACACTGTTTCCCCCAATATTTTCGTCTGTTCTATCACTACCGCACCGCGGGTTGTATTATTACACTGGCGGCAAGGGCTTGATGATGGAGTCATTTAGAAAAATATTTGTGGATTCCGGTGGAGAGATGATAAAAAGTGCCCACATTGCCGGGATAATTCCGGGCAATGAAATCAAAGTGAGTTTCCATGAAGATGAGCTGATATCTGAAGTTAGAGGAAAAAATCTTATTATGAGCACAAACTCGGATAAGCTACCTCTTCTCCTTGGACAAAAAAAGTTCAGACGCCTTGAACGCCACTTTAAAAGAATCGACATGCGCTATTATCCTTTTACGCTTTATATGGGTGTTCTGGATAAAGGAATCCCTGAGAAAATGGCTCCTTATGTTGCTGTTATTCCGGACAAAAACAAGCCTCTCATGGATGATAATATTGTATTTCTGGAGATTAGTGCGCCGAACGATACAGTGCGGGCTCCAGCCAAAAAAAGAGCATTGAGTGCAACGTTATTCTTGAAGGAATCGGCACTGTTGTCAAGCGACCATGAACTTGAGAAAAAATCGAAAACTATCATCGAAATTCTTGAAACCTTGCTGCCTTTTTTACAGGAAAATCTTGATTATCTGAATGTAGAAGCGTCCATCAAATTATTTAGGGAATATCAGGAAACGCTAAATCAGAAGTTTCGAATCAGGGCCAATCCGTTTATTGACGCCAAAGCCTTGTCAGGCAGAACTCCTTTGAAAAATGTTTATCTTACGGGAGGGACGTTAATGTCAGGTCTTGGCTTTGAGGGTGAAATCATTTCCGGTAGAAATGCCGCTCTTTCAACAATTAGATAGGAGAAATAAGGCTATGACTCAAAAACAGTATAATTTTAATATTGAAAGTCTTGGGGAAGGAACGATTCCCTCTCCCGTTGTCGTCAGTTATTATACATCTGAAAAAAAGCGAATTTTATTTAATAATTGCCTCGAAAACTATGCCGATCTAAAGACGGAGGATGGCCTGCCTCTGTCTATAGAAGTGGCGGGACCACGTGACAGGATTTTCTTCGATCCGGCACAAACGAAGGCCGCCATCGCTACTTGCGGTGGTCTGTGCCCTGGTATAAACGATGTCATCAGATCCATTGTGATGACGCTCTACTACCGCTATGGTGTGAAGAACATTATCGGAATTAAATACGGGTATCAAGGCTTGATTCACAAGTATGGACATCATTTTCTTGAGCTCACACCGGACGTGGTTAAGGATATTCACACATTCGGAGGCAGTATTCTATCTTCATCCAGGGGAAAGCAGGATGTTGACGAAATGGTTAATGCCTTAAAACGAATGAATGTGGATATTTTTTTCTGTGTCGGCGGTGACGGGACCATGAGGGCGGCTGAACAGATCACAGAAGAGATTAAAAGAAGAAACCTCAACATTGCTGTTATCGGGATACCGAAAACGATAGACAATGATCTCAATCTGATACAGAAGACATTCGGGTATGACACTGCAATTTCTGAAGCTGTTACGGCAATCGAGTGTGCCCATGTTGAGGCGAAGGGGGCTCCGTTGGGCATCGGATTGGTAAAAATCATGGGGAGACAGTCAGGTCATATTGCCGTCGGAGCCGCTCTGGCAGAGGGAGATGTCAACTTTGTACTGATTCCCGAAGTGCCGTTTGATCTGGATGGAGAAAATGGTTTTCTGAAAGCATTGGAAAAGCGCCTGAAATCCAGCGGACATTGCGTTATTCTGGTTGCCGAGGGTGCGGGTCAGGAATTAATTCGTCGGGACGAACAGCCTATCGAGACGGATGCTTCAGGAAACCTGCGACTTCTCGACATCGGTCTTTTCCTCAGAATGCATATTGAAGCCTTCTTCAAGTCGATAGGGCTGGATATTAATCTCAAGTATATTGATCCAAGCTATACTATTCGCAGCGTTCCCGCCAACGCCAGTGATCGGATTTATTGCGGCGCTCTCGGACAGTATGCGGTCCATGCTGGAATGTCCGGGAAAACGGGCATGCTGGTCGGACTAATGAAAGACGAATATGTACATCTGCCCCTTAAAATGGTTGGTTCAGGAGCGAAAGTCGATCCTGAGGGGAACGTATGGATGAGGGTTCTGGAAACGACGGGACAGCCACCGGATATGAGAAACTAAAAAATAGCTTGTAAAATATTGTATTTTGTTTTAGGAAACAGCCCACAATTAAATAATCGAAGGAGATTTGAATATGTCGAGAGTCTGCGAGGTATGTGGCAAAAAACCTGTTGTAGGCCATAACGTGAGCCATGCGAACAACAAGACAAAAAAAGTCTGGTATCCGAACCTTCAGAAACTGCGATGCAAAGATGATAAAACAGGATCCGTGAAACGTATGAAGGTTTGTACAAGATGTCTTCGCTCCGGTTTTATAAAGAAAGCTTTGTAAATGCCCGTGCATGGTTCTATGGGATGGACGTCATTCCATCCCGTATTTACCCCATAATGAACATTCCTTCCATAATACCCGCGTTCCCACATTACCTCATATCCGTCTGATAAATAAAGGTGGTCATAACATTTATTTCAAGGACACGAGCACAATCTTGCCCGAGATACATTCTCTTCTTGACATGGGGAATGGTATGGCTATTATAACAATAATAAAAAAACCGGATTCAAGGACGTTATAAAGTCACGGTTGTATCTTATGAAAATTTCAAGCTTGCCTACAACTCTGTGGAAATTGTCTGAGGACAATCAAGACATTCAGAGTATGTTTGTCAAAGAACTCGGGATTACTCCGATTTTATCGAGGATTCTGACGAGCCGTCAGATTTTAACCCAGGAACACGCACAGAAATATCTGTCTCCATCTCTAAACGACCTGCATAACCCTTTTTTGATGAAAGACATGCAAAAAGGAGTTCAGAGGCTGATAAAGGCCATTCATGCTCATGAGAAAGTGGGCATCTACGGAGATTATGACGTCGATGGTATTACATCCGTGGTCATTTTACTGAAATTCCTCAAGGATATAGGACATCACGTTCTGTATTATATTCCCGACAGAATTCAAGAAGGTTATGGTCTCAATAAAAATGCCATTGATAAACTGAGGGCCGATGGTGTGGGACTGATCATAACCGTTGATTGCGGAGTCTCAGACCATGAACAGATATCCTATGCCCGATCAATTGGAATAGATACCATTGTTCTTGACCATCATGAAGTTCCCAACACCATACCTGATGCTGTTGCGGTGATCGACCAGAATCGCAAAGAATGCAGATTTCCCTTCAAAAATCTGGCTGCTGTAGGCATTGTTTTTAATTTTCTTATTGCCCTGAGAGGCGCCCTTCGTAAAGATGGTTTCTGGGCTAAAAGGCAATACCCGAATTTGAAGGAATATCTTGACCTCGTAGCCCTCGGAACCATAGGAGATATATCTCCTTTAGTCGATGAAAACAGAATCTTTGCGAAAATAGGACTCGATCTGATTACGGAAGACAGGAGGGTTGGACTGAAAGCCTTGAAGGAGGTTTGCGGCATTGAAAATCAGGTCATCGATTCCGGAAGGGCATCCTTTTGCCTGATTCCAAGAATCAATGCTGCGGGAAGGCTGGCTTCGGCAAGCGAGGCAGTGCAACTTCTCTTGACAGACGATATAAATGAAGCAAGGGATATTGCGAACCGTTTGGAAGTCTACAACCGAAAAAGACAATTCATGGAAAAAGCCATCCTCAATGAAATCCTTGAAGTGATAGAAAGTAGCATTAATTTTGAAGAATTCGGATCCCTTGTTTTTGCATCCGATAAGTGGCATCCCGGCGTTATAGGCATTGTGGCTTCAAGACTTGTGGATCGATATTATCGGCCCGCAATTTTGATCAGCCTGAAAAATGGAATTGGGAAAGGTTCTGGAAGAAGTGTTGCAGATTTTGACATCTACCAGGGTCTAAAAAAATGTGATTCTTTACTTCTGTCTTATGGTGGACATCGGTACGCTGCAGGAATTTCCATCAGGGAAGAAGATATTAAAGAATTCAAGGCTCTTTTGGAACAGGTTATCAGAAAAGACATGGATATATCTGATTTTATTTCACAAACCTTCATTGACGCACAGTGCGATCTCCATGACATCAATCATGAACTTATGTCTCAGATCGGCATGCTCGCACCCTTTGGAAGCAAAAATCCTGAACCCGTTCTCTGCGTGAGGAATATTCGTATTTCTTCACAGTCAGTTGTGGGCAATAATCATCTGCGGATGCGGGTTTCCGGAAACGGTGTATCACACAGCTCCATCTGGTTCAGTAAGGGTCATTTTATCAGCTCTCTTGCATGCGAAGCTATGGACATAGCATTTACTCCGCAGATAAGTTACTGGAACGGCATCTCCGATATTCAGCTCAAATTGAAGGACATGTCCGTGCCCGTCAATTAGGGTTGTTGATGCCGGGAACATCATGTCCATTTTCTCTGATCAACAATCAGTTCTTCATCTTCCCTGAGTGTACCAGGCGCCAAAAACAGCAGACGATCAACTTTTACCGTACAGATATCTCTGAAATAATTTTCCAGTTCCGTCTTAAGTAAAGAAGGATCTTTGGATGTATGGGTCGGTTGTACCTCCAGGGTTAATATGTCTTCATGAGAGATACGGCTGATGATAGCCCGAAGTTTGATGTTCTGAAATTTTTCCCGTATTTTTTTTAGCTGGTTCGGTGTGATAAAAAGGCCTCTGACCTTTACGGCATCCCCCAGCCGTCCTGCAACGCCGTCCAGTCGATACGAGGTTCTTCCACATGGACAAGGGGCTTCTATCATTCTCGAAAGGTCCCCGGTTCCGAAGCGAAATAAAAAGAAGATATTATTAAATCTGGTTACAACGACTTCTCCATATACGCCCGGCGGTACGCTTTTTCCTGTAGCCGGATCAACAATTTCAACCAAAACCTCTTCGCAGATATGCCAGCCGTTCTTTTCCCGACATTCGAATGCTACATCGCCTACTTCGGTTGCACCGTACATCTGATAGGCATCAATGGCGTATTTTTGTTCAAATATCTGCCTTAAAGAAGGATCGAGGGGTTCGGCGGCAAAACAGGCGCGCCTGAGTCTGAAGTCTTTGTTAAAGTCATAACCCATTTCCTCGGCTTTTTTTATGATGGTCAAAAGAAAACTCGGGGTTCCTGTGTACGCGGTCACACCCAGATCACGCATCAGCTGAACCTGAATCTGGGAGCTTGACGTTCCGGAGGGAACAACCGTGGCTCCAACGCGCCTCAACCCCCCGTGAAACGTCAGGCCGGCGGCGACCATATGATACGAAAAAGCATTAAGAACTACATCCCCTTTTCTGATGCCGGCTGCAAAATAGGCCCTTGCCCACAAGGGATCATCTTCAGGAAGATGAGGTTCGTAAACAGGCCCCGGGGAAGTAAATATTCGATCAATTTCTACATCGGCATTATGAAATCCCCCGAAAGGAGGTTCAGCCGATTCCAGTTCAATCAATTTTGCCCTGGATATGATGGGAAACTTATCTAAATCGTTTATGGTTCTTATGCTCGTATCATCCAATTTCAAGTCATCGAATATTTTTTTTATGCGGCTTGATTTTTGGTAAGCCATATTAACCATTTGCGAGAGATGTCTGTTGATGAGGCGTTGTCGTTCTTTGGGTGACAGGTGCTCTTTATCGTCGTAAAATTTTGTCATGTTTATTTCCTCAACACGGATCAATCAATGTTTTAAACTGAATCAGAGCCATCTTTTACGGCGCCGGTATGCCTTGACGTCTTTATATGACCTGACAATACCGGATGCCCCCATGCCCAGATAAAACTCCTTAATGTCGGGATTCTCGACAAGATTTTGTGCCGCGCCTTCCATGACAATTTTACCATTTTCCATCACGTAACCGTAATCAGATATTTGGAGAGCCATCTGAGCATTCTGTTCGACCAGAATGATCGTTGTTCCCTGTTCCCTGTTAATTCTTTTAATAATCTGGAAAATGTCTTTGACAATCATCGGAGCCAGTCCCAGAGAGGGTTCATCAAGGAGTAAAAGTTCGGGATGAGCCATCAGGGCACGGCCCATGACAAGCATCTGTAATTCACCACCACTGCAGTAGCCCGCAAGTGTCTTTTTCCTGTCTACCAAGGCGGGGAAGTAATCATACACCAACTCGAGATCTTTCCTGTAGGGTTTTCCCCATCGAGTTGCCGTTCCGACTTTGAGATTTTCTTCGATCGTCAGATATTTAAAAGGTTGACGCCCCTCAAGAACCTGGATGATTCCCCGGCGTGTAATGATCTCCGGGCTCTGATTCTGAATCTGATCTTTTCGATAAATGATGGTTCCATCCGTTACTTTTCCGTTCTCAGGCTTGAGAAGGCCTGAAACTGCCCTCAGTGTGGTTGTTTTACCCGCGCCATTGCTTCCCAAAAGCGATACGATACAGTTCTTGTTGACAGAAAGAGAAACGCCCTTCAGCACTTGAATCACATCTGAATATACGACGGAAATATTATTGAGCTGGAGTATGATTTCTTCAGTCGACATGTAACATCCTCAGTAAGAAAATGGCCAGAGCCTGAAGTTTGAACGTATGATCCGCCATACCTCTGCGAGACCCCTGGGCTCAAGCAAAATGAACAACACGATGACCAGTCCGAAAACAAATTCTCTCAGTGGCGCCACATTCATGACGAAATCCGTAAGGATACCCATGTTCATAAGAATGTCCGTAAGCCATCGTAACAACTCGTTTAGAATCGTGATGAATGCAGCGCCATATAGTGAACCGGAAATACTTCCTAAGCCGCCGATAATGACCATGGCAATAAATTCAACGGAAAGGCCAAGGTTGAATGGTTCTGTTGTGATGCTCACGCTGTAATAGGCCCAGAGAGCACCAGCAAAACCTGCGTAGAAAGAGCTGATGCCGAAGGAAAGAAGCTTGTACTTGAATATTGGAATTCCCATACCTTCAGCGGCGCGGTCATTGTCGCGAATGGCAATAAATGCCCTGCCGTATTTTGTCCTGCATAAATTAACCGCGAACCAGATCATCATGATAAGAAAGGAAAAAATTGTCAGAAAAAAGCTTCGATCGTTATCCAATGCGATTCCGAACAGCGTGGCGGTGGGGAGCGTGATCCCCATCGTTCCTTTTGTAAGACTTTCCCAGTGAATGAGAACATATTCAATGATGAACTGGCCGGCCAGAGTAGCAATGGTAAGGTAGAGGCCCTTCAGGCGACCGGAGGGGATACCGAAAATCATGCCGACCAAGGCTGTAATGATACCCGCTGCCGGCAGAACCAAAAGAAAAGGCAGATCACAGGTTGTTGCAAGAATTGCGGCGGAATAAGCTCCGACGCCAATAAATGCGCCATGGCCCAGAGATATTTGACCCGTATAACCGATAAGGATGTTCAGACCGACCGCTGCAATAGCTGCAATACCAATCGTATTAAGTATATATAGCAGGTAGGGACTCGTGATAAAAGGAACGAGAAAAAAAAGAAAAGCTAAACCTATCCATACCCATAACCGACCGAAGTCCGTTTCGAAAATGGTTGTTTCCTGTTCATAACTTTCTTTGTAATTCCCGCAGGGGTGAAAGTGAAATTTTCTCATCATTAGACCCTTTCAATTTCCTTCAGGCCGAATAGGCCATAGGGTTTCACAAGGAGAATAAAGACAAGAACGATATATGGCACGACATCCCGAAGAGAAGGAGACAGGTATCCGCCTGTGAATGTTTCAAGAAGCCCGATGATGATGCCGCCAATAATTGCTCCACCAATACTGTCAAGCCCTCCCAGGATAACGACGGGAAAAACCTTAAGACCGATGGAACTAAGGTCGTGTACATTTATTCCGTTAATGATCCCTAAAACAATTCCGCTCATTCCTGCTACGAGCGCGGCAATGGCCCATGACAGGGCAAAAACCCTCTGCACATGAACTCCCAGTGACAGGGCAGCTTTCTGATTGTCGGCGACGGATCTCATGAAGATTCCCTGTGATGAATACTTGAAGAACAGTCCAAATAGAACAAGAAAGGCAAGACCGATGATTAGTGCGGCCATGTATACAGGGGGTACATGGATAATATCCCACGAAATGCTTAAACCTTCCGGAAGAAAATCAGGGTAGGTTTGCAGATTTCCGCCCCATATGAGGAGCATCAGCCCCTTAAGCATTGAAGCCAGGCCGACAGTGAGCATGATGACGAAAATCAATGGTTCGCCGATCAGTGGCCGCAGAAAAAAGCGTTCAATCAGAAATCCCAGGGCGAAACACCCAAAAAGCGTCAACAGAAAGGCTATGGAAATGGGTAATTGGGCCCAGGTAACCAGGGCCAGAAAAAAGAAAGCTCCTATCGCCAGCAACTCGCCATGGGCAAAATTGAGAACACTTGAAGATTTGAAAATCATCACAAATCCCATGGCGGACAGACCGTATAAGAAACCGACACTGATTCCGTTAATAAGTAACTGTAGAAAAAAACTCATAAATTGTTCCTTACAGGACATTTAATATTTTTATGTTTGTTTCGATTTCGCCGATCTGTCCGTCCCGGTAATGCACCTTGCCTCTGACATGAACCTCTTTCAGATCGCCATACATCGCTTCAATGAGTTTGATATAAAGACCATAGATGAATCTTCTGCGTACCTTTCCTGTTCTCGTCAACTCCTCGTCATCGGCATCTAACAGTTTATAAAGCAGAATAAATTTTCGAATTTTCATAATATCAGGGAGCTGATCGTTGACCCGCCTGACTTCCGTTAATATCAGTTCCTCAACGGCAGACTGCTGTGACAGGTCTGTGTATGTTGTATAAGGAATCATTCTCTCTTCAGCCCAATTTCCCGCATTGCCCATATCAATATTAATCAGGGCCGTAATGAAGGGACGCCCTTCTCCAAACATGACAGCTTCCTTAATGTACGGGCTGAATTTCAGGCGAGTCTCAATGAAATCCGGTGAAAAGGCTTCACCGTCCTTGTTTTTAATGATATCAGTTTTTCGACCAATGATCACAAGATGGCCATCCTTGTCAATGTAACCTGCATCGCCCGTTTTTAGCCATCCATCGTTGAATGCCTCTTCCGTTGTTCTGAAATCATGATGGTATCCAACAAAGTTAGCATCGCTACGGACAAGAACTTCCTGATCATCAGCAATTTTTACAAAAGTTCTTGGCAGAGGTTTTCCAACCGTCTCCGGCTTGATTTCATCATCGGGCTGTATCTGGAATATGCCGCCGGCTTCAGTCAGACCATAACATTGCTTCAGATTTAGTCCGATCACACGGAAAAAAAGAATGACATCGGGACTGATGGGATGTCCTCCTGTGAAGGCGCTTGTAAAACCTGAGCAACCGATTCTGTCGAGCAGGGGACGATAGATCAAAACAGAGGCGAGCCAGTGCAGGCATTTGAAGACTAAAGGAATTGCTTCTTTGCGGATTTTATATTCAACTGTTTTCTTACCAACATCAACGGCAAGATGAAACAGGTTCCGTTTGATCCAGCCCGAATCCGCCATCTTTACCATTATAAAAGACGCCATATCCTCCCAGAACCTGGATGATGTGATGATGATGGATGGTCCGATTTCACGAAAGTCTTCTTGAGCAGTTTCCGGAGTTTCAGGAAAATTCATGGTCGTACCGGAAAGAAGTGCGACACCGACTCCCCACATTTGATCTACGATCCAGGCCGGTGGCGATATGGACATCCAGTTTTCCTCACGATTGATCGGAATAGCTTCAATCCAGTTCCTTGCCATTTCCGTTATGTTGCGATGTGAAAGCATCGCAAGTTTGGACACCCCCGTTGTTCCGGATGTTTGTATCATGACGGCGACGTTATCCCGTTTCCCCTTTCGCAGTTCGTCAGTAAAAAATGACGGTTTTTCCTGGTTCAAGGCGTTACCCAATTCCAATAGTCTCGAGAAACTGAGCAACCAGGGATCGTTCTGATATGATGTCATCCCAGTTGGATCTATGTAAATAACGCGTCGGACATGGTCAAGTTTTTCACGACCTTCTATGAGTTTGTCAACCTGCTCCTGGTCCTGAACCACAACATATGCCGCCCGTATGCGATTCAATGCGAAGCACAGCTCTTCCGTGACAGATGAAGTAAACAAATTCAGCGTGATACCGCCAATGGACAGACCTCCAAGTTCACTGAACAGCCACTCCGGAAGATTGTTCGTGATGATGGCAATATGCTCGCCTCTCTTGAAGCCGAGGGCGCTGAAGCCCAAAGCGGTTCTTTTCACATAGGTGAAGTAATCCTGCCAGGTATAGGTCTGCCAGACACCCAATGCCTTTTCCCGGATGGCTGTTTTTTCCGGTCCTAACTGTTCAGCCTGTTTCGCCAGAATCTGCGGCAATGTGCACTGCGATAACGATGAGAGCATCGGAGGTTACCCGCTTTTTTTAAACCGCTAAGTTTTCACCCAAATATGCTTTAATCACTTCCGAATGGTTGCGAATCTCATCTGGCGTTCCTTCCGCCAGCTTTTCGCCGAAATTCAGGACAGTGATCCGCTCAGATATACTCATGATAATGGACATGTCATGCTCCACAAGAATCATGGTCTGTCCCCAGGATTTGTTCAATTCGGTCAGAAAGCGGACCATATCCTCCTTCTCTTCAAGGTTCATTCCCGCAAAGGGTTCATCGAGAACGAGCAGGGCTGGTTCAAGTGCAAGAGCCCGACCGAGCTCGACCCTTTTCATCAGACCGTATGGCAGGGATCCTACATTTTTCTTGCGAATAGCCTGCATTTCCAGAAAGTCAATAAGCTCCTCCAGAACGCGCCGATGGCGAACTTCTTCATTCCGGACAGACGAAGAAAATAAACAGGCCGAACCGAAACTATAATGACAGTGGTTATGGCGGGCCAGAAGCATGTTGGATAAAACAGACATACCTGGAAACAATTCGATATTTTGAAAAGTTCTGCCAATTCCGACGTGGATGAGATGATGGGTTGGCAAATTCGTGATATCCCGTCCGTTAAAAAGTATGTTACCTTTCTGGGGTCTGTAGAAGCCGGTAATACAATTCAACAGACTCGTTTTCCCCGCGCCATTGGGTCCGATAACAGCCACAAGCTCGCCCGTATGCACTATCAGGCTGACATTATTGAGGGCCATAATACCGCCGAAGCTCAAGGAAAGATTTCTCACTTCCAACTCAGCCTGCTTTTCTGATCGGATTTTAGAGGAAAATATTGTTGGCTGTCCCCTGAATGCCTTCATGAACGTTTAACCATTTACCTGATCAACTTTATTTTTTCTTTTCCAGGAATGTAAAAGTTTGTCAGGGGAGTAAAGGAGCCATCCTCCCCAACTTTCACAATTCTTGCCTTGAAGGAGGCCCCGTGATCGATCGTTGTGTACGTAATATTCGGAACAAGGCCGCCAAAATCTTCGTTTCGGAATGATTCCAGGGTCTTGTTGATTGTATCCCGGTTAATTTGTTTATAGACTTTTTGCGACTTTATAAATGCCTTCTCCATGATCATGGCCACGACCACGCCTTCCCAGTATGATGCATCAAACTTACTTACCGTTCCGTAGCGCTTCCATAATTCCTTCATCAATTTCATGCCTGATGATCTGTCCGAAGGGAGACCTCCGGGAAACTGTATACGAAGACGATCTTTGATCAGGCCTTTGCCCAACTTAAAGAAATCCGGATCTGTTGATGTCCATGTGCCAAAGAATGCGGGCTGATAGTTGATACGATCGGCGCTCTTGAAAGTCGTTATGATTGTGGCGGGAAGCATCTGCATGAAAATGTATTCGGCTCCACGCTTCTGTAATCGGAGCAACTCCGTTGTCAAATCCAGTGTTTTAGGTGGAAATTCCTCAATGGCTACAATGTTGATCTTATGCTTGCTTGCATATTCCCGGCAAGGCTGATGAATCGACCGGCCGTACGCGTTGTTGTAAGTCAGGAGGCCTACTTTCGGCGGTTCCTTTCCTTTATGAATAGTGCGTATGTATTCCAGAATTGCATAGCTGTCCATCTTGTAGCTGCCGAAAGGAAGGTACATATAATGGATGGGCGGTTCAAGAAGTTCCCAACTCGTAGAATAATTGATCGTCGGAATGCGGTATTGCTGAATGATGGGCTTAGCGGCAAGACCTTCTCCGGCGCCCCAGGTCGCGATCATGTCCACTTTATCCTGAATAGCGAATTTTCTAACCGCGGCAACAGCCTCAGGGACCTTGTAAGCTGTATCGACAAGAATCATTTCTATCTTCTGGCCGCCGACACCGCCCTTGACTTCATTCACATAACGGAAATAATCCTGCTGGCCTTTGGCATGGAACTGACCCCATGTGGAGGCTGGTCCCGTCAGGTTAATGGCGGCCCCAACCTTGATGTTTTTGGCTTCTGCTGTCAGGTATGATCCTGTGACAAGAATAACAGCAACAATCACTAAAGTAAGTTTCCGAAATATCTTTCTCATTGTACCCTCCTTCAAATGAATAAAAAAATGGCCCTGGAAAAATCCACGGCCATTACATAAAAAACCGTGGACAGCTCAGCGGTCTGCCCACGGCTTGATTCATGATTGCAGGTCATGAGCGCAGCAGGCAGACCTCGCTAAAAAAATAAAAAAAAGTGTCTGCCTTGTTGCAAATCATATAAGTGCTCCTTGCGGGTTACTGTATAGAACCGAACAGTTTGAATGTCAAGAGAAAATTCAAATTTTATTCAGCTAATGCCCAGTTTTTCAATACGGTATCGCAATGAGTCGGAACTGACGTGAAGCAATTCAGCAGCCTTCGTCTTTGATCCCCTCGCTTTTCTGAGGGCTATTTCAATCAGATGTCTTTCAAACTTCACCACTTCTTCGTTAAGATTGATGCCGGCATCCGGTATGTCGCTCTCCTGAGCGAAATTCGGATCCTGAATTCCCGTATTGATAACAAGATTTTCCGGTAGAACAATATTCGACGTTTCAAGGGCGACACTGCGTTCGATGATATTTTCGAGCTCTCTGACATTTCCGGGAAACGGATATTCCATTAGAAGCTCCATGGCATAGGTGGATATGGTTTTAATCTCCTTGCCGAATGACTTCGAATATTTTTCCACGAAGTGTTTTGCCAGGATGGGGATGTCCTCTTTTCTATGCCTTAACGGCGGGATTGGAATAGGAACCACATTAAGACGGTAGAAGAGGTCTTCCCTGAATGTGCCGTTCTTGATCTTATCGTCAAGATTCTGATTTGTGGCCGAGATGAGCCTCACATCAACGCTGATATCTTTTGTTCCCCCCACCCTTCTGAAGGTTTTTTCCTGAACAACCCTAAGAATTTTTACCTGTAAAATTGGAGGTAATTCTGCAATTTCGTCCAGAAAAATGGTCCCACCATTGGCAATTTCGAAAAGACCGGGTTTATCCATATGGGCGCCTGTAAAGGAACCTTTCATATGCCCGAAGCACTCGCTTTCAAGTAGATTATCCGTTATGCCTCCGCAATTAATGACAATAAAGGGCCTGATCTTTCTCGGACTGTTTTCATGAATTGCCTTGGCCACAAGTTCCTTCCCGGTGCCGCTCTCGCCGAGAATCAAAACATTGGCCGGTGTTTCCGCCACTTTTTTGATGATGGAATACACCTTCAGGATGCCCTTGCTTTTTCCGATCATATCGCCGAAGGAAACGGCATCCTCCACTTCCCTGATAAACTGCGCATCAATGCTTTTAATTCCTTTTTTATCGAGGGCCATGCAGATGATTTTTTTAAGTGTTTCTATATTGAAATCTTTTTCGATGTAATCATATGCCCCTTCCTTCATGGCGGAAACAGCTGTCTCCGGCGAGGCATAGGCAGTCATCAGAATCACCATTGTTTCCGGGCAGATATCCTTAACTGATTTCAGAAAATCAATGCCATCGACCTTCGGCATCTTTAAATCGGTGAGGATGAGATCATAATGATCTTTTTTACAACGATGCAATGCCTTTATGGCGTCATCCGCACAGGTCACATTGTATCCTTCCCTGCTCAGCATGATTTCAAGAAATTCTCTTATACCCTGGTCATCATCCACTACAAGAATCTTTGCCATCGTGATTTCCCTTCCAGGAGGTTTTATGACATTTTTCGTTAACGTCTGTTATTTTTTACAGGTAGCGTTACAATAAAGTCAGTTCCTTTTTCCGGGATACTTTTAACCCGTATTCGTCCCGCATAACTTTCCACGATCCTGTTTACAATTGCAAGTCCCAGGCCTGTCCCTCTCTCCTTGGTTGTAAAGAATGGTTCAAAAATCTTTTCGATGTATTTTTTTTCTATTCCGACTCCCGTATCTCCGACATGGATCTCAATTAATTCTTTGTTGTCGTTATCACGTATTAAATTCGTTTGAACGGCTAAAACGCCTCCCTCCGGCATTGCCTGAATTGCATTCAATACGAGATTCCAGACGACCTCCCTCATTTCAGTCTTGTTTGCATAAAGGATCAGGTTGTCTGAAAGAGAGAGCGACATTCTGATATGTTCGTTCCAGTCAGGTACATACTGAATGGATTCAAGGACATCTTCAATGATTTCCCTGATGAATATGGATTCATTGTTTCCGGCTGTTGGTCTCGCCAGTAATAGAAAGTCCTTGATAAAGTTCTCAAGTTGATCCTTTCCTCTCATGATGATCTGCATAAGCTTTTCGTCTGCAGTATTCAGTCTGAGGTCTTTTTTCAGCACCTGAATGGATCCGCTGATGGATGCGAGAGGATTTCTCATTTCATGAGCAAGACCGGCAGCCATTTCGCCGGTGAAAGCAAGCCTTCTGCTTTTTTCAAGAGCATTTTCCATTTCCTTTATGGTCGTGAGGTCCTGAAAAATGAGAATGTCTCCTATCCTCCTGCCCTTCTTATCCTTGAGTGTGGAAACGGAACATCCGAGTATCAGATTTTTATTTTCCTTGCCGGGGATGAACATATCAAATCTGTTTTTAAATGACTTTTTATAACTTTCTTTTTCGCTCTTCCCAATGATGTCAAAATACTCCGGAAATATTTCGTCAATGAATCTGTTCTCAATCTCGCCAAACGAAAATCCCGTAATCTCCTCTGCGCCTCTGTTGAAAGATTTAATCTTTCCCTGCAGGTTGACCGTCATAATTCCTGTGTCAACTGACTCTATGATACTTCTGTGCAGCAAATCCAGCTGGTCAAAGGCTGTTTCCTTTTCCTCAAGAAGCGCTCTTGCCATTTTTTCTTTTTCCACGACAAAACTGGCGAGAAAGGCAATAATATAAAAAGACAGAATATGAATGAATATCCTCGTAAAGACATATCCCGCGCTGAACGGGTAGCCATCAATAGCCATATCATTTAAAGGATGAATGATTCGATAATATTCAAGATCCAGCAACAAACCGTAGAGGATGCTGCAGGCAGAGGCGATGACCAATCCGCCGCCCCTTGCGAGAAACAATACCGAATAAATGATGACCAGCGGATAAAATACGGAGTAGATGCTCCTGATGCCGCCGGTGACGAAGACAAGTCCGGTAATTAATAGCACATCGCATAACGTCTGGATATAGATATGAACCCTAAGATTCCGGATGAACTTAGGGAGAAAAACATAAATAATGGACAGCAGATATGTCAGGAGTATGAGAAAATAAAGGGCTGTGAAGGACGTCTCCGGGAGCTGTTCCGTCTTTCTGATATTGATAAAGACGGTAATTCCAAGCAGAAAGGTAGCAATGGCAACTCTCGAAAGCATCAACCACCGGAGTCTTGCCGTAATATTTATTTTATCCTGCAATATTGGATCATTCATTGTAGTTACTGTGATGATTCCCGTTAAAAGACCGGTGATTCCCGGTTCTTAGTTATGCCCCTTTTCTCAGTCGGCAATTTAGATCATCTGAAATCCGCACAAAAAAAAGTGGCGTTCGTTTTTTTTAGTATGTTATATCATTACAATCTACTTTTCACAATGTACTTAAT
>Ga0116202_10000474_pt1 | contig 22227 bp, 13 predicted proteins | sample LakKivw325mmetaG_FD_94479 | JGI IMG/M metagenome (GOLD analysis project Ga0116202, IMG submission 94479) | Anoxic lake water microbial communities from Lake Kivu, Rwanda to study Microbial Dark Matter (Phase II) - Lake Kivu water 325m metaG | ecosystem: Environmental > Aquatic > Freshwater >... | reverse complement strand
GGTTTCGGAGTCAGGAGTTCTGACTTCTGGTTTCTGGTTTCTGACTTCTGACTTCGGTCGAGCGCCTGTCTCCGACGCTCTAGCTTCTAGCTTCTCGCCTCTAGCTTCTGACTTCGTCCGACTGCCGGGGGCCAGGGGCTGGGATTCCGACGTTCTAGCTTCTAGCTTCTCGCCTCCAGCTTCTGACTTCGTCCGACTGCCAGGGGCCAGGGGCCGGGATTCTGACGTTCTAGCTTCTAGCTTCTCGCCTCTAGCTTCTGACTTCGTCCGACTGCCAGGGGCCAAGGGCTGGGACTCGGACGTTCTAGCTTCTAGCTTCTCGCCTCTCGCTTCTGACTTCGCCCGTCCGCCGGGGGTAGCTTCTGGCTTCTCGCCTCTCGCTTCTGCCTTGGCCTCGGCGGCCCCTATCGGATAGCGCGCCCGTCCGAGGTAGGCCTCCGGATTCGCCTTGAACTGCTCGTAACAGCCCTGGCTGCAGAAGTAGTACATCTGCCCCTTATACTCATACTTCCCCGCCTCCCTGCCCTCGATGACGTGCATCTTGCAGACAGGGTCAACATGAGACGATTTCAGATTGACGATTGCAGATTGCTGATTGTCCGTAGCCCTTGCTTCCTGAGGTCGCTGTGGTGAGATGAAGGCTTCGGGGTTCTGCTGGAACTTGCGGGCGCAGGCCTTGGAGCAGAAGTAGTAGGTCACGCCGTCGTATTCGCGGTGCGCCGCCTTCTGCCCTTCTGATACTTCCATCCTGCAAACCGGGTCGATGTGCGTGACCGGGCCGGTTTTCATGGTGAAACGCCTCCTCTATTCCTCTCGTCGAAAGAGGGACCCAAGCGGGTCGAGTAGCGCCCGAATCGGCGCCTTGTGAAAGAAGTCTCGCTTCAATCTCGGCATCAGCCCGACTATTCTCACAATCTCCCGGAGCGGGAACTCCTCGCGCTCGCCGACCGCGAACACGTAGCGTCCCTTGTTGCCGGGCCGCGTCACGGTGGCGACGTACGTCCCCGGCCCGACGCGCAATCGCCGCTCCGGCCCCATCAGGTACATATCGCCGCCGAAGGGCTCGTAGAACTTCGTGCACCGCTCGCCCGGGCCATCAAGCACCACGACCGTGTCGGCGCCGCTCGTGACCGTCACGGTCAGGTCGGCAGGTACGCCGGCTTCGTCCGGCACGAGTATGTTGACGTACAGGTCAAACGAGTCCGGGCTGGCGATTTCGTAGACCGCGGGACTGCCGAACAGCTCGGCGTAGAACGCCTGTGAGACCTCCGGTTTCTCGACCAACGTCACGCCGGGCTCGGTGACCATCTTCGGCTGGTGAGCGTAGGCGGTCCGTGCTCCGGAAACCATTATTGCTGCCAACAACAGGAAAGTCAGGAGCCGCATATGCTATCCTTTAGACGCAGGACGACCGGTGAAAGGCTCGGCACTGGAGAAACGCTCACTCGTAGAGCGATGACATCCCCGGCTTCAGGTTGCGGCGAGCCCGGCGGACCACGGCCGCAATCCGGCGCCGACGGGTCTCGGCCTGCTTCGCGCCCGCAACCCAGCCCGCGTACATGTTCCGGTACGACCGGGCAAAGGCGCTGAAGTTCCTCGCCGCCTTGGGGTCGGCGCGCAGCGCCGCGGCCAGGTCTTCGGGAACCTCATCCTCCCGCCGGTTCGTGTATGCTGCCTGCCACCTCCCGGCCTTCTTTGCCGCCGCTACGGAAGCCAACCCGGCCCGGGCAATCCTGCGTTGGGCGGTCAGTTGCTTCACCTTGTCCTTGTTGACCTGGGACCAGACGCTGCCCGGCCGCCGCGGAGTCCAGCGCTGGCGGAACTTCTCTTCATCTACGGCATGTATCTGGCCGTCTATCCAACCAAAACAAAGCGCCTCTTCCAGCGCCTCAGGATACCGCAGTCCCCTCTTCGCGACCTTCTTGTGCATGAAGACCCATTCGCCCTGGGATTTCGTGTGGTTCCGCTGGAGCCACGTGCGCCACTCCGCCGCACTCCGAAAGTCAAGCGGCCGGGATGGACTCTGGACTCTAGACATTGGACTTCGGACTTCGAGCTTGATTCGTCATTCGTCCTTCAGACTTCGTACTTCCGTTCTGCTGGCCTCCACCAGCAGAACGGAGAGGGTGGGATTCGAACCCACGGTACCCTTACGAGTACACATGCTCTCCAGGCATGCCCATTCGGCCACTCTGGCACCTCTCCACGAGAACAGGATTCCAGGAGTCAAGGAATCAAGGAGTCCAGGGTCCGGCACTCGAATCCTGGATTCCTCGAATCCTCGATTCCTCGCCGGCTAGCTTACCCGCTGCCGCGCGGCTGTCAAACCGGGCTACTTACCCTGATTCCGGAATTGACAGCCACGAAGACACGAATCGGAAGAAACGAAGTGCTGCCCGTTCTTTCCCATCAGTTTCGTGTCCTTCGTGCTTTCGTGGCCAAATGTCGGTTCCGGCTACTTGATGAGGACCAGCGTTCCGGGCTTGACCGCTTCTACAACCCGCTTGAGCGGGACGGAGTCGAGCTCGATGTAGTTGTGGTCAACCGCCTCGGCCGGCACGCTGTCGCTGACCCGGCCGTGGATTTCCAGCGCCGCGCCGAGGAACACCTCGCCCGGGCCGAAGGCGTTCTTCACGACCCGGAGCGAGTCCGGCGGCGGGGTCACACCCTCAAGCCGGTAGAGCCAGTCCGGCTTGGTCCATTCGCTGCGGGCCTGCTTGTCCAGCACCTCCAGCGTCGCCTTGGGCAGCACCTCGTAGATGTCGTCGTCGGGGTTGAGTGTCCGCAGCCGGAACTTCGTCTCCATTATCGTCTTGTCCTGCACGGCCAGCGCGAGTTTGCGGTCAGCGCGGCCGATGACGAGGTAAGGCTCGCGCTTCGAGAGCGAGGCGATGCGGTAGTTCAGGAACTCCTGGTCCTGCTGGAACTGCCCGACGACCTGCTTGAGGCTGTCGTACCGGGCGGCAAGACCGTTCGCCTCGGCATCAACCTCGCTTGCGGCCCGCACCAGCTCCCGCTTGCCGACCGCGTCGGCGAGCCGCACCAGCGCGATGCTGCCGACCACGGTCGCGACTGCCGCCAATACCGAAGTGAGTCGCCTGCCCATCAGTAGATGAACACCCTGGTGCCGACCGGAACCGAATCATAGAGCACGGTCAGGTCCGGCTTGCCCACGCGGATGCAGCCGTGGGTCACGCTCCGGCCGAGCAGGTTCTCCAGTGGAGTTCCGTGAATCATCACCCCGCCGCCGAGGTCGAGCATGAACGCTCCGAGCACGCCCTTCTCCCGGCGCAGGGGCGAACTCCACGGCGGTATTGACTCGCCCTTCTCAAGGAAGGCCCAGTCCGGCTTCAGCCATACCGGGTCCTTTTTCTTGGCGAGCACGGTCATGATACCGCGCGGGGTTCGGAACACCCACTTCCGCTTCCGGTACTTGAGAGTGTCGTTGCGCCCGGTCGAAATCTTCGCCTCGAGCAGCACCTTCTGGCCGCGCCGCATCTGCAGCCGGTTCGCCTCGGGGTTGACGACAAGGTATATCTCGTTGGTGAAGGCGGTGGCGAACTGCTCGCCCAGCTTCTTGACCGCGGCCGCGGCTTCCTCGATTTGCGGCTCCAGCTTCGGCATCTCCAGTTGCATCCGGATGATGTCGGCCCGGGTCTTGTACATGCGGAGTGCGAGCCGGATGACGTCCATCCGCAGGCTCTCTTTGACCGGCAGGTAGAACTCGGCCCAGACCACCACCATCGCCGCGAGCACGATGATGCCGATTGACTTGACGGGAGTCATGCGCAGAAGACAGACGGGACGAAATCAGAAGTCAGAAACCAGAAACCAGAGGGCAGCGCGCGTCGGACGCGCAAGTCAAAAGTCAAGATGCAAAGGTCAAAGGTCAAAATGCTCCGAAGCCGGCAACCGGCTGGAATCCGACGACCTCGGGACAGAGGAGAGGACCGGAAGCATCGTCGCGGGAGCGACGTTGTTGGATGATGGCAGTGCAGAAGTCCCGGCATTCTGACTTCTCTACTCCTCCTTCTGACTTCTTCCTTCGGTTGCGGTGCAGGCGACTGGACTCTCACTGATGCCAGCGGGAGCGCCGGCCGCGGACATCAACGTGGATAAATGCACCGCGCGAACGGGTTCGGCTGTACCAGCCGATTCCGCCGGACAGCTCAGGGTGCTTTTCCTCCAGCTCCTCGGCGTAGGAGGCAAGCAGCTTCGCATCCTTCCGATTCGACTGACCGTCATGGTTCAAGTCATCAAGCCGGCCATCGTTGTTGCCGTCAACGATGATGTCGGCAGCCCCGCCGTAGATATGCGCGCTGTTCCGGCCATAGCGGACGCGCCGGTTCAGCGACGGCGGCCGATACCCGCTGAACACATTGAGCCGGTCGAACTTGAAACCCTTGCTCTGCAGCAGGTCGGTAAACAGCTCCAGCTTGATGAGCAGTTCCTCGCGCAGCACCGTGTACTTGGGAAAGCCCTCCATCGTGCGGGAAACGAAGTCGCGGAGCGTATAGCGTGGCGAGACGGGCGTGTCCAGATTGTCGGGCGTCGTGACGATGAACCCCTTCGGCCTCGTGAAGTTCGGGAACTCAATGATGGGCTTGGGGTACTTACCTATCTTCACGCCCTTCAGGAATCCCTTCTTATCAAGGCTGTCATAGGGAATCATGACGAAGGCGTTGATGCGCCGGACCGTGCTCCCGCTGGTGACGATTATCGGGTAAAGGCCCGGCTCGGGCGGCGCGACCCAGCAGGTCGCGTTTCCCATGTCCACCAGTTCCCCCGCCGCTGCGACCCAGCCGCTGCTGTTCGCATCGTCCGATGTCGCGAGCCGGAGCGTTTCGCCCGGCAGCACGAACCGGCCGATGTTGTCCCAGTCATAGGCGTAGCCGTTGACGTCAACCGAGAGGTGCGGCTGGACTTGACCCCTGACCGTTGCGTCACTGAGGTTCGCGCCGGCAACGACGCCGGCAAAAAGGACGCAGAGGGACAGAATCGTACGCAGTATGATGCTCCTTAAGGTCAAACGCCCCGACGGTTCTGCACGGGTCGAGGCGGGCCAAGTATAGCCGCACACCCCAACGGTGTCAACGTAACCCCAAAGCCGACATTGAAGCCAATGCCCGGCGAGGAAGCTCGAAGTCCGAAACTCGAAGACCGATTGAAGCCCGGATGAAGGACAGTGACTGATTCGGAATTCGAGCTTCGTCATTCAATCGTCATTTGTGCTTCGGACTTCGGACTTGAGGCCGTTTCACGGTATCCTCGTGGCCATCTATTTCGGGGCGTCACGCGGCGCTTGCCGAACCGCGGCCATTCCTGTACAGTCTCTACCTGAGTCGCAGGCAATCTGAACTATCGCCAAGGAGGCTTGATGAAATCGTTTGCAGTGCTCCTGTCTTTCTGTGGTGTCGTCCTTGCCCTCGGGCCGCTGCCGGTCGGCGTGATTGACACGGTCGGCGGAACCACCTACGACGACCAGAATTCCGGTCCCGCCCTCCAATGGGTCATCAATGACCCGACTTACGGCATCCACGTCACGTGGACGTACGCGAACTCCGCGTCGAACTGGCCCGACCGGCGGACGAAGTACAACTTCTACGACAACAACACCGGCGCCTGGAACTGGAAAGACCCCGACTTCATGGCCTCAGGCGTTGTCCCCTTTGACCGCAAGACCGGCTTCGGCACCATGGAACTCGACCCGGCCGACAACACTGCCCGCCTCGTTGCCCACTACTCAGCCGGGATGCCCGGCTTCACGCCGGTCGCCTATGACGACATTGCGCCCGGCTCGGGCATCTTCGACGAGTGCGTGGGCGCGCCCAACCTTACCGACTACTTCCTGCCGGTAATTGCCATGCCGCCGGACGGGTCCATCAGCCTGCTCGTCATCCGGTTCTCGACGTCGGACAACGTGTACTACACGCGCGCGACAACCTGGTGCAACTGGGACGTGCCGGTCTGGTGGGGCGTCACCGGCGGGTTCGGCCACAACATCGTCGCCTCGCGTGCCTCCAACAAAGTGCTCGCGACCTGGATGAGCGGCATCAATGCCGAACTTGCGCTTGGCTACCGCTTCTCCTCCGACGGCGGCGCGAACTGGGATGCGGCCCAGACTCTCACCCCGCCCTCGGCCTTCGGCGGCGACTCGGGCACGGTCTGCTACATCGGCGCGACCGCGATGTTCGACAAAGACGACAACTGGCAACTGGTGACGACGCTCGTCCCGCTCGTCGCCGACTCGGCGCTCCAGAACCCGGGACAAATCTGGCTCTACAACTCCGCCACCGGCGAATGGAACTTCATCCACGGCGCGGGCGCGGTCAACCTCTCCGGCGAAATCGGCGGCAACGCGGCCTACTGCGGCCGGCCGAGCATCGGCCAGAACCCCTCCAGCGGCACGTTCTACTGCGCTTGGGAAGAGTTCGACTCGACCAACTTCGAGTCATCCACCGGCCGCCTGCGGGCCGACATCTTCGTCGCGTCCTCGCCCGACGGCAAGGACTGGAGCGCCCCGGTCCGCCTCACCGAAATGGACGCGACCTCCAAACGGTTCCCGTTCATCGCCCGGAACTGCTCCGGCGACTCACTCGCGGTCGGGTTCGAGCAGGACTCGATTGCCGGCTTCAACACCAGCGGCACCGGCGTCATCTCCCGCAACCCCGTCTGCATCTGGCGCGGACAGGTGTCAGGAATTGAGGAGGAACGCCATTCGTCTGTCGCCTCTCGCCCTGCGCTGTCGGCAACAATCGTGCGCAACTCCCTGCTACTGCAACCTGCAAACTGCAACCTGCAAACTCGCCCCATCCTGCTCGATGCTCTCGGCCGCAAGGTTCAAGACCTCCGCCCCGGCGCGAATGACGTCTCGCACCTCGCTCCGGGCGTGTACTTCGTGATGGAGTATTCAGTAGTCAGTAGTCAGTATTCAGGGCCGTCGGCCGTCACCAAGGTCATCCTGACCGAGTAGCAGCCGGCCGGCGCTAGACCTGCGGGTGGGATGGCCGATGCAAGCTCGTGTGACGCGAGCGGCAGTCTGGTGTTATCAATACCCAACGTCCTGCCGGCTTCTGCGGGCGGCGGCCTCGCGGCAGGGGCGAGGCGGGCGAACGTGGCCCGGGCTTGACATGCGGCGAAACCGGACTCAGAATGAAAGCGAGGTAGATTCGTCATGAACCACGCGTCCCGGCACTGCCTGAATGCAGCACTCCGGCCGATGGCCGGTGCTGCGAACAGGACCTCTCGACCCGGGTTGAGACCAGCTCTTGCGGCCATGTGGCTGGCGGCATCTGTCGGGTGGGCACAATACTTGGAGGCTGTCATCCCGGTCGGGGATACGCCGGACGACATTGTCTGGAATGCGACCAGTAACAAGGTGTACACGCCCAACTACGGCGACGGCACGGTATCGGTGATAGACGGCGCCACGAACCAGATCAGGGCGACGATTCGGGTAGCCGACTACGCGAGCGCGGTGTGCTGGAATTCGGTAGCCAACAAGGTGTACTGCGCCTCTATAGACCCGGACTGGCTCAGCGTTATTGACGGCGTCGGCGACACTCTCATTCGGAAGGTGCGAATGCGCGGCGCGCCGACGCGGATGGTGTTCAACCCAGCGATGAACAAGCTATACGTGGTCTGCATCGATGATCACATGGTCCGCGTTTATGATGGTTCCGCGGACACGCTGGTTGGTGAAGTATGGTTTGGGGAGATCACCGACGTATACACAGTGCTATGGCATCCGGCCTCGAACCGGCTATTCTGCGCAACGTACTGCGGCGGGGAGTCCGATACCGTGTTCGTGATAGACTGCTCGATGGACGTGATCGATGAACGTCGGCCGGTGGGGCGACAACCGTACGCTATGTGTCGAAACCCGGTGAACAACTTCATATATCTTGCCACGCAGCGAGCGGTCTACGTGCTCTCATCGGCAGGCGACACCGTAGTGACCCAGATCCCTGGTTACGCAAACGACCTCTGCGCGGTGCCATTTCCGAACAAGGTGTACGCGCTAGCTAGCCCGGGGCTGCGCGTCATTGACTGCTACACGCACACTGTCATTGACAGCGTCACGATAGCTGGGGGGGTCTTCATCTGCGACACGTTGAGGGCTAAGGTGTATTCGGCCTGTGAACCTGCGCCGGTCATTGATGCCCGTGCGGACACAGTTCTTGATACTTTACCGATGGGGCGGAGTCCCGAGTGTATCTGCTGGAACTCCACGAATTCTCGGGTCTACATCAACGACAACATGGACGATGTCGTGTACGTCATCCGCGACACGAGCACGGGCATCAGCGAGCCGGCCCGCTCGACGTTGGCGCGCCGGCCTCTGAGAAGCACGATCTCTCGTGGAAGCATCAAGATACGCGACGGGTTCAGGGGCGTGGTGTACGACGCGGCCGGGAGCTGCGTTCTCAAGTCGGTGGCAGGCGCAGCCCGGCGCGCGAGTCTGAACCCCGGCGCCTACTTCGTCCGGTACGACGATGCCGACGAGGTTGAGAAGTTCGTAGTCGTCAAATAGCCCCGGGGCGCGGCTCCAATGCCGGGGCCTTGCCCTGGGCAAGTAAGCAGCAAAGCTCAGACAGAAGGAGGCACGATGAGACGTGCGATGGCAATAGTCTACACGTCGGTGGTGGTGTTGGTGGCGTTGGCCACGGTTCCGTCGCCGGCCCGCGCCGCTGTGTACGAGCATACCTTCGGTGGCGCAGGCGCAGACCGGGCAATTGCCGTGACCTCGGACGCACAGGGTCGCATCTATGTGCTCGCAAAGGACTCAGCGGTTGGCGAAGAAGACCCGTGCGATTTGGTGATATGGAGGTACGAACGCATCGGTACGACCTGGGACCGCAGTGAGCTCTGGCGATGGGGAGAGGAGGAAGACGACGAAAGCGAAGACAATCCGCTCGGCTTCGTGGTTGCCGAGAGCGCAGGCACCGTGCTTGCCTACGTGGCCGCGGAGTCCGACGACGGCCTGAAGGTCCTGCGTTTTGATGAGGGTGACGAAGACCCCGTCTGGGAGCAGGAGTTTGATGACGACACGGTCGTGGATATCGTCATACAAGCTATCCCCGAAGCACCCTGTCCGGGCGTGGTCATCGTTGGTCCCGCCGCTGGGGAAGGGTTTCATCTCGTCAGCTACACCCATACCGGCTCGGTGCGGTGGGAGGTCGACGAGTACGACCCGGAAGAGCTGGATGTGGTCCCGGTTGCGGCTACATGCAACGACGTTGGCGAGGTTTTCGTTACGGGAATTCGCGCCGATGACAACGATGATATCCTGACGGTCAGATTCGCGGCCGCGACCGGAGATACCGTCTGGTCTGCGATTTACGACAACAGCGACAACGACGACGAGCCGGTGGACATTGCGGCCGGTCAGTCCGGCTACTGGGTTGTAGTCACCGGCTCCAGCGATGACGACAACGACATAGACGTCGTGACTCTGTGCTATCCCCAGGATAACCCTGCAAACTACGACGACGCGAAGTACGACAGGACCGGCGAGACCGAGATTCCGGTGGAACTGGCGCTGGGTGGACTCGACACGGGCAGTCCAAGCGTCAATATCGCGTGCCTGTGCGAGGCGGGGACGGAGAAATATATGCTGACCCTGCGCTACGTGATTTCAGGCATCGACCTCCGCAAGCGGCCAGCGACGTACGTTGAGGTGCATGGCAGCCAGGCCGGACCGGCAGGCGCGACGGCCGACGGACGAGGAATCGGCTACGTCACCGGTGATGACTCGTCGTCCACCGCCGACTACGATATTAGGACTCTAGGCTACACGCCGGTTGGGTCTCAGGCCTCCAATTGGCTTTACGCATCAGGGACCGCGCATGTCGCCGACGTTACTGTGTACCATAGAGCCGGGACGCAGGGTGATTCAGTGGTTGCCGTCGCGGGCTCCAAAGACGGAGACGCGCTGACGTTGCTCTACGATGTTGAACGGCCTACCGGATGGGACGAGGTCGCGGCTATGCCGGATGCTCCCTCAGGCAAGAAGGTCAAGGACGGCGGATGGCTGACGTTCAACCCGGCGGACGGGCTGGCCTACGCGGCAAAGGGAAACAAGCGGCGAGACTTTTACGCGTACCACCCTGACAATGATGCATGGTCGGGGACTGAGCAGATACCGGCGCTTGCGCTGATCCCGCCCGGCCTCGAGGGCAAGCCGCCATCGAAGGGCTGCGTCGGCTGCGCGGACGGGAGTGGGCTCATCTACATGACGAAGGGCAATTCCACGGCGGGGTTCTTTGTATACGATGTCGCCGCCAACTCATGGACACAGAAGAAAGACGTCCCGCTCGGGCTCTCCAACAAGAAGGTCAAGGGTGGCACGGACATGGTGATGGCCGAAAAACCCGGGCTCGGCCTGTCGCCGTATCTCCTGAAGGGATACAAGAACGAGTTCTACCGGTACGACATTGGCGGCGACTCGTGGCAGACCCTGACCCCGGCGCCGGTGGGCGCGAAGGAGAAGTGGGACAAGGGCTCGTGGCTGGCATATGACGACGTGAATGGCAAGATATACGCACACAAGGCCAAGTACCACGAGTTATACCGATACAGCCCGGATGGCGATTCCTGGAGCGACAAGCTCACGGCAATGCCGAGACCGGGCAGCGGCGGCAACAAGAAGTCCAAGGACGGCTCCTGCGGTACGTGGTGGGACGGCGCCGTCTACGCCCTTAAGGGAGGGAATACGCAGGAGTTCTGGCGGTACACGTCCTCGGCCGACGTCTGGAGCGAACTCGACACCCTGCCTCGAGTCGGCACGGACGGCAAGAAGAAAGTCAAGGCGGGCGGCGACATTGCCTGCGCGGATGGCGTCTTCCTTGCGCTGAAGGGTAACAAGAGCAACCAGCTATGGCGGTACATGCCGCACGGCGAAGGATGGGATGCGGGCGCACCGGGTCCCGGCCGTCCAGCCGTGACTTCCGGCGGCGGACGCGACGCAGGCGAGACGCCGGTGCTGGAGGGTGTCGAGGCGCTTGGGCCTCGCTGGCGGAGCGACGGCAAGGCGTGTGTCGTCAGTCACGAAAACTCGGAAGGTTGGCTTGCCATCTACCAAGTTGAGTACTCCGGCGGGCTGGGGAAGGAGACCGTTGTCGCCGAGACCACCTGCGACTGTGAGGAGCCGGCCTATGACGCAAGCGGCGACCGAATCTGCTTCTCCATGCTCGACGACGACGGGTTCTATCAGATCGCAATGGTAGACCTGAACGGCGGCTTCGCGGACGGCAGCGGGTCGGACGAGGCTTCGGCAACTGCGCCCGGAAAACGGGGACAGTCCCTCGGAGCAGTTGCGTCTGACTCACTGCGGGACAATCCCCGTTTTCCGTTGGACATCGGCTCGATTCAGGTCCTCACGTCGGGCGAGGTCGACCACACTCAACCCGCTTTCTCACCGACCGGAAGCCACATTGTCTATGTCAGGGATTCCGACGACGGCGATGATGATGTCTACGTGATTCCCTCCAGTGGCGGGAGCGAGTATCAGGTCACCGACTGCGGCAAGTCCCACGCTGACCCGGTGTGGCTCTCACCGACCACAATCGCCATGACGCATATACCCGATGCCGACTACGACCAGATCGCAGAGGTGACGGTCTGGACCGGCGTTGAGTCCGACCTGACTTCGTCTCTCTACGACCATGCCCGCCCGGACGTTCTTTCGGGCGGCTCGACCCTTTGCTGCGAGCGCTACGGAGATGACGCGACCGAGATAGTGAGGTTTTCCGCCAGCGGCGGCAGCGAGACCGTCCTGACCTCGGGAGTACACGACATGGAAGCACCGGACTGGGCGACAGCCGCCTCGATCTTCTGCACGAGGTGGACCGGAATCACGAGCGCCATCTGCCGCGTGGATGCCGCAAGCGGCGGTTGGACCGCGGTGACTGACTCCTCCGCCATCAGAGACAACCCGGACTGCTGGTACGACCCGATAGGTGGCACGAGCTACATTCTCTTTGAGCGTGAGGATTGGGATGAGTCGTTCCTCTCCCGTGACGGCCCCGGCCACGGGAAGCACGGCACCGGCGTCTTCAGGATGAGCTTCCGCGAGCCGCAGGATGGCCAGCAAAGCGCCGGTCTGTATGTGCTCGCTCTGGACAAGGTCACGCCCAACCCGGCGAGTGACGCTATCACGTTACGGTGGCAGGTGCCGATTGAGGCGGACGTATCGCTCAGAGTCTATAACGCCGCGGGGCAACTTGTGAAGGTGCTTGCCGACGGCAGGACAAAGCCGGGCGCATACACCAGTACCTGGAACGGGACCGACACGCGCGGCCGACGCCTCGCGAATGGCGTATACTTCTGCACCTTGGACGACGGCGAGAAGCGAATCAGCCGGAAAGTCGTACTGACCGAATAGGCAATCCGGTTCGGGACACGATCCGGAATGTCGAACATTCCGGTCATGTCCCTGCCAAGGCTGCCCGCACTGGCGCGGGCGGCCTTCGGTTCCGGCGGCCGCGGAACCGGCCCGAGCCGGGGCGAGTCTAATCAACTAGTTTGGGGTTTGCAGTTCTTGGTTCCGGCAACCAAGGACTATGAACCAGGAACCAAGGACTCTGTCTCGTGAGCCGTACACGCAATCGTGAGAGCAATTGGGAAGGCAATTGAGCAGGGAATCCTGACCGCAATCCGCAGGGCAACGGAGAAGGCAACGGTCAGGACAACGTAGAGGGCAACGGTCAGAACTACGGGGAAGGCAACAAGGAAAGCGATTCGGTACGCAATCGTCAGGGCAATCGAGACAGCAGTCGGTAGAATTGCCGAGAGCGCAACCGGGAAGACAATTGAGGGCGCAACCCGGACCGCAGCCGTGAGAGCGACCTTACCCGCAATCCAGACCACGATTCAGAAGGCAACTCACACCGCAATTCTCCCCGCAGCCTGGAGGGCTACCCTCCCGGCGGGGCTCTGAGTTGTCAGCCTCAAGCCTAAAGCCCCAAACCTCAATCAGATAGCCCCGAAAACCCGCCCGGCGGCTTGTAGGCTACGTAGTCTACAGCGCGGCCTCGGCGGCCGCAACCAAACCGAATGGAGCCGCCGATGAACGCCGATTAACGCCGATAGTCGTCTCGGGTATGGAACCATGTCTGCGTTCATCTGCGGTTTCCTTCTCTCATCCGCAATTCTGACTTCTGGTTTCTGGTCTCTGAATTCCGGTTTGTCCGTTCTCCCATCTGCGTTCATCTGCGTCCATCGGCGGCTGCAACTTCGTCCTCCTCCCCATCTGCGGCTTTGCCTCGTGGCGCATTTCCCCTCCGCATGCTGACCTCTGAATTCTGGTTTCTGAACTCTGAATTCTGACCTCTCCGTCAGGGTCTACCCCCAAGACCGGAGTAAAGCCACGAAGACACGCACTGTCGGACAGGGGCCGCTGCGGCCAAGAACACGAAACGGATGGGGGCGAAAGGACAGTGTTTCGTTTCTTCCGATTCGTGCTTTCGTGGCTCATGTCCTCTCCGCGTCCTCACCTCTGAACTCTGGTCTCTGAACTCTGAATTCTGACCTCTCCGTCGGTGCCCGGAATCGGCCTTGACAATTCACGAAAACCGACTTACAGTATCATGTCCCCGGAGGCCCTATGAAAAGGATGCCCGTTCTGTCCGGTCCGTTTCTGCTTGCGCTTGTCGCGGTTGCATCCAACCCCTGTCCGGCCGCGTGGCTGGACGACACCACCTATGACGTGGGCGTGGAGGATATTCTTGCGCCCAAAGGCACGGTCGACTCCGGCCAGACAATCATCCCGCGCTGCGTGGTCGCCAACTACGGCGACAGCACGGCCGGCTTCTGGACATTCTTCCACATAGACGACGGCACGCCCTACGGGTATTCCGACAGCCTTTGGCTGCCCGGCCTTGCCCCGTCGCAACGCGAGACGCTCGCCTTCAGCGCCTGGGTCCCGCGCGGCCGCGACAGCATGGAGGCGATTGCGTGGACCGAGTGCGCAGGCGACACGTTCCCGGCTGACGACACCTGCCGTCAGCGGTTCCTGGTACGGGTCAGGGACATCGCCATAATCGCCATCCTCAAGCCTGCACCTGACACCACGTATGATTCAGGCGTAACGTTCTACCCGCAGTGCCTGGTCTGGAACTATGGCTCCCCGCCGTTTGATACCGTAGTTGTCAATTTCTGCATCGGCTCGTACGTCAGTGCATGCACGCTCTACGCGGGTCACTCGGAGACGGCGACCGCGCTTGACCCGTACACGACGATGCCGGGTGTTTGGGCCTGTCAGGTGTGGGCCTTCGTCGTCGGCGACCTGCATCCCGAGAACAACATGATGATCGACACCTTCACGGTGCGCGGCACGATTGTCTGCGACGTGGCGGTTACGGGGCTGTGGCAGGACTCTACCGGTCTCATCCGCGGTGTGATGGCGAACCTTGGAGACAACCTGGCCATGTTCTGGGCGTTCCAGAAACTCCGCGACTCGGCCGGCTCTGCTCTCTTCGATGAATCAACCCAGGTCACGCTTTGGCCGAGTGACAGCACTGAGATGATAATTCCCACCGCTGGTCTGCCGCCGGGTCTGTATGTGGCTGCCTGCTCGGTGTCCATGTCCGGAGACCAGAACAGCACCAACGATGTCAAGCGCCTCTGGTTCCGCGTCAACACCGGCGTCGAGGAAGGGCAGCCACAAGCCACAAGCTTCAAGCCGCAAGCTACCGTCCTTTCCGGGTCCATGGTCCATAGTCTATCGTCCAAAGTCCTCTTCGACGCCACCGGCCGGCGCGTGCTCAGCCCGAAGCCGGGGGTCTACTTCGTGGCGGAGTATTCAGTAGTCAGTAGTCAGCATTCAGGGACGGTGGACGGTGCACGGAATACGGTGCACGTTCGCAAGGTCATTCTGCAAAGGTAGAACCCCATGTCATTCCGAGCGGAGCGAGGAATCTCGGCTGGGGACCCCTCCTGTAGGGCGAGACCCCTCCATCGGCGTCGGGGTGACGGACAGCAAGTGTCATTCCGAGCGAGCGGAGCGAGTCGAGGAATCTCGGTTTCGCAGGCGCGACCCCTCCATCAGCGTCGGGGTGACAGCAAGACAGGAGTCCGGATGAAGCGAATCTTGGCGCTCTTGGCGTTCTTGGCGGTTCATACCCCGAAAGGAGTTCCTTTGCGATTCTGCATTCTGGCTTCTGCATTCTGCCTTCTGACTTCGGTCAGTCTTGCGTCCGACGTCACCGTAGACACAATCCTCTCCCCGTCGGGCGCGATTGACTCTGGCCGGTCCGTCGTCCCCCGCATTGTCATCAGCGGCGGCCCGGCGCTGGACGTTAGCGCCGTGTTCGTGGTTGACGACGGCACGCCGGGCGGCTACCGCGATAGTCTCATCGGCTTCGAGATGGCGACGTACACGGAGACCCTCTCGTTCGGTGCGTGGGTCCCGCGCGGTCGGGACAGCATGACCGCGACGGTGTGGGTTCGCTGCCCAGGCGACACCAACCCGTCCAACGACACGTTCCAGACGCGGTTCTGGGTCCGGGTCTGGGATATTGCCATCACTCAGATAATCACGCCGCCGCCGGATACTGTGTATGACTCTGGTGTCGTGTTCTACCCGCAGTGTCTGCTATGGGACTACAGCAATAGTCCGTGGGATACCGTCATCGTCAGGTTCCGCATCGGCCCATACATGAGCGCGTGCACGCTCTATGAAGGCCACGGGGACACGGTGACCGCGCGTGACCCGTACACGGCCATCCCGGGCATCTGGGCGTGCCAAGCGTTCGCGGTCGTGAACGGCGACCTGCGCCCAGAGAACAACCTCAAAGTAGATACGTTCACCGTTCGCGGGGTGATACGCGAGAGTCTATGGGTCAAAGTCATGATGCCGGATACCATTTACGTCGGAGACCGTATGACTATCCGTGCGCGGGTGTGCAACCTAGGGAACACCGAGGAGTCGTTTTGGCTCTTCCTGAGCATCGGCGACAGCGCCGGCCCGGTGTGGTTGGCCGAGTCCTCCCAAGTCCTGCTCAATCCCGGCGATTCAACGGACATCGATTTCCTGACCATGGAGTTCACTGAGCCGGGTGCGTATCTTGCCGTCGCCCGGGCGTACGTCAACGGCGGATATGCAGTCTCTGACTCTCACTACTTCTGGGTCGTGCCGAGGCCGGGCGTCGAGGAAGGGCGGCCACAAGCCTCAAGCCACAAGCTCCAAGCTACGGCGCTGCGCCGTCTGCCAGTGGGCGTTGTTGCGTTCGACCCGACAGGCCGGCTCGTGCTGAACCCGCGCTCTGGCATCTACTTCCTGCGGGACGAAGGACGAGGGACGGGGGACGAGGGACGGATTCGCAAGGTCGTGATTCAGAGGTAGGAAGGGACGATGAGAAAGGCAACTAACTTCCGTATCGGGATGCTGGCGGTCTTCGCGGCGATTGCCGCAAGCATCGGAACCGTTTCGGCGGATTGGGTCACAACCACGGTGCCCGTAGGCAATGGCCCCTCTGCTGCGGCGGTTAACCCAGTCACGAACAAAGTCTACGTGGCAAACGAAGATGGCGGCAACGTGACGGTGATCGATGGCGCAACCAACGCCACAGCCACCGTGTCCGCAGGCCTAGGGCCAGTTGCCGTGGCCGTGAACCCGGTCACCAACAAAATCTACGTTGTGAACTTGTCCGGCAGCAGCGTCACGGTGATAGACGGCGCAACCAACGCCACCACGACGGTGCCCACGGGCTACCACCCGTGGTCTGCGGCGGTGAATCCGGTCACGAACAAGATCTTCGTTACGAACTACGGCGACAGCAGTGTCACGGTGATAGACGGCGCGACCAACGATACGGCTCTCGTGGCCGCAGGTAGAGGCCCCTGGGCCGTGGCGGTGAATCCGGCGACGAACAGGATATACGTCGCGAACTCCAACAGCAGCGACGTGACCGTAATTGACGGCGCGACCAACAATACAATCACGATACCCGCAGTCTCGTACCCGCGCGGCGTGGCCGTGAACCCGGGCACGAACAAGGTCTATGTCACCAACTTCGGCAGCGACAACGTGACGGTGATAGACGGCGCGACGAACGACACGACCATAGTGGCCGTGGGCGCTGTCCCTCTCGGCGTAGCAGTGAACCCGGCGACGAACAAGATATACGTGGCGAACGAGAACAGCAACAACGTGACCGTCATCGACGGCGCGACGAATGCCACGACCACCGTGCCCGTAGGCTCGATGCCGATGGCCGTGGCCGTGAACCCGGTCACCAACAGAATCTACGTCGCGAACGAAGGCAGCAGCAACGTGACGATGATAGACGGTGCGACCAACGCTACGACAAACGTGCCCGCCGGCTCATACCCCTTTGGCGTGACGGTGAACCCGGTCACGAACAAGGTCTACGTCGCGAACATCAACAGCGGCAACGTGACAATAATCGACGGTGCGACCAACGCCACGACCACGGTGACCACCGGCCCGCGCTGCTGCGCCGTGGCGGTGAACCCGGTCACGAACAAGGTCTACTGCTCGAACGTTGATGGCGGCAACGTGACGGTGATAACCGACGCTCCGGACAACGACACGAAAGTGCGGGCGGCATTCGACCGGCTGCCGGGGGACACTACCGTGCTCGCGCGCCCGGCCCTGACCGGTAAAGGCGTGAACCGCTGGACTCCCGGCCGCACGACGATGATGGGCGTGCTGAACCGGGCCGGGACCACGCAGTTGCCCTGGGATTGGGCAAGTGTGACTGGTGGCGGCGGCACCGATTCGATATCGTGGTCCTGGAACTGGGGCGCGGACTCGCTGATGATGGGCGAGAACTTCGTCTGCTGCGTGCCGCTCCAAGACCAGGCCGCGACCACCAACAACCTCGGGCTCGGCTCGCCGTTTGCGGGCAACCTCGAAGTCTACCCGGTATACCGCATGGCAACTCCCAGCGGAGTGGAGGAAAGCCCCAAGCCCAGAGCCGCAAGCTTCAAGCCGCAAGCTACCATCGTCCGCGGCGTGCTCTTCCTAGGCGTGGAAAACAGGGGACAGTCCCTCGGAGCGCCTGCGTCGGACTCGGCGCGGGACAGTCCCCGTTTTCCCAAGCCAGCTCTGCTGGACATCGCCGGCCGCAAGGTGCTGGGCCTGAAGCCGGGCGCGAATGACGTGAGCCGGCTGGCACCGGGCGTGTACTTCGTGTCGGAGTATTCAGTAATCAGTAGTCAGCATTCAGGGACGGTGAACGGTGCACGGAATACGGTGCACGTTCGCAAGGTCATTCTGCAGAGGTAGAACCCCATGTCATTCCGAGCGGAGCGAGGAATCTCGGCTGGGGACCCGTCCCGTAAGACGAGACCCCTCCATCAGCGTCGGGGTGACAAACAGCAAGTGTCATTCCGACCGACGAGCGAAGCGAGGAGCGGAGGAATCTCGTTCTCTCAGACGAGACCCCTCCATCAGCGTCGGGGTGACAGCAAGACAGGAGTCCGGGTGAAGCGAATCTTGGCGAACTTGGCGGCCTTGGCGGTTCATTCTTCGAGACTCCGCCGCCTCGGTAATGATGACACGGGATAGGGAGACGATATGAAATCCAAGTCCGTGCTGTCTGCCGCGGTTGGTCTGCTGTGTGCCTTATGCCTGGGGCAGTGGACCACGCAGACTTTCTACCTGCCGGACTCGCTCAGTGGAGTATCCAACTGCCGAGTCATGCTCCACTGCCCGGTCGGCGACAAGGTGTTCATCGGCGGCGAGGGGCACTCGATTGTCGTGCTGGACGGACAGACGAGCGCCAAGGTCGCTCGAATACCGGTAGATGGCGACGTCACCTCGCTGTGCTACAACCCGCCGATGAACAGGGTCTATGCCGTCTGCTCAGAGGCGCTCGTGGCAATTGATGCCGCGTCATGTCGGGTCGTCGGCGTCGCGGCGCTGGGGAACTGGGCTGCCGAGCTGTGCTACAACCCCACGACCAACCGGGTATACGCGGTCGCCTACGACAGGGTTGCGGTCATGGACTGCACCAGCGACTCTGTCGTCGCAACAATCGTGCTGCCGAGCCAGTCCGAGGACATCTGCTGTAACCCGGCGAGAAACAAGGTCTACTGCGTGATGTGGTCCGACGACGTTGCGGTGATTGACTGCGCCACAGACAGCATAGTCAAGACCTTCTACACCGGCGCGGGAGACTACGACATGGTCTACAATCCGTCCAATGACCACTTGTACATCAGCGAAAATGCTGATGACGACGTGGCGGTGATTGACTGCGCCCGGGACTCAGTCCTGCGCTATCTGCCGGCCGGGTACAGGCCGGACACGATGTGCCTGAGCACGGTGAGCAACAAGCTGTACGTGCCGGACCGCGACGACCGGTACATGTATGTAATACCATGTGGCTACGACACCACGTTCTCGTGGTTCGACGTCGGGGCGTGCCAGACCTGCCTCGCCTATGACTCGGTTGACGACCTTCTCTACTTTGGCACCGAAGGAACCGATTCCCTGACTGCGCTGAGCTGTCCTGCCGACTCGGTCATCGGCAAGGTGGCGCTGCCCTTCAGGCCCGAGGTTATGGGTTACAATCCGCTCGACAACCGGTTGTACGCCGGGGGCCGAGGGAATGTCGCGGTGCTTTCCGGCGGCACGGGTCAGCTTCTCGCGACGGTCAACATGTGGTACGCTCCCTGGAATCTGGCGTACCGCGCCCCGGACAACAAACTCTACTGCTGGGATTTCTCCGGCGACCAATTGGCGATTGTGGATGCGCTCTCCGGCCTCGTGCTGAGGTGGCGGACGCTCGACCCCGCAGTCAGGTGTGTGAAGTACATTGCGGGGACCGACAGGCTCTACTGCGGCATCAATAGCTACTACGACGACTCCACGCTCTACATTGTCCGGTGCGCGACCGACAGCGTGAGGAGCGTGTCGGGAGTGGGCGGGTACCTTGTTGACTTCTGCTACAATCCGCACGGGGATAAGGTCTACTGCGCCGGCGGCGGCTGGTACGACTCGCTTGCCGTGGTCGTACTTGACGGAACGACCGACAGCATCCTCCGCCGCATCGAGGTCGGCGCTCCCGCGCTGGCGCTTGAACTCAATCCCGACCGGAACAAGCTCTACGCCGCCACGCAGGACCAGCCCGAACTCGTCGTGATTGACGCGGGCGCGGACACGGTCGCCGGCCGCACGCACGTCCCGATGTTGCCCATGGGTATGCTCTACGTGGCGCGGGAGTCGCTCGTCTGCTGCTACGGAAACAACGTGGATGAGATTGTCTTCCTCGACGGCACGTCCAATCAGATAGTCACGGTCACACCGGTGAAGGGGACGCCCGACCACGTCATCTATAGTCCGGTGGGCAACAAGCTCTACGTCGGATGCGAGGAGACCGACACGGTCTCGGTCATTGACATGGCGACCCTGAACGTGGCGGCACTGATTCCGGTATCCAGCCCGACGTACGCGCTGGAGTTTGACTCGGCTGCGAATCGGGTGTACTGCCGCGGCGTTTCCAGCGAACACCTTGTGACGGTGATCGACGGACGCCGGGACACGGTCGTCGGCGTGGTGCAGACGCTGCCGTGGCCGGGCCCGACTGCATGGGCGCAACCGCTGCGCCGGCTGCTCGTGGCGCATCCCGACTTCGCGGCTATCACGGCCATCACCGACACGTCGCATGTAGGGGTGCTGGACGCCGGCGCCGGTGCTCGCGGGCCCGAAGGAGCCACAATAATCCGCGGCGTGCTCTTCCTGGGCGTGGAAAACAGGGGACAGTCCCTCGGAGCGCCTGCGTCGGACTCGGCGCGGGACAGTCCCCGTTTTCCCAAGCCAGCCCTGCTAGACATCTCCGGCCGCAAGGCGATGGACTTGAAGCCAGGCCCTAATGACGTGGGCAGGCTGGCAGCGGGAGTGTACTTCGTGTTGGAGCATTCAGTAGTCAGTAGTCAGCATTCAGGGACGGTGGACGGTGCACGGAATACGGTGCACGTCCGCAAGGTCATCATCCAACGCTGAGGAGGTAGCATGAGGCGCGCGTTTCTCCTGCTGGCGGCCCTGTTGCTTGCCCCTGCCCCGGTCATGAGCGCCGACCGGGCTCCAGTGAGGGAAGCTCCGGTGGGCTGCGGCCGGCAGATTGCAGTGGAACCTTTCCCGTGCGAGTCGGTTGTTCGGGCGGCCGGCGACGGGCGGCTCCAGCTCTATCTACGCAGAGCCACAGGGCGGCTCAGAGTTCTGGGCCGTGCCAGTTGTGATACGTACCAGATTTGCTTCCACGTCCCGATTCCGTTCCGCGAGCAGGCGCCGGTGCTGCTCGAAGTAACGTGTCCGCAGATGGTCGACTATCGCTTCATCCGTGAAGAACCGCCCAATCTGCGGGTCGCCGCGCGTCTGGTGAATGCCGACAGCGCGGTGCTCCACTGGACGTCCTGGGTACTTGTCAAACAGAACACATACCCGGACCTCCCGACCTACGTGCCGTTCCCCGCGCCCGGCGAACTGCCGGACTCGTTCCGGCAGTGGCTTGACACCACCGACTGCTGCCAGGTCTCGGACCCGCTCGTCCAGTTCAAGGCCGACTCGATTCTCGACACCACGACCAACCTGATGAAGGCCGCCAGTGACGTCAATGTCATCTGCCGGCGTATTCCCTGGCAGTTTCCCCACCAGCCCCTGGCTTTCGATGCCGTCTACACGCTGAAGTGGGGTAACAGTTGTACCGGGCACGCCCACGCCGGGACGGCGCTGCTGCGGGCGTGCGGCATCCCGGCGCGCCCGCTGCTGGTTATCATGGTTGGTGCCGTTCAGGATATGCACTGGATCGTCGACTACTATGTCCCGAGCTACGGCTGGGTGAGGATGGAAACCTCGCTGGGCAACAACCCGATGGAGCCCCAGAATGAGCTGGTGGTCCAGGCGTGCACTCCCTCGGACGAGTTCCCGGTCTGGTTTCCCTGCGCGATTGATGCGGAGTTTCACACCTCGGACACGGCCTACGGCATGTGGATGCCGGACTGGGGCGGCGGGCACGAGGCCTTTCAGGCCGTCACGATGGGGGACTCAACCGAACGGGTGAACTACGCGATTGCCCTTACCCAATGGGTGTACAACCTACACTCGTCGTATTGGGGCATCAGCCTGTCTCCGGCCGATTCGACGGCCTTCGCGGCCGGGCTTGGCCATCAGTCGGCGGCGCTGGCCCTGATTCAGTCTCGTGACCTGCCGGGCTACGTCGCCGAGATGCAGCAGGCGCTGGCCGACTACCAGGCCGT
>Ga0116202_10000469_pt1 | contig 22322 bp, 13 predicted proteins | sample LakKivw325mmetaG_FD_94479 | JGI IMG/M metagenome (GOLD analysis project Ga0116202, IMG submission 94479) | Anoxic lake water microbial communities from Lake Kivu, Rwanda to study Microbial Dark Matter (Phase II) - Lake Kivu water 325m metaG | ecosystem: Environmental > Aquatic > Freshwater >... | reverse complement strand
GTGCTCGCCATGATCGGTCAGGGCAGGGCTCAGCCGCCGGAAGATGTGTCCGCGGCGGTGGCCCAGGCCATCAACACGCTGCGGGCTCTCAGCAGCGACCGGGCGGGGCCGTGGCGGTTCCAGTGGCCGGCGTCGGAAGGCGGCCAGGCTGTGGACGTGGACGACAGCAAGTGGGCGCAGGTCTGGCCCGAGCACCGGTGGGAGAAGCCCAACAGCCAGGCCTGGTACCGGATGACGGTGGAGGTGCCGGAGCGGATGGGCTCGGCCCCAGCGCCGGACGGGCCCTTGGCGCTGCAAGTGGCCGTTGACGACGACGGCGAGGTCTACGTCAATGGCGAGCTGCGGCAGAAGTTCCATTGGGACGAGGGCCGCGTGACCCTCTCCGAGGACGCGCGCCCGGGCCAGCGGTTCGTCGTGGCCGTCAAGGCCATCAACGCCGGCGGGCCCGGGCGGCTGCTGAGCGCCAGCCTGCGCTACGTCGGTCTCGACCCGTTCCGAGCCGATCTGGCCGCCCACGCCGACCGCCTTCAGTTCGCCCAGGAGCTGTTACGGATCGAAGAGGCCGGGCCCGAGGCCGGGGCGGCCTTGCAGGCAGCCGTCCGCGCGCTGGAGTGGGAGAAGCTGGCGGGCGACCCGCAGGGCTTCAGGAACAGCCTGGGTAGCTCGGCAGCGGCCCTCACTTCCCTGTCCCCTCTCGCCAAGCAGTACACGCTGCACCTGGTGGGCCACGCGCACATTGACATGAACTGGCTGTGGCTGTGGCCTGAGACACTGGACGTCTGCAGGAACACCTGGCGACAGGCGATCGCCTTCATGGACGAGTTCCCCGGCTTCGTGTTCTCGGAAAGCCAGCCGGGGGCGTACAAGGGCATTGAGGAAGACAGCCCGGAGCTCTTCGCCGAGATCCAGAGACGGGTCAAGGAGGGGAGCTGGGACGCCACCTGCGGCACCTGGGTGCAGGGCGATACCAACCTGGCCTCCGGCGAGGCCCTGTGCCGCCAGCTCCTCACGGCGCGCGAGTACATGATGGAGAAGTTCGGCCGCTGGACCAAGATGGCCTGGCTGCCGGACAACTTCGGCCACGCCTGGACGGTGCCGACCATCTTCCGCGACGCGGGGCTGGAGTGGTACTACTTCGCGCGCTGCGGGCCCGGCTTCCCACTGTTCTGGTGGGAGGGACCAGACGGTTCGCGCCTGGCCGCCTACAACTACGGCGGCTACGGCTGGCGCCTCGATCCCGGGATCGTGCGCATACCCCTGGAGGTGAAGCGCCGGGTGGGCGTGCGTGACGCCATGATCGCGTACGGCGTGGGCGACCACGGCGGCGGGCCCACGCGGCAGGACGTGACCACCGCCCTGCGCCTGCAGCAGGAGCCGGTGGCGCCGCAGATCAAGTTCTCGCGCACCGACGACTTCTTCGAGGCCGCGCTCAAGGGCGAGCCCGACCTGCCCGTGGTAAACAAGGAGCTCAACTTCACCTTCCGCGGCTGCTATACGACGCACGCGGATATGAAGCGACGCAACCGCCAGCTCGAGAACCTGATCCCAACCGCGGAAGCCGCGGCGACGGCGGCGGTGGTCAAGTGCGGGCGCGAGTACCCCGGCGCGGCGTTCCTGGAGGCCTGGCAGCGCGTGTGCTTCAACCAGTTCCACGACCTGCTGCCGGGCTCGGCGATCCACGACAGCTACAAGTATTGCCACGAGCTCTACGACAAGGCCGAGGCCACCGCGCGGTCCGAGCTTGACGCGAGCCTGAGGACGCTGGCGGCGCGCGTGGACACCCGAGGCGAGGGAACGCCCGTCATCGTCTGGAACCGGCTGGCGTGGAACCGCGCGGGCCTGGTACGGGCGCGACTGGCCAAGGCGCCGCCGGATGCCATCGTGGCCGTCGGGCCAAGCGGCGAGAAGATGCCTGCTCGCGTCGCCGAGCGTGCCGAGGACGGGTCCGCGGAGGTCGAGTTCCTGGCCCAGGCGCCGCCCTTGGGCTGGACCGTCTGGCACCTGACACCGACGCAGTCGCCTGTGCCCTGGGGGTCCACGACCCGCGAGAGCCAGGACGCGATCACGCTGGAGAGCGGCCGCATGCGCGTGGTCGTTGACCGGGCCTGCGGTGGCCTGAAGTCTGTGAGCGACCTGGAGACGGGACGGGAGGTCGTCTCAGCGGGCGACAGGGCCGGGCGTCTCCAGGTGCTCTGGGAGGAGCCCCACGGCATGTCGGCCTGGGACATCGGCCGCGTGCGCTCGACGCGCGATCTGGACCAGGCCGAGGAGGTGGTCGTCGAGCAGCCCGGCGGTGATAGCGCCCCGGCGGTCGTGCGCGTGGTGCATAGCTACGGCAGCTCGCGTTTCGTCCAGCGCATCAGCCTGGCTGCGGGCGCGCCGTGCGTGGACTTCGATCTCCAGGCCGACTGGCAGGAAAAGGGCAACAACGCCGACGGTAGTCCGATGCTGAAGGTTGCCTTCCCGCTGCGTCTGCGCAACCCGGTGTTCACGTGCGAGATACCCTTCGGCTCGGTGGAGCGGACCCTCGATGGTGAGGACGTGCCGGCCCAGCAGTGGGCTGACCTGACGAAGGTGAAGCTGCGCCGGGCCGAGGGCGCCAGGCCCGTGGCGGCCGACCTTGGGCCCCACTTCAACCAGGACGTCTTCGCCACGGCCGAGCAGCCTGCCGACGGAGACTTCGACGGCCTGGCCATGTCCTTCCCGGCCGAGATGCTGGCGGGCGCTCGCAACGGCCTGCTGGAGTGGCAGGGCCTGCCCTGGCGCGTCCCGCCGACCGAATCAGGAGCCAAGAACGCCGTCGCCTGCACGGGCCAGACCCTCCCGATGCCGGCCACCGACGCGGCCACGCTTGCGATCTTCGGCGCGGCGGGCCCTGGCGAGCAGAGCGGCCAGGGAGGGCTTGTCTTCGCCGACGGTTCACGCCAGCTTGTGGACATCGGCTTCAGCGACTGGTGCTTCGGGCCGCGGGCCGATGAGGCCATCGTCGTGCGTCATCCCTACCGCTACAGGCCGGAGGGGCGCACCGACCCCGAGCCGCGCCTGTTCGTGCGCACCTACGACCTCCCCGAGGGTAAGCGGCTGCGCTCGGTGGTGCTGCCTGATCTGGACCGTATACGGATTGTGGCCATCAGCCTCGGCCCGCGGATTGAGGCCGAGCCCCTCTTCGGCGCGTCGCTGCTCAACGACTGCAAGTACGGCCACGACGCCAGCGACAGCACGCTTCGCCTGACACTGCTGCGGGCGTCCTACGAGCCCGACCCGGAGCCCGACCAGGGACAGCACCGCATCCACTACAGCCTGCTGCTGCACGACGGCTCCTGGAAGTCCGGCTCCACCGTCCGCCAGGCCTGGGAGCTGAACAACCCGCTCGCGGCGGTGGTGGTGGAGGCCCACGACGGCGAGCTGTCGGCCGGCTCGAGCCTGCTGAACCTCGAGCCCTACCCCTTGCGGGCGGAGTGGCGGCCTGACCAGCCCGAGGCCACGAACCTGGTCGTGAGCGCCCTCAAGGGCGCCGAGGATGGGCGCGGCCTGATCGTCCGCTGGTACGAGAGCGACGGCCGCGAGACGATGACGGCCCTTCGCACGGGGTTTGGCCTGGCGGGCGCGGAGCTGACCAACGTCGTCGAGGCGGAGAACCGCGGCAAGCTGCGGCTGCAGGACTCGCGGACCGTGCTGGTGAAGACCCCGGCGCACGGCGTGGTCACCGTCCGGTTGCTTCCCGCCAGGTGACATCGCCCGAGGGCGCCGCGAGGCACCGGTCTGGCTCAAGGAGGACCACCGATGGCAGCCTGTGAGAGGGACATCACGATCGACTCTCCCTGGGATGGCGACGTGCTGAACCGTCACGACGGTGTGGTCAGCAACGGCACGCTAACGGCGACGATGCGCGGGCAGGCCTGGCCCGGGGCCAGGGTGACGGTGCAGGGAAGGGACGCGGCGGTGGGCGCGGACGGGACCTTCGAGGCCCCGATGCGCCTGGTCCCGGGGGAGCAGACGATGCCGGTGCGGGCCGAGAGCGCGAGCCGGTCGAGCGCCGCGGAGGTCAGGTTGGTCTGGGACGCCGCCTCGCGCCCGCGCTACAGGTTCTCGGTGGACGACAACGTGCAGTTCCTGCGCGACCTGTCCCTCACGCCGGACGATTACCCGTCGCTCTTCGACCACTGGTACCTGGGGTTCTGGCGGCAGATGCACGAGCAGTACGGCGCCAAGATCCACCTCAACATCTACTACGGCGACGGCGCGGACTTCACACTGCCTCAGATGCCCGACAAGTGGCGCGGGGAGTGGCGCGACAACGCCGGCTGGCTCCACCTGACCTTCCACGCACGGGCGGACAAGCCCGACCGCATCTACAAGGACGCGACCTACGACGAGATGGCCGGCGACATCGCGCGCGTGCACGAGCAGATCCTGCGCTTCGCCGGCGAGGAAGTGATGAGCCGCTGGACGACGGTCCACTGGGCCGAGTGTCCTCGCGACGCCGCGCGGGCCGTGCGCGACGCCGGCTACCGCGGGCTCATCATCCTGGCCCGCGCACCCGGCGATGCCTGCACCACGCGCTACTACCTCTCGCCCGAGCTGTGTGACCACATCGCCTCCCGCGATCTGTCGAAGGACTTCGATATGGACCTGATGTTCCTCCAGTGCGACCAGGTCGTGAACTCCGTATCCCTGGCCGACGTGCGCCCGCTCCTGGAGAAGGTCGCCGGCAACCCGCACACGGGCGAGCTCATCGAGCTGCTCATCCACGAGCAATACTTCCGGCGGGACCTGGAGCGTCACTACCAGCCCGACGTGATGGACAAGGTGCGCACCGCGCTGGAGTTCGTCACCGAGCGTGGCTACGAGCCGGTGTTCTGGCAGGACGAGTTCCTGAGGGACTAGCCGGCGGCGGGCGACGGCGCCTTCGGTGCGCGCCGGGGCGCGTGACGCCGGGCCGGACAGGGCGCCAAGTCTGGAGGGAGAGGGAATGACCGATAGGATCCGTGTCGCGCTTCTCGGGCTGGGTCGGGTCAGCGGCGGCCACATCCAGGGATGGCTTGAGTGCGAGCACGCCGACCTGGTGGCGATCTGTGACGTCGTTCCCGAACGCCTGCGGGCCACGCGGGAGCAGTTCGGGCTGGAAGGTGTCGCGGTCAGCGACAGCTTCAGCGAGGTGATCGCCCGCGACGACGTGGACGCCGTGGACATCGCGCTGCCGGACCACCTGCACTTCCCGGTCGTCCTCGAGGCGACGGCGGCCGGGAAGGCGATCCTGTGCGAGAAGCCCCTGGGCCAGACGGCCGAGCAGGCCGAGGAGATGCTGGCCGCCGCCGAGGCCGCGGGCGTGGTGCACCAGCTCCGCCTGCAGCGACGCCATAGCCCGCTGGTTCACTACGTGCGGGACCTGGTGGCCAGCGGCAAGCTCGGGGCACTGCGCCACTTCCGTTCGCGGATCAGCGTGCACCGGATCGCGGACCCCGAGGTGAAGCTGGAGTGGCGTCTCAGCAACGCGCTAGGCACCTACGGGGTGCTGGGTGACCTGGGCGCCCACGTGGTGGACCTGGCCTACTTCGTCCTGGGCGAGGCGGCGGGGGAGATCGTGGAGGCGGCCGGGCTCGGTGCCATCTTCACCCGCGTCCGGGAGCTGGAGGACGGCAGCGGCCACGGCGAGGTCACGGGCTGGGACGCCGCGAGCTTCACCGTGCGCTATGCAGCGAACGTGCTGGGCACCTTCGAGATGAGTCGGTTCAGCCCCGGCGACGACTTCTGGCAGGTGGACGGACAGGACGCCACGGTGCGCGTCCAGGGCTTCCTGGGCGACAAGATCGGCTGGTACGAGCGCAGGCCCCAGGAGCACCAGCAGCCCGGGTCGCAGTGGGCGGAGTGCGAGGTCCCATCGGACTACCGGGGCCGTCCCGGCGAATTCGACGCCTTCTGCCTGGCGGTCAAGGAGGGGCGTCGGGCGACACCGGACTTCAACGACGGTCTGCGGGTGAACCTGGCGCTGGACCTGATCAACGCCGCCCTGCAGACGCCGGGAGCCGGCGGGCCCGTGGCGGGCGCGCTGCCTGAGCTCTAGGTCTCACCGCAGCCGTTCCGCCCCAGTAGGGAGGCACGCAAGAGATGAAGCCTGAAGGCTGGGTCAGCCATCCCGACGACGTCGAGCGCCTGGTGGCCGAGTGGCAGGACCGGTACCCGGACCTGCTCGAGGTCGAGCAGGTTCGGCAGTACAACGGCAGGCCCGTGTTCGCCCTCACCGTGGGCGACCGGTCCTCGGCGGCGGCCAGGACGGCGATCCTGTTCCACAAGCCCCACGCGCACGAGCCCGCCCCGTGCGCGGCGGCGATGAACGCCGTCGCCAAGCTGCTCTCGGGCCGTGGCCTCGACGGGCAGGCTGCGCCCCTCGACCCGCGGAGGGTCCTGGGGTCGCTGCTGGTCACCTTCCTCCCGGATGTGAACCCGGGCGGCACGGAGCGGGCCCCCGTCCAGTGGTGGGACGGCACCCAGTACACCAACGAGGAGTTCTGGGTGTGGATGCGCGGGCTGCATCCCCAGACCGGCAAGATGTGGGAGCGCTATGACAAGTGGGACATGCGCGAGGTGGACCCGAAGCCGGAGACTATCGGCATCGTCTACGAGCAGGTGAGCGAGCACGAGTACGTCGAGCCCAACCGCCACCACGACAGCTCGCTGTTCCAGCTTCTCTTCCGCCTGCTCGAGCAGCGGGAGTACAGCCTGCTGATGGGGCTGCACCAGACGGAGTTCGTGGGCCAGATGGAGAACGCAATGGCGATCGTGCCCATCGTGTTCGAGGAGCAGCCGGAGCATTTTCGGGAGCGTGAGATGCAGGTGGGGCGCAGGATGCTGGAGTGGTGGCGGAAGTGGGGCGGCCGACCCATCGGGGAGGTCAAGCCCCTGGGCTACTCGGGTGTGCAGGCCGAGTACTTCCGGCGGGCCTGGGGCGACCTGTACGAGCGGTGCGCCGCCGTCACGAGCGAGATACGCAACAACTCCCTGCTCTGCCCTCCCTCTCAGCAGCGGACTCTGAGCGAAGCGGCCATCTGGGCGGGCATCGAGGCGGCGCTTGACTGGGCGGACTAGACCGGGGCCGGGCTCGCGCTGGATCGGGCGCGATCGGCCGAGGACGAGCCATGAGCGACAGGGGCAGGGGGTCAGCCCTCCGCGGGATCATCACGGTTCTGCGCCGCAAGCTGCTGCCCTGGGACCCCGAGTGGCGTCCCCGCGCCGGCGAGAAGCGCCACATCGTTGTGGCCGAGGAAGGGCGAGAACGGACGGCCAGGCGCGCCGAGGAGGCGTGCGCCCGCAAGCTCTTCTGGAGCGGCTTCCGCATCCTCGCGCGCAACGTCCGCTGTCGGTACGGCGAGCTCGATATCGTCGCCCGGCGCGGCAAAGTACTGCTGTTCGTCGAGGTGCGCTCCTACCGCGAGGGGTCCCTGCGTCCCATCGCCAGGCTGAGGCGTGCCAAGCGTCTCAGCCTGCTGCGGGCAGCCGACCGCTTCCGGGCCCGCAGGCCCGAGCTTCGCGACCTGACGCCCCTGATCCAGGTGGCCGAGGTGTGCTTCGACGCGCGGGGCAGGATCCTGAGCATCGAGCTGGTCACCGTGGACTACTTCCATCTCAGGCATACTCGAGGGTGAGAGGAGGTGCCATGAGGTCGTGACAGGCTACCTGCGTATCGTTGCCCTGCTTGTCGGGGGACTTGCCTGCCAGCCGGGCCAGGCCCAGGGCTGGACGGTGGACCGCCTGGGGTCGGACGTGTGGATGGTCTACAACGACACGGGGACGTGGGGCGGGGCGTCCATGGGCACGAGCCACCAGACCAGCCCCGACTACCAGACGCGCAAGACCCTCGACCTCTCCGTGGTGCCCGAGGAGCTCTCGGCGAAGGTTGTCGCGGCGCGCGTGCGCGTGTTCTTCGCCGTGCAGGACTACTCCTGGGCCTCGCCCGAGAAGCCCAACAACGGCATGGACGAGCAGTTCGAGGTGGTGGTGAACGGGCAGGCCCAATGGTACGGCGTAGCCGACGGCTTCGAAGGGCGCACTTCGGGCCAACAGCCCCTGAGCTGGGGGTGGCGTGACTTCCTGGTGCCGGTGGACGTCCTCAAGCGCGGGGCGAACGAGGTGCTGTTCCGCAAGGTCTCGCCCGAGGGCAAGGAGGGCACCGACGACTACATCTACGTGGGCATTGACAACACCGTCGAGCGCGGCACCAGCGCGGTGAGCTTCGACGGCGGGAAGACGTGGACCGGTGAGAGGCTCAACAGCATTGACGCTCGAGGCGAGTACATGGTCCGCCTCGTGCTCATCACGCGAAGCCTGGAGACCCAGGTGACGTGGAGCGCCGGCGGCCCGGGCGACGCGCTCGGCAGGCTGGACGACTCCTCGGGCGTGGTGGGCTACAGGGAAGCCGACGGGCCGGGGTGGTCGGCCGACGGCCTGGCGATCCCGGCCGGCGGGACGGCGCAGCTATGGTTCGACCGCGAAGCCGTGGACCCGCTGGGCCCGATCCTGGCCGAGGTCGAGTTCACGGGGCGGCCCCCGGCGCTGAGCTGGCTCGACGACAAGGGCGAGGAGCTGGCCTGCAAGCGCGAGGAGCTGCAGGGCACGAGCCTGTGCCAGGTGACCGCGCCGCGCCAGGTACCTCGGCTGCTACGGATTCAGGCTCCGGCCGACGCGCCGGCGAGGATTCAGCGAGTGAGCGTGCGGCTGACCCGCGCCTACGTGCGCCCGCCCGTGGTGGACCTGTGCCCGAAGATGGGCCCCGCACCCCGGCGGCCCGCAGACGGGGCCCCCACCTGCCGACAGGAGGGCGATGCTTTCCTCTTGGGCGACGGCCGGCTCCTGGCCCGCTTCACCACCAGGCCCGGGCTGGCCCTCGAGGCCCTGACCCTCGGGTACACGGACAGGCCCTTCCTCGCGGCGAGGGCCGCCCGGCTCGAAGCAGGCGCGGCCGACGAGGGCAAGGTTGGCCCGTCGCAGCTCTTCCTCCTCGAGGCGGACGGCAAGCGCCTGGGATCGAGCGACTTCCGCGTGGAGAAGATCGAGCGCACGGAAGACCCCCTCGGCTTCCGCGCCGAGCTGCTGCTGCCCGAGCCAAGGCTTGCGGCGGTTTTCACGGCGACCGCTGCCGGACAGGGCAAGCTTCGGCTCACTCTCAGCCTGGCCAATCGCGGCGAGGAGCAGGTGAAGGTGAAGACGGTCTTTCCGCACGTGGCCGCGCTGGACGCCGAGTACTACCTCTTCCCCTACTGCGGGGGCATCATCGCCGACGTGCCGACCTACCTGCGCACGGCCTACGGCGAGAACACGGCCTGGTGGCAGATGATAGACGTGTTCCGGCCCGCGGACGGCTGCGGCCTGTACGTGCGGATGGAGGACGAGGCCGGGGCCTACAAGTGCCCGGTGCTACGCAAGGGTGTGCGGTACGAGGGCGACTACGGCTACGACGACACCGGGCGATACCTCGACCCGGAGCTGCTGTGGGAGCGCAGCCTGGCGCCCGCGCCGGGGATCTCGGTCGCCTTCGAGCACCTGCGTCGGACGCTGCAGCCCGGCGAATCCCTGCGGTGGGCGCCGGCGGTCATGGGCGCTCACGAAGGCGACTGGCATCAGGCGCTCGCCGAGTACGCGGACTGGGCGCATCACGTGTGGAAGTACCGACCCTATCCCGGCCCGCTCGCCGACCGCTGGAACGTCACGGCCGTCGGCTGGGGACAGAGTCCGCTGGTGGACGAGAAGGGCTGGCGCACGGACTACCTGACCGAGGAGTGCGACGTGGCGGAGATGATGAGCTGGTGGGAGTGGTCGGACCTGGGACCGTGGCGCGTCGAGATGAACCACGAGACGCTGCCCAAGGCCCTCGGCGAGGCCCTCTGCGAGCGCTACAAGGCCTACTGGGTGGTTGACCCCCTGGCCGGAAGGCTTCGCTATCCCCTCAACCGCGGTGACTACTACTACAACGAGACCTGGGGCGGGCTGGAGGCCTTCCGCAAACACATCGGCGTCTGCAAGCAGCGCGACGCGATGGCGGGGGTGTACATAGACGGCATCCTGGCCTGTGACACGACCGAGGTGGGTCACGAGTACGGCCCGACCTACGGGGCCATGAACCCCTACTGGAAGGACGGCTACAAGTGCCCGCTCAACCCGGAGGGGTACGTGGCCGCCTATGGCTCCTGGAACATGTGCTGCGACACGGAGTGGTGGGCCGAGCGCCTCAGCCAGACGGTTGCCCGCATCTTCCGCGATACCGGCCTGGACTACCTGCGCCTGGACGAGTTCGGGCATCGCGGCTACCCCTGCTACTCGACGAAGCATGAGCACATGTTCGCGCCGGAGCTGGGCCACAACGGCTGGCTGCAGGGATGTGCCGAGATCTGCCGCCGGACCCACGCCCTGATGGACGAGATCCGCCCTGACCTGGCCCTCACGACGGAGTTCCCTGGGACGGATCACATGGCGGCCTACCTGGACGGTAGCATCGTCTACGAGGTGGGGTATCACGCCCTGCCGGCGCGGCCGGTGGTGTGTAACCTGCTGCGCTTCTACTTCCCCGAGTGCAAGCCCCTGGACCTGGACTACAAGCGCACGCCCCACGGCCAGGAGGTCAAGCTCTGGAACGGCATGGCGGCCTTCGGCCACCGGTACGACGTGCGCTATCTGCGCCTGCTGCGCGAGCACTCCGACGCCTTCGGGCGGGGAAGGGCGCAGGCACTTGTGCCGGCCCTGGCTTCGCGGGTATATTCGAATCGGTTTTCGGCTGAGGACAAGACGGTGACCGCCCTGTACAACGGGCGGCCCTACCCGGTGGACGGGCCCTTGGTGGAGCTGGCGCCGCGGGAGGGGAGGCATTATGTCGAGCTCCTGCGCGGCCAGGCCTTAGCGCCCGAGCGGCGTGACGGTCGGTGGGGCGTGGGCCTGAGGCTCGATCCCGGGGGGCTTGCCCTGGTTGCCGATCTGCCCTCTCTCGCCACCGTGCAGGCGCAGGGGGACGTGGTGCGCGTAAGGCTGGCCGGGCCCGCCGCCGATGTCCGCCTTGTCCTGAGTAACCTTGAGAACGAGCGTCTTGCTGAGGCCCGAGGCGCGTCTGACAGCAGGCTGACCGTGCCCCAGAAGAGCGCCCTCGGGAAGCCGCTGGTCGTGAAGGTCTTCCGCGGCAGGTACGTGGCCGACGTGGTGCCCGTGTCCTTCTGAGGGCGCCCGGTCAGGGCCATTCGGTCAGGCCGGGTCGGTGCGGCGCCGCAGCGGGCCCCCGTGGGCTATTGTGTCCAGCCGGCCTTCAGAGCATGAGGGAGTGATGGAGATGTCCGAGCAGGCTGAGTGCCGCCGACTGCAGGGCAAGGTGGCCATGGTCACCGGTGGCAGCCGGGGCCTGGGTGAATCCATCTGCCGCCGCCTGGCCGCCCAGGGCGCCCACGTGGCCGCCTGTGCCCGCACCGTCGAGGCCGTCGAGCAGGTCGCGGCCGCTTGCAGGGACGAGTACGGCGTCAAGGCCGTTGGTATTCCCTGCGATGTCACCAAGGAGGACACCGTCGCGGCGACCGTCCGGAGGGTGGTCGCCGAGCTGGGTGGGCTCGACTGCCTGGTCGCCAACTCCGGCATCGTCGTGCCGGGCGCTATCCACGAGATCGAGGTGAGCGACTGGACCCGCTGCATCAACGTCAACCTGGTCGGGTACATGATCTCCGCCAAGCACGTCGTCCGGTACATGCTCGAGCGCGGCGGCGGCGGCTCCATCGTCCAGATCAACTCCAAGTCCGGCAAGCACGGCTCCGCGAAGAACAGCGCCTACGCCGCCAGCAAGTTCGGCGGCATCGGCCTCACCCAGTCGCTCGCCCTCGAGCTGGCTGAGTATGGGATCCGCGTCAACTCGATCTGTCCGGGCAATCTGCTGGACGGTTCCCTGTGGCAGGACCAGCTCTTTCCCCAGTACGCCGAGCGCTGGGGTCTCACGATCGAGGAAGTGCGCCAGAGGTACGTAGACCAGGTGCCGATGAAGAGGGGCTGCACCGACGACGACGTCTGCAATGTCGTTGTCTTCCTGTGCTCGGACGAGTCCAGCTACATCACCGGCCAGGCCCTGAACGTTGACGGCGGGCAGACCATGCACTAGCTTGCCGCGTCACGCGATGCCGCCAGGTGTGGGCCTCGGCCGCTGCCGACCGCTACCAGCAGTCTTCGCCAACGAGGGGGCCGGCGGATGACCTTGCTTGCCTGCAGTGCCTTGCTGCTGGGAGCCACGATCCCCTCGGCTGTTCCCTGGGAGACGGGCCGTCCGGTCGTGCTGGGCATCAACTACAGCGCCCTCACGCCCGAGCGCTCCCAGGCCTTCGGGGCCACCCGCCTGCAGGTCTCGATAGGCGGCGCCAGCTTCGTCGCCGGCTGGGGCGTCTCCACGGCCGGCATCCAGCCCCTGCGGGACCTAGGCCTCGACGTCTACGCCTACATGTCACCGAGCTGCCTGTACGGCGACGCGGTCTTCGAGCAGGTCCCACAGGCGCGCTCGTGGCTGGCCGTGAAGCGCAGCGGCGAGCCCTACGTGCGCGACTACAGGGGGGCCAAGCGTTACTCCTGCTGCCTCAACAACGAATCCTGGCGCGCCAAGCAGCGCGAGAGCCTGCTGGAGCTGATCCAGGCGGGGTGCGGCGGCGTTTTCTGGGACGACGCCTTCCCCGTCAACTGCTACTGCGCCACCTGCGAAGCCGCCTTCCGCCAGTTCCTCCGCAAGCTTCGTGAGAAGCCGGCCAACCCGCCGCCCATGGACACCCCTATGCTCGACTACCGCGACGTGCACTCGCGCCTCGAGCTGCGGTGGGTCCAGTTCCAGCAGGCGACCGTGGTGGACTTCATCGAGGACATGACCCGCGCGGGCAGGCGGGCGCGGCGCGATTTCGTCACCTCGATGAACACGTCCCAGCCGGGCGTTACCCAGTGCCTCGACCTGTCGGCGCGCACGGCCGACCTGTTCCTCTACGAGGAAGGCCCGCACACCATGGCTCCTGGCCGGTGCAACGCCCTGCGCAACCTCATCGCCTTCGCCCGAGGCTCACGCAAGCCGCCCTCGATGCTGCTGGGCCGCGACGACTGGGGCTACACGGGCGCCACGCCCCTCGAGCTGCAGACCAGTATCGCGGAAGCCCAGGCCACGGGCTCCGTGCTGGTGCTGCATCTCGGCCACGCGGGCAAGGACGACGAGTGGTTCCGCGTCACCCCGGACACCGTGCCGGCGGTCCAGCGGTACGAGGACTTCATCTTCGCACACGAGGACCTGATGGCCGGGTGGTCGCCGGGGGCCAGGGTCTGCTTCTACTACTCGCCCGAATCGGCGCGCTGGCGCCGCGAGCACTATTCCGACATGCAGGTCGCTTTCGACCGCCTGCAGTTCGCCGGGTGGCCCCTGGCCGTCGTCTCGGGCGAGGAGTCTCTCGACCGCCTCAAGGACTTCGACGTGGCCGTGCTGGTGAGCTGCGATGTGCTGACGAATCCGCAGGTCTCGGCCCTGCGCGACTTCACCCGCCGTGGCGGCAAGCTGGTAGTCCTGGGCTCCCTCGGCGGCACCGATCCCTTGGGCCAGCCCCTTCCCGACTATGCCCTGGCCGACGTGACCGGCCTGCGCAAAGGCGCCGGGGCGGACCAGGCCCTCGCCGACTGGGGGTGCTACTCGGCGGATATGCCTGACGCCGCCGCCCTGCGACGCGCCCTCGACGAGGTCTTGGGCCAGCGTGGCGTGCGGCTCGAGGCTCCGCCCGAGGCCAAGGTCCTCTGCACGGCCTGGCGGAAGGGGAGCCGGCTGGCAGTCCATCTCGTCAACTACGCCCACGATCCCGGGACCTTCAGCCCGTTGCCGGCCCGGGGCTGCAGGCTCTGGATACCCGGACGCGTGCGCGAGATGACTCTCCTGTCTCCGGACCACGAGCCCCAGACCCTCGAGGCCCACGTTGCCGGCGACCGCAGCTACGTTCGCTTGCCCGACCTCGGTGTGTGGGAGATCGTGGTCGCGACCGAGGCACTCACCGGCGGGTGACCTCCGCGTCCCGCCGCCTCCCGGGGCGACGGGCCTGAGTGGCCGGATCGGCGCGTGGGGGCATTGACAGGTCGCGCGATAGGGCGTAGTCCATCTCATAATCGGGGCAGTGCAAGTGTACCTTGGATGTTGGCGGTGACCACAGCAAGTACAAGGGGGATGCTCCGTGCAAAGGCGCCGAGGATTCACATTGATCGAGTTGTTGGTCGTGATCGCCATCATCGCGATTCTCGCGGCTATCTTGTTCCCGGTCTTCGCCCGGGCCCGCGAGAAGGCGCGGTAGGCCAGCTGTCAGTCGAACCTCAAGCAGCTCGCTCTCGGTGTGCTGATGTATGCTCAGGACTACGACGAGACCCTTCCCGCCACGCCGTCCTGGGGAGTATCCGGCTCACTGTACCACTGGTGGGACAAGGTCATGCCCTACGTCAAGAACGTGCAGCTCTACCGGTGCCCAAGCAGCCGACGTTCGGGTCTGGGCGTCTACGCCACGCCGCCTACTGGCACTGTGTGGTGGTCAGTGTCCATCCCGACCATGGGCTACGGCTGTGGAACATGTTCCTGACCAAGTACGACGGGCCCGGCGACAGCTGGCGTGAGCCCATGGCGCTCGGGGAGATCAAGCGGCCCGTCGAATGCCTCATGATGGGCGACTCGTCGGGCACGGACTACTGCTGGAACCCCTACAAGGTGGCTTACGCCGAGAAGTGCGGATCGGAATGCGATCCCTGTGTCAGCAGCCAGGTGGCCAATCCCGAGAACACGCGCCACAATGGCGGGTCCAATCTCGCCTTCTGCGATGGCCACGTGAAGTGGCTGTCGGCCCAGGAAATCGTGCGTCAGGCCACCGCTGGGGACTGCCACAGCTACTTCAACGGCCTCCGCTAGTTCACTGTCGCTTCGCTGCCGGCCGGCCTTGCCGGTGAGGTGGCATAGGCCTTCAGTTCTTTCCGGGCCCCCGAGACCCGGAGGGTGGTCTGTGTTCCCGCACGGGGGCTGCCGGGCCTACAGCGGCGGCTCTTCACCGGCCGCGGGGGCGAGCTTCCTCATCCATACCTCTCCGTTGCAGCCACGGCGATTCTCCGGCTTGTCGCTCGACCGTACCCCCTGGATGTCGGCGATGATGAAGTACGTGACCCCGTCCTTCCGGTCCTCAAGCTTCACCGAGTACAGGTTGCCCTCGCTCCTGTACCCCACCGACGCCTCGTGCTCGTCAACGGATACCTCCGTGATCTGCTCCGGCGCGTCCGCCGGGGCCAAGGCCAGGGCCACGCGGTACACATGCAGCCCGTTCCACCCGGTGGTGTACTTGAAGCCGATCGTGTACTCCCCCGGCTCGCTGAGCCTGTCCGTCACGTCCCAGCTCTTCGTGACCCGTTCCTGCTGCTCGAAGTCGTCGCTCACCCACTCGCCGACCGTGGAACGCAGGTAGGGCCTGATCGCGTTCGTCACACCGTACGGGGCCAGGGCGTCCCCGATGTCGGCCACGGTCTTCTCCGTCACGTCCACGGTATCGGTGAAGCGTGCCCCGCCGATCCCCTGCCCGATGGAAGCCTCCCAGTCCCTGAGCGCCTGGGCCGTCGCGAGCCCGACCATGGCCAGGCGGGACATGTCCTCCTGCAGCGCGGCGCGTTCCTCGTCGCTGAGGTCCTGCTTCCCCGCCACGCGGGCGGCGATGGCGTGGATGTACTTGATCATCCCGACGTAGCCCTGGATCACGCGCGTCTCGGCCAGCAGGTCGGGCGCGTCCAGGTCCTGGGCGATCGCCAGCGCCCGCGCGCACGCGCCCAGGTCCTCGTCCACGTGCTCGACCGTCGGGAAGTAGCGGAACATGCCCTCGCCGAGCTTTGGGGCCGCGCGCTTGGCCACCATCTGCGCCGCGCCGCCGAAGAAGGCGCTGTAGGGCACGCGCGAGCCGTAGACGTCCCAGCCCACGGGCCCGAGCATGACCGCCCACTCGGCCGCGGCGTCGGGGTCCTTGAGGCCCCGCCGCGTGGCCCACGCCGCCGCGAGTTCCCGCTCGTTGCGCCCCCCGGAGTTCCAGGACCATTCGGCCGCGGCCGTGAAGTTGAAGTCATACAGGAGGCGGTTCGGCGTCAGGTAGCCGACCAGGCACTGGAGGCCCTTGTCCACGAACTCCGTCATCCGGTACCTCACAAACTGCGGGCCGCTCCAGGGGCAGACGATGCGCCAGGAGGCCGTGAGCTGCGGGTAGCAGCCCAGCCAGTGCCCGCTCGCCGCGTACTCCTCAAGCAGGGGGTAGATCATGGGATCGCGGGACGAGTCGTAGGTCCGTCCGCCGTCGTAGTAGGTGACCCCAACGCCGTCCGGAACCTCGGCCAGTACCTTGTCGTTGGTCGAGTAGCTGCCCTGGGTCAGCAGTATCCGCAGGCCCAGAGCCGGGTGCTTCTCCCGCGCCTGACGCCAGGCCTTCACGATGGCCCGTGCCTCCAGGGTGTACTGCCCCTCCCTCTGGCAGTTCTCGCACTCGCAGTGCAGGGCCAGCTCCGTCAGCCAGGCGCAGATGTCCGTTACGCCCTCGTGTCCCGCCAGGTCCACCATCCAGTCCGCCAGCACGTCCCACAGCTTCGGCTCCGAGAAGCAGGGCGCGACGACGTCGTACTCCGCGTGCCGCGCCTTCTCGCCCTTCCCACGGCACTCGGGGTAGATGTCATACAGGCCCGTGCGCCCAAGGTGGTCAAGGTGGGTGATGATAGGCACGAGCTTGAGCGCGTGCAGTCGCGCCAGACGTATCCGGTCGGTGTCGGCCTCGGCCACGCCCCTCCCGTCTTCACTCATCTTCAGAGTGACGTGCGACTCCACCAGGTTCATCTTGTGCGCGGCCATCCACTCGATGTCGTCGTTCGCGCTCCCGCCCCACTGCCCACGCTCAGCCAGATCGGGCCAGTCCGTCACCGTCACCAGCGGGATCGTCACCCGCCCGTCCGCGAACCTGCTCTCCAGTAACTGCCGCAGCGTCTGGGCGGCGTAGTAGACCCCGGCCTCTCCGCGCCCGGCCAGCAGCAGCCTGTTCTCGCCCACGGGCCGTATCACGTAGGCCTGGGCCGGATTGGGCAGCTTGGCCAGGTCGCTGGCGCCGTCCACCGGGGTGCCGTCCAGCTTCCCGTCCTCACCGCAGACACCGAGCAGGATCTCGAAAACGCTGCCGGCGGGCTCGGCGCCGGCCTTCTCCGTGAACAGGTCGCGCAGCTCCCCGGCGGCGTTCTGCTCGACCTCACCGGCCCCCGATCGGACCCGCACGCCTACCTGGGCGGCGGGCAGTGTCACCTTGCCCTGGAAGCTGATCTGCTTGGGCAGCGGGATGAGCCATCGCTGCCACGCGGCGCTCTCCTCCGCCGATACGGGCTCCGGGGCCGCCGAGGCCCTGGCCGCCAGCAGGGATACGAGCAGAAGGCCAAGCGTGAGGAGACCTAGGTCTCTGTACATGGTGCAATCCTCCCTCCGCGGTCGGGGCGCTGGCCCCGTCTGCGGTCGTGACGCCCGAGCAACGGGCCGGGCATGCCTTCGCCAGCCTGGTCGTGCCGCGTGACATCTAGCGAGTGGCCAGGTAGAAGCCCCCCAGGAGTAGCACAAGGAAGACGCCCCCCACGGCCAGGGCAAGCTTCTCCTGGGAGCTGAGCCGGAACCGTCCGGCGTTCGGCACGAGGACGCCGACGACGATGAAGGGCAGAAGGGGAAGCGCCGGGATCTGGGGCACGAGGAGCACCAGCGACATGCCCAGCACGGCGAGAAAGGCCGCCGCGAGGGTAGCCGTCCGCACCTCCAGCCCGTGCCGCCAGGCCGCCGTCAGGAACAGCGCGGCGAAGATGAAGTCGCCCAGCCCGATGGAGGCCGCGACGGTAAGCCCCGCCACGCCCTCCTTGCCCGCCGCCGAGCCCGCCTGCGGGACGGCCACGGACAGGCTGCGGACGACCTTGTCGGCCTTCTCCAGGGCCATGTGGGTGGGTCCCACGGTCACGGTGAAGACATCCGCCACCGCCGCAGTGATCAGCACAGGCAGCAGCAGGTTGGGCTCACGCACGAGCCGCGATACCAGACGCCCGAACAGGACACAGGCGAGCATGAATAGCACGCTGGCCGTCGCGCCGAGGAAGATGCGGGCCAGGCCCTTCGCTTCGACGTCGCCCACGAGGAACCACAGCCCCCCGCAGATGACGATGCCGGCAAGCTCGTACCAATCGCTGATGAAGGCCGCCGCGAGGCCGTAGATCGCCGCGAAGGTGGCCGCGGCGAGCAAGCCGCTGACGAGCACGGTGCCCAGACGGGGTGGCAGACCAGGGATCAGGGGCGCCGCGACCAGCAGAAGCCAGGAGACACAGAGGCCCACTACCGCTATCCACAGAGCCTGACGGCGAGACGGGAGACCCTCGGGTGTCGCCTCAGGCACGGGGATGGCTCCTAGTCGGCGCACTCAAGATGGACCAGATGGCCGCCCTCCACCTCGATCTCCCGGGGCCGCTGGTGCACGTCGAACCGTATGATGAGGCGGATCAGGTTGCGGCAGCGGGCGCCGACCAGCTCCTTCGTGAGCAGGTAGCTGGCCGGACGGTCCTCCTCGCCGTAGACGGCCTGCAGATCGCTTGCCTTGTCTAGGCGCGCGCGGATGAACTCCCCGCAGTGCTCGCACTCAATCGTCACCAGCAGAGCGGGCGCACCCCCATCGTCCTCCGCGGGCTCTCGTGGCACGAACAGCCGCTGCAGCAGATCAGCAACACTCGCCAAGTCTCAACGTCCCTCTTTGCGGGCCTAGCTGCGTCCCGGTGCTGTGTTGTGGCCTTGTTGTTCGTTGGCGCCATCAGGGGCGCTATCCAGGGAGAATTATCCAGCCGTTTCGGCGGGGAAGTCAAGGCTGCGATAGAACATCCGTGCCCTCTAAGTCACACCCCCCCGTCCGTTGCGCGCCCTGCCTGTCCTCTTACACCAGGTCCAGGGCCGTCAGGGCGGCGGTCAGGGACGCTCGCGCGTCCAGAAGGCCCTGCCACGCGTCGCCCCGCGCGCGCAGCAGCTCCGGCACGGTCAGCATCGTGAAGTCGTGGCTGTCCGCGGCCCCCAGTTCCTCCCACCGGATCGGCATGGACACCGACGCGAGAGGCGTGGCCCGCAGCGAGTAGGGCGCCGGCAAGGTCTTGCCCCGCACGTTCTGCATGTGGTCTATCATGACCCTCCCCGACCGTTCCTCAACCCGCCACTCGCTCGTGACCAGGTCCGAGTGATCCGCGGCCAGCTCCTCCGTCACGCGGCGTGCCACCTCCCGCGTCGCCTCGAAGCGGTACCGGCGCTCCAGGGGGGCCCACAGGTGCAGTCCCGTCTTCCCCGAGGTCTTCACGAAAGGCCGCAGCCCCCAGCCTTCCAGCCGCTCGCGCAGCAGCGCGGCCACCGCCTTACACGCCGCCAGGGCCTCCGCCCGGTCCGCCTCGGCCCTCCCAGCTTCCTCGGCCTTCGTCCACGGGTCCAGGTCGAAGACCAGAAAGTCCGGGTAGTTGAGGCTGCAGGCCTCCACGGTCTTCTCCGAGCCGGCGAACTCCCCGGGCCAGCCGCGCCCGTCGCTCGAGCAGCGGGCGTACCAGGCGTGCAACTCCACGTCGGCCGTGTTGGCGAGCCACAGCAGCGTGGCCAGGTTGTCGCAGACCACCGCGCGGAAGTCCCGCTCCGCCGTGGGTGCGTAGATGGGGACCAGCCGCGCGAAGTCCGGGCTGCGGTAGCTCCAGTCTCGCTGGTAGAAGCTTTCGCCCTCGATGCCATCCACGTACCGGCGCAGGGTCAGCGGGCGGTCCTGCAGATACGGCAGCAGCCAGGGCGAGACCTCGGCGTAGTAGGCGATCAGGTCGCGCTTTAGCAGTGGGCGACGTCCCTCGTCCTCGGGCCAGAAGACCTTGTCCAGGTTGGTGAGCTTGACGGCCGCGTCGCCCACGCGCAGCGTCGTCGCGCGGTGCTCGACGCCCCGAATCCGGGCCGCCAGGTCCGCCGCCTCTTCGGCCGAGGGCAGGCCGACCGCGCGCTCGCGGGGCGCTTCCTCCGCCGCGGGCTCGATGACCAGCCAGTCGCGCGTCTTCTGTCCAGGCCGGTAGGGGCTGTCGGCGCGCTTGGCGACGGCCCGAACGTGCGCCTTGGCCGCCTCCTCGCAGGCCATCTCGCCGTCAATCGCCACGTGGTCCACGTACTGCACCGGCCCATGGTCCGGCGCCAGCTTGCTCAGCAGCCGGCGTCGCTCGGCCAGGGGAACGTCCATCAGGGAGTGGTCGCCCAGGTGCAGCAGGTCAAAGACCTGGTAGACCGCAGGCGACCGGCCGCGAGAGCGTTCGAGGGCGCCCCGATCGGTCTCGGCCAAGCGCCTGTGGGCGGCCACCGCGGGGTCACCGGCCCCGGGAACGGACACCACGCCGTCGAACACCGCCTTGGGCAGCCTCATCGCCGCCAGGGCATAGGTCACTTCGGGCAGCCTGTCGGTCACGTCACGCTGTCGGGCGTTGCGGAGGGTCACCGTGCTGCCATCGCAAAAGGCCAGCAGGCGGGCGCCGCGACGCTCCACCTCGAACAACCACCCCGGCTCGCAGAAGGGCTCACGCTCGCCGCCGGGCCACATGGGCGGTAGGGCCGTCGGCATGGGCTCCGGCCGCGCTCCCGCCAGTCCCGGCACCTCCTGGCGCACCTCGCGGAGCGCGCTGGCCTGCAGACGCAGGTCGGTGAGGGTGCGCCCGGTGAGGACGGAATCGGGGCGATCCGCGGTGATCTCGCCCCCGGGCACGGCATAGCGGTCCTTGAGCTTAATGAGAAGCCAGTTGTCGCGCTCGCCCTGGTAGCGCGTCCGCACGAGGACGAAACGGCCGCGCAGCTTCTGCCCGCCCAGCAGGAACAGCAGCTTGCCGGCCTCGAGCGCGGCCTCGGGGTCGTCATCCAGGGCCCGCCAGGTGCCGCGATCCCACAGCAGGATCTCGCCCTCGCCATACTCGCCCTCGGGGACCAGGCCCTCGAAGTCCGCGATCTCCAGGCCATGGTCGTCCATGCGCACGGCCAGCCGCCGCTGGCCCGGGTCGAGGCTGGGGCCCCGGGGCACCGACCAGCACACGAGACGGCCGCCGAGCTCCAGGCGGAAGTCGTAGTGGAGTCGTCGCGCCTGATGCTCGTGCACGACGAAGAGCAGCGCGGACTCGGACTCGGCCCGTCCTTCCTCGTCCTCGCCTGGGCTCATCGTCATCCCCCGCTGTCACCGAGTCTGGCGTCAAGTCCTCGCGGCTCGCACCGCTACCAGGCCGCCCACGGGCACGCCGATGTGCCGCGCGATGGCCCTGCACTTGGCCTGCAGCAGCAGGAAGACGGGCCCGGGCGTGCCGCTGAGGGACTCGAAGTTGCCCTGGCCCTTGGCGATCACCACGTCCGCCTCGTGGAACAGGCCCCGCAGCTCCTCGCTGCACAGGTCCAGCTCCACACCGGGCCCGGCGAAGCCCGTGGTCACGACCTCGGCCACCTCGCCCATCGCCACCTGCTCCGCGTCGGTCAGCGTCACGTCGTTGATCACCGGCCCGCCGCGCACCGCGAAGACCATGCGCCCCACTGCCTGGCGCATCCTGCCGATGAAGGCCTTGTCGAAGACGATCTCGCCTGCGTTGTCACCGATGTACAGCACCAGCCCCGCCCCGTCGAGCATCCCCCGCAGCTCCGCCAAGTCCTCGCGGGCGAAGGGCTGGTCCAGGCAACGGCGCAGCTCCGTCTCGGCGTCCCTGAGCTGTTCGTAGCTCGTGACCCCCAGGTCCATGATGTTGCCGGCGATGGCCACCCGAGCCCCGGTCTCCACCCAATCCTCCGCTTCCTCGATCACGCGGGTCAGCAGAGGCCACAGCGCCAGGGCCTGCTCGTTGAGCCGGCGGCGCAGGTCGGCATAGGTGTCCGCCGCTCCCGTCAGCTCCTGCACCAGCTCGTGGACCTGCTGCGCCAGGGCCACGGGGGTCACGTCGGGCGAGGAGTCGGCGACGAGCCTGCAGGCCCGCAGGGCCGCCTCCCGGTGGATGGCGGGCCGATCACTGGCCACCATGGCCGCGTCCACGGCCTGGCGCACGAAGCAGGCAAGACATTCCGGTTGCACAAGCATGGGTGATTCTCCTGAGGGGAGTTCGCGCCGGGGCCCCCGCGGCTAGCTCTTCCAGCCTCGCCAGAAGCCGACGGCGAATCCGCCGGTGAAGGGAAGGTTGTAGGTCATGATCTTCCAGAAGAACCTCAGAGCGCCGGAGGCCACCTCCGTGGCGGGGGCAGCCTGGGCGACCTTGTCCCAGTGGACCTC
>Ga0116202_10000468_pt1 | contig 22353 bp, 18 predicted proteins | sample LakKivw325mmetaG_FD_94479 | JGI IMG/M metagenome (GOLD analysis project Ga0116202, IMG submission 94479) | Anoxic lake water microbial communities from Lake Kivu, Rwanda to study Microbial Dark Matter (Phase II) - Lake Kivu water 325m metaG | ecosystem: Environmental > Aquatic > Freshwater >... | reverse complement strand
TCCGTTATCCTTTGAAGAATCTTTAGAAGTGACAAAAATTTATAGTATAGCCGGGTTATTGCCAAGAAATCGGCCTTTGATTAATCTAAGGCCCTTTCGCTCTCCCCACCACACTTCTTCCGAGGTAGCTCTCATTGGAGGTGGTAATCCTCCCCGACCAGGAGAAATAACTTTGGCTCACCGGGGGATTTTATTTCTGGATGAATTCCCGGAGTTTCATCGCGATGTTTTAGAATCTCTACGCCAACCGATTGAAGAAGGCCAAATTACAGTTTTGAGAGCGAAACACTCGCTATCTCTACCCGCTCGTTTTACCTTAATTGCTGCTTCCAATCCTTGTCCTTGCGGTTTTTATGGTAATCCGGAAAAGAAATGCAGCTGCACCAATTCTCAAATCCAAATGTACAGAAGAAAGCTTTCCGGGCCTTTAATAGACAGAGTTGATTTATCTATCAATGTCCCCCAATTAAAATACGAAAAACTAATAGCTCCCGACGAGGAAAATTGTTCGGTTAAAATCAGGGGAAAAGTGGAGAGAGCGAGACAAATTCAAAGGGAAAGATTTAAAAAAGAAAAAACCAATTCCGAAACGGAAATTCCAGAAATAAAAAAATACTGCCAGATTGACAGTAAATCGGAAACACTTTTAAGAAACTATGTTGATTCTGGAAAATTATCAGCCCGAGGTTATCACCGAGTTCTCAAAGTTGCCAGAACCATTGCCGACCTAGAAAACTCAGAAAAAATTTCATACGACCACCTATCTGAAGCCCTAACCTATAGGATTAGAGAGGAATCTATTTAGTAAACCCGGTAAGACAACTTCGACAGGTTTTTATCGAAAAACCTTATGGCGCAGCGCGCGTCGAAGTTGCTCTACCGGGCAAACTGGTTGCGGGCTCCGGTTACCCCGAAACATAATAATTTCGTAAAATTATTGCGATAGCAAAAATTTACGATAGAATAAAAAGAAGGAAATATGGCGATTAAAAAGTATAAATATTATTTTAAGAAGCCAAAGTTAGAAATTTTAAAAGATGTTTTATCTTGGTTGAGTGTGGCTGGAGCGGTGGCAATAGCTGGGACCTCTCCATTTTTTCTAACAAATCTTCTAAAGGGTTATAAAAAATTGAGGAAATATCCAAAGAGAAGGCTTTCGGATATTTTTTATCGGCTGAAAAAACAAGGTTTAATAAAAATAGAAAGGAAGGGGGTTCAAATTTTCATCAAGTTAACTGAAGAGGGGAAAAAGAAAGCCGGAAGGTTCCAAATCAATGATTTAGAGATTGGAAGGAGCAAAAAATGGGATAGAAGGTGGAGAATAATCATTTTTGATATTTCTGAATTAAAGAAAGTCCTTCGAGAGGCTTTTCGGGGAAAATTGAAGGAATTGGGTTTTTATCCTCTTCAAAAAAGCGTCTGGGTTCATGCTTTTGATTGCCAAGCGGAAATAGAGTTATTGAGAGAATTTTTTGGTTTGAGCGAAAAAGAGTTGAGATTAATTATTGCCGAAAATGTAGGAAACGATAGAGAACTTAAAAAATTTTTCGAAATTATTGAAAACGGCCGAGAAATTTCGGCTTTTTTTGTTGCAAAACCCAAGCTCGTAGAGTTTTTATTTCGCGAAGGGGTTTCTGGCACCGGAAACTCCGAAGTGCAAATGACAGCCGGTTGATTTCCCAGCACCGGCGGTTCCAGGTTGGCCACCCATTAAGGCAATTCTATCGCCTTGCAAAACATTATCTCCTGGGTTGACGAAACTGGTAGCAATGTGGCCATACATTGTCACCACCCCATTAGGATGCAAGATGGTCAAATAATTGCCTGCTCCTCCATTTGCCCATCGAGAGGTGGAATTGGTCAGTTTCACTTTCAGTATTTGACCACCGGCTGCAGCATAAATTGGCTCTCCACAATTACCATGACTGAAATCAATCGCATTGTACCAGTGAAGACCTTGAGTAATACGGCAGGGAGCAGTGATGGGACAAATAAAATAACTATCAGCTAAAGGAACCCATTGGGGAGCATATTGCGGTGAAGATACCTGAGGCATTACTCCATTTGGAATAATTAAAATATCCCCGACAAAAATATCATCTTCTGAAGAAAGTTCATTAAAGGCCTTAATCTCATCAATGCTCGCTTTATATTTTTGGGCAATTTCGGAAACGGTGTCGCCAGCTTTCACATGATGAATTACTCCCGAAACTGGCGGGATGATTAATTTTTGACCGGGTTTAATTGTTGAATCTTTGTTCAAATCATTAGCCCAAAGCAGGGTCTCTAAAGTAATGCCAAATTTATCTGCAATCCCCCAGAGAGTATCTCCTTCTTCAACTTCGTATTCAAGGATTATTTTTTTAACATCTTCCGTTTCATATCCGCCAACCAGAGCTCCAAAAACTTGAGGGGTAAAGGTAGTCGGTGGAGCTACGCTGGTTAAGCTATTTTTTTCAACCAAAAGAAAATCTGGCGATTCCAACGAAAATCTCTGGCCAGGACCCAAAAATAAATCTCTAAAGCCTTCATTTCCAATGCTTTCTATTAAATTAAAAGACCAGCCGGCGGACGCACCGGAAAAGAGGCAAAAAGAAAAAGAGACTAATCCAAACAAAATAATAGTCCCTATCAAAATTTCCTTTTTATCCATATCTTCTTTTAGAATATCTTAGCTAATTTATATGTCAAGGCAGTATGGTATATTAAAATAATGAACTTGGCTTCCAAAAAAGCCATTGAAAACTTACTTAAAGCGTATCAAATACATCTTTCAAAAAGATTAGGTCAGAATTTTCTAATTGATAAAGGAGCGATTAGAAAAATTATTAAAGCAGCTAATCTAAAATCGGAAGACATAGTTTTAGAAATCGGCTCAGGGATTGGTGTTTTAACAATTGAGTTAGCTCAGAAAGCGGGAAAAGTTATCGCCGTAGAAAAAGACCCCAATTTGGCGAGAATCTTGAATAATGAATTGAGAATAAAGAATAGTAAAAACGTTGAGATTATCCAAGGCGATATCTTAAAAATCGAAAATTGGAAATTGAAAATTGAAAATTCATATAAAGTGGTGGCTAATCTTCCTTATTACATTACTTCACCGGTTATCAGAAAATTTTTGGAAGAAAAAAATCCGCCAAAGGCAATGGTTTTAATGGTCCAGAAAGAGGTGGCTCAAAGAATTTGCGCCAACCCTCCGGGATATGAGCATCCTATCAGTTTCGGTTCAGTTTTATGCCGAACCAAAAATTATCGCTTTTGTCTCAAAAAAATCTTTTTGGCCCCAACCAAAAGTCGACTCAGCTATAATCAAGATTACCCCTCAGAAAAAATGGTCAAGAACTGTTCTCGACCAACTATTTTTTAAGATTGTGAAAGCGGGGTTTTCCCAACCAAGAAAACAACTGATTAATAATTTATCAAAAGGGTTGGAGTTAGAACGAGAAGAAGTTAAAAGCTGGCTTTTGAAAAATGATATCCTGCCAAGCCAACGGGCCGAGACCTTAAGCGTGGCGGATTGGATTAATTTGTTACAAAGTTGTAGAATAAACTAATCTTTTGTAAAATAAAATTAATGGAAGAAAAAATTAAAAAGTTTTTCATCTTTGCTGTTGTTTTTTGCTTTCTTTTAGCTATCCCTTCAGAGTTTGCTCTGGCACAAGGAGGCATTCTCGGTGCCCTGATGGCTATCCCGATTAACATCATCAGTATCTTACTTCAAGTTCTTTTACTCGTCTCTAATTTAGTTGTTAGTATCGCTGGCTTGATTTTAAACTGGGTTTTGAGCCCTTATTTTACCAGCCTTCCTTATACTTATGGAGGAATTGTTGATGTTGGCTGGCCGATTGTCAGAGATTTTGTTGACATGTTCTTTATTATTGCCCTGGTTATTATTGGTTTAGCTACCGCTCTAAGAATCAAAGAATATCAAGCCCAAAAAGCCCTGCCTCGTTTAATAATTATTGCCCTCTTGATTAATTTCACTCCGGTAATCTGTGGCCTGATTATTGATGCTCAAAATATTTTCATGAATTTTTTCTTAGAAGAAATAACCGGTTTCAAATTGTTGGGCAACCTTCTGGCCACTCAGGGGACGGCTCTCTGGCAATCCCTCATCCATTTTCTGGATATCCGCTATGCCGCCACTCTTTTGGGTAAAACCATTGGTATGATTGCCTTTGATTGGATAGCGGCTTTTGATTTTTTGATGTATGCCCTTCTTTTTATCATGCGCTACATAATGATTTGGGTATTGGTAATTGTTTCGCCACTGGCTTTTTTCTCTTGGATTTTCCCCGGCAGCCAAAAATATCTTTTCAAAAGTATTTTGGGCTGGGATGAATGGTGGAGACAATTTATTGAATGGTCAATGATTGGAATCATTGGCGCCTTTTTCCTCTACTTACAAGAGCAGTTGTTAATTCGGGCACCGAGCATGATATCAACCATACCGTCGGATTTAGCCTGGGGTTGGTTGACTATCCCAGTGGTTGAGTTCATTAACAATCTCTTGCCTTACGGCGTGGCTTTAGCTTTTTCAATTATCGGCTTTTTCATTACCACCTCAACAAGTGCCATGGGAGCAGGCGCTATCACCAGTTTCTTTAAAGAGCAGGGAACGACAATTGGTAGAGCAGCGATGTTCCCGCTTCAGAGATTAGGGGTAAGAGGGATAGCTGGTATGGCTGGTACCTTAGAGAAAGTCGGCAGACTAACAGGAATGGGGGCTGGAGCAGTAGAAAAAATCCCTGTGATAGGCAAACCTTTAGCTTGGCCAGTCAAGGGGATGGCTAAAGGGTTTGAGGCAGGCGCGGTGGCACCCTTAAGGAGATACGTCGCTCGGGCTCGACGGGTTGATTTTGATGAAATGTTTAAAGGGATGGAAACTGGCGAGATGGCTGAACAAATTGGGACTTTGTTGTCTAAAGAAGATAGGGTATCAGCTGCCGCCTGGATGGCTGAAAAGGGTCTCATAGATAAAGCTGGGGTGAGTGAAGAATTTAAAAAACAGATGGCTAAAGAAGCAGAAGACGTATCCGAAAAAGAAGGTTATCAAAAGAGTGCCGCTGATGTTAGCGAGAGTCTGCCTAGATTTGTAAGTGAAAAATTCCTCCTTAAATTAAAAGCCACCAAGGAGGATAAAAAGAAACTAGAAGGTGAAGTTGATAAAATTGTTGAAGATATATCCAAAGATAAAGAGTTAACAGTTAAAATTCGGACGAAAGTTGAAACTGATCTGGAAAAAAGAGGAATAACCGAGGCGAAAGTGGGCGTGGCCGAGTATCAAAAAAAATTAAATGAAGCTATAGAACAAGAAACTAGAGATATGGCAGCTCGAGAATACTTAGTGGGAGGTCTTAAGGCTGGCGATGTAAAAGACATCGAGAAAAAATCTTTCAGTAAGGATGTTTTCGAAGCTATTGGAGTAAGGCGAGGGATGAGAAAATGGTCTTCAGCCCATATGTCAGCTTTGATAAATAATTTCAAAAAAGAAGTTGTCGACGATGCTTTAAAGGGACCTGAAGGACTAAATGCGATATTTAAAGACAAAACACCGAAAGAGGGGCGGGATATTTTAGAAAAACTTTACGAAGAAAATCCTCGAATTGTCCACTTCTTCGCCGCTACCCCTGCTGGTCGAGAGTGGGCCTGGGAAGGTCGAAAATTCATGCCCGAAGGCTTAGGCGCTTTCAGGAAAGGAGTAGAGTTAAAAGAAAAATTGGAGAAGGCGTCTCCTGAGATTAAAAGTTTTTATAAAGAGATAATGGCAGCTGAAGAAGAAATAAGAAAATTTGGAGAAGAAATACCGAAATTTCAAAGATTGCAGAGGGAGGCAGAAAGAAAAGGATTAGCAGCCGAGGTAAAAAAAGCTAAAGACGAAATAAAATCCTTAAGAAATCAAATTGAAGAAAAAAGGGACGAAATTGCAAGAAAGATAGAAGGACTTCGTCCAGAATTGAGAACCGAGTGGAATGAAATTGAAGAGTTAAGAAAACAATAAAGTTCTTAAAAATTCGAGGTCGCCAATCTGATTATCCATGTTTTTCTCCTTTCCTTTCTAAGATTTGACCCTTTCCTCTTTTCTCCAATTTCAATTTTGTCAAGTTACATATGAACCAAAAATATACTTCGGAACAATTTTGGAAATTATATGAAAAACTTCCTCAGGAGTTAAAGGATGCTCTTTTTGCTGAGGAAACTGGCAATAATATCTATGACGTTTGCAAAAGATATGGAGTTTTGGAAAGTCTGGAAGAGATTGTTGAATATGTTGGCCAGGTTTTGGTGGGAGTGACGCCACCAGATGAGTTTCAAGAAGGGTTAGAAAAAGAGTTAAAAATTGAGAAAGACACCGCCAAAAAAATTTCTCAGGAAATTAACCGGTTTATCTTTTATCCGGTCAAGACGAGTTTAGAAGAAATCTATAAAGTTCCGGCTGCTCCGGCGCCAGCTGGGCCAAAAATTATTCCTCCTTCAGAAGTTAGTCCGCCACCAGTAGAAAAACCGACAGTCCCTGCCCCAGAAAAGGATATCTATAGAGAGCCACTTGAATAATATGCAATTTACAGTACCACAATTTATTGAACACGAAATCAAAATTGTCGGACCTCTTACCTTCAAGCAATTCATTTTCTTTTTTATTGCCGGAGCCACTTGTTTTATTCTTTATTTCATTGCACCCTTTTCTGTTTTTCTAACCGCCTGCCTCGTTCTGGGCGGCGGAGCAGTCGTCTTAGCTTTTTTGAGAATTGGCGGAAGACCAGTACCAACTATTTTGGGAAATTTTTTAAAATTCAGCGTTTCTCCAAAAATGTTTATCTGGCGGAAAACAGAGGCACCAATAATGATTTTTAAAAAAGAGGGGATAAAAGAAAAAGAAGAAGCCAAAGCCGAGCTTCCTCTAAAGATTGCTGAAAAAAGTCAACTAAAAAAAATAAGAACTCAAATTGAAACAAAAACCAAATAACCACACGAATATTTACGAATTGAAGACGAATATTTTACGAATACATATTCGTAACAAATTCGTTTAAGATTAGGAATTTATTATTGGATAAAGTTTTTAATGAATTAGGTTATGGTTACCAGGAAAAATATTATCAGAGAGCTACTGCCCTAACCTTTGACCAAGAGGGATTAAATTATATCAGAGAAAAAGAGGTTAAATTGAATTATGAAGACAATCCCATCGGTAAATATTTTATAGACTTTATAATTGAGAACAAAATCGTTTTAGAGTTAAAGGTTGCTAATGAATTCCACTCCCAAGATATAAAACAAGTATTAGGATATTTAAAAGGGAGCGAATTACAATTAGGCATCCTAGCATTAATTACAAGAGGTGGTGTTCAATATAAGCGTCTCGTCAATATTCGTAGTAATTAGTAAATCAATTCGTAACAATTAGCGGTATGCCAGGTTCTACCCAACGATTTTTAGAAATTGACCAAATCAAAGAAGGGATTATCCTCTTGAAAAACAAGGCAATGAAAGGAGTGCTGATGGTTTCTTCTTTAAACTTTGCTCTCAAATCAGAAGAGGAACAAAATGCCATTATCTATCAATTTCAGAATTTCTTAAATTCCTTAGATTTTTCCTTAGAGATCGTTGTCCAATCGAGGAGACTCAATATTACAGGTTATCTTGATAAATTAAAAGAATTAGAAGAAAAACAAGAAAATGAACTACTTAAAATTCAGACTGCCGAGTACCAAAAATTTATCAGAGATTTAATTACTGGGGGAGCGATTATGGCAAAGAGTTTTTTTGCCGTTGTTCCCTTTACTTTAATTGAAATCCCGGGAATAAAAGTAGCTAAAGGGTTAGTGAAAGGGGGAGAAGTCCCAACCCTGACCGAAGAACAATTTCAAAGATGTAAAACCCAACTCTGGCAAAGGATGGAATTTGTTGCCTCGGGTTTAAGAAGATGCGGTCTGCAATGCGTTCCCTTAAACACTTCGGAGTTAATTGAACTTTTCTGGAGTTTATACCATCCAGAAGAAGCTGAGGTCGGTTATTATCCGGAAATTCCTCCCGAGTTAATCCGCTAATAAATACTAATTTAATACGGATTATCACGAATATATATTGGTAAATATTCGTGGAGAATTCGTAACTATTCGTGGTGAAACTACCGTTTTTTAAAAAAGAGGGAAAAATCCCTGAAAAGATTTTTGAAACCAGGGCAATGGAAGCTACGGATATTATTGCTCCCTCTTCGATTGCCCTTGCTCCGGATTATTTAAGATTGGGGAAAAAATTTGCTAAATCTTTTTTCATTTTCTCTTACCCGAGATATTTAACCACTGCCTGGTTTTCTCCGGTAATCAATCTGGACACCCCAATGGATATCGGCTTTCACATCCACCCAATTGAAACCGGGATGATTTTGAAACAATTAAGAAAAAAGGTTACCGAGGTCCAGGCTGAGCTCATGGAAAGAGAAGAAAGAGGATTAATCAGAGACCCATCCTTGGAAATTGCCTATCGTGATTTGGAAACCCTGAGAGACCAACTGCAAACCGCCCAGGAAAGAATGTTTAAACTCGGACTTTACTTAACCGTTTACGGCGATAGCCAAAAAGAATTAAAAGATATCGAAATCACTTTAAGGTCAATTTTAGAAGCCAGATTAGTTTACATTAAACCCACTCTCTACCAGCAAAAGGAAGGTTTCCAGGCCAGCTCTCCTACAGGCCAGGATTTACTAATGGTTCACACCCCGATGAATACCGGCCCCCTTTCTTCTATTTTTCCTTTCGTTTCTTTTGACCTGAGCTCTAACGAAGGGATTCTATACGGAATAAATCGCCATAACAATTCTTTAATATTATTTGACCGCTTCAGTTTAGAAAATGCGAACGAAGTTTTTTTCGGAAAGGCAGGTTCCGGTAAAAGTTACTGTATTAAATTAGAGATTTTGCGGTCACTGATGACCGGGGTTGACATCATTATTCTCGACCCGGAGAATGAATACAAATTTTTATCCGATGGGGTGGGGGGTTCCTTCTTTAACATCTCTCTGGCTTCGCCAAATCATATTAATCCTTTCGACCTCCCCATCCCCAGAGAGGATGAAAAACCCGAAGATGTTTTGAAGTCAAATATCATTAATTTGGTTGGCTTATTAAGAATCATGCTGGGTGGACTGACTCCCGAAGAAGACGCAATTATTGATAGAGCCTTAACGGAAACCTATGCTGCTAAAGACATTACTCCTGAGACCGACCCTTCAACATGGGAAGAGAGAGTTCCTTTAATGTCGGATTTAGAAGCAGTCCTGGAAGGAATGGAAGGAGCCGAATCTCTGGTTAGAAGGGTAAGAAAATTTACCAAAGGAACCTTTGCCCAATTTTTTAATCAGCCAACCAATATCTCAATGGAAAAACCCTTTGTCGTTTTTGGAATCAGAGATATGGAAGATGAATTAAGACCGATAGCAATGTTTATTATTATGCGATACATCTGGAATAAAGTCAGGTCGGAATTGAAAAAAAGAATACTGGTGGTTGATGAGGCCTGGTGGATAATGCAGACCGAAGATGGGGCATCGTTTTTATTTGGGATTGCCAAACGTGCTAGAAAATACTGGTTAGGAGTAACTACCATCACCCAGGACATTGGTGACTTTATGAAATCTTCTTATGGCCAACCAATTATTACTAATTCTTCATTACAACTTTTAATGAAACAGTCACCGGCTACCATGGATATTGTTCAAAAGACATTTAATTTAACCGAAGAAGAAAAATATTTATTATTAGAAGCCGAGGTAGGGGAAGGAATATTTTTTGCCGGTCAAAAACATGTAGCGATAAAAGTGGCTGCTTCCTATACCGAAGACCAAATTATTACCACTGCTCCTGAAGAAGTCTTAAAAATCAAAGAAGCAAAAAAAGAATTATAATAATAAACACTAATAAAAACACTAATTTGAATCACTAATTATCACGAATAGTTATTAGTGAATATTCGTGAAGAATTCGTGATATTATTCGTGGTTTATGGCATTACCGGCAATTGCCGCTGGCGCGGCCAAAGCATTAAAAGGAGTCGAAGCAGGAATGGGCAAAATCGGCAAGGGAATCGGCCAGGAATTGAAAAAAAGACCTGCTGCCCTGCCGACCCCAGCAGCTGAGGAAGAAGACCGCTCTGCCTTAACTAGGCCCGAGGTGATTTTCCTTGTAATCGCCATCTTGCTTGACCTATTTGGAATCGTCTGTTTCCTTCTCGATATCTTTTTTGGCATCGGAGAAATTCCCTCCTGGATTTCCGATGGAGTTGGTATCGTTTTTATCGATGGCTGGATGCTTCTGAGGTCAGGAAGAGTAGAAATGCCGGAAAGAGCCCAGAAGGGATTAAGAAAGTTATTCCGTGGCAAATGGAAGAAATTTTTGACCCCAATTATTGGCGAAGTCACCCCCTTTGTCGGCGTTCTTCCCTTTTGGAGTCTAAGTGTTTATTTTGAATTAACTAGCTAAATCATTAATGGTGAAAAATAGAAAAATCGAACTACTTATTTTTCCTTTACTCTTTTTTCTTTTTTTAGGACTCCAACCCCCCCACCACCCTCTCACTGAAAGCGAGCCTCTCGCTTCTTTTGTTTTTGCCCAAAAATCTTTAGAAGTTACCTATCCTCAAATTCCCGGGGTTCTCACTCCATCCACTACTAAAACCGCTCTGCCCGATTATGTTAGATATATTTTTCAATTGTCTTTATTTGTGGGAGCATTAATTGCCTTTGGTTCTTTTATCTATGGCGGAGTTCGCTATCTAATTTCCGGCGGCTCCCCCTCTGTCCAGAAAGATGCTCAATCCCAGATGTCGTCCGGGATTTTAGGTTTAATTATTTTAATTTCAGCTTATATAATTTTAAACACAATTAACCCTCAACTGGTCGGTTTTCAGGTTTCCCTGCCTAGCGGAGCGCCCTCCGGGCCACCGGCTCCCGGTCCGCCGAAAGCCGGGGTCTCCGACTATGTTGAAATTCCTTTGGGCGGTTTGATTGAAAATCTCTGGGGAAAAGATAATCATAAACCAGCCGACTGTTATTTGTTTGATAAAGACGGAGATGTTGAACCCGGTTCTTTAGCCACCCGGGACCGGTTAGAATGTGTAAAAAAATTATCCGAGGCAATTAAAATTAAGGGGGAAAAATTAAAGAAACCGGTAGAGGAACTCCAAAAATTATATGATTGCCAAAATTGTTGTCGGGATTGCTGCAAAAACGTTTGTAACTGGGCTAAATGTAGCGAAATCTGCGAGACAGATGAAAAAACTGGAAATTGGAAAAATTGTAATTCGAGTAATCCTTCGGTCAATTCATATTGTGAAGGAACTAAAAATGAAGGCTGCTGGGAAAACTGCGGAGTTTATCCTTCTTGTGAACTAAAGGGGATGGTCCGCGAATATTATTACCAAGAATGTCCGGCTAATAGTTGTGAATTTTTTCGGGAATGTAAATGCCGGAATTGCGGTTTCGAATCCAGCGAAATCCCCAGAACCAATTGTATTTGTATAAAAAAAGATGCCGAAGGAAAGCCGGCTTGTTGCAATTCTGAAAATGACCCTACCAAACCTTACGAAGACCTGCTGGTGAGAAGTTTAATCGACAAAACTCTGCTCAATGAGGAAGAAAAAGAAAATGACCCCCATAAAGATTTAAAGGATATTAAAACAGCCCTGAAAGAACTAAGAATAAAGTTAGGGCTTTTTCCTTTAACCGAAGAAATGCAAAAAGATAAAAAAATCTGCTGCCCCGGCGATACCTGCCCGCCATCAGAAGAGATAGGGATTACCGCATGTCTTTTGAAAAATCCCGACACCAAAGTCTTGATTAAAAAGATACTGGTTGGGGAACCGGTTGAGGAAAAAAAATTAAAAACGATTTTGGGAATTAAATCGGTAATGAAATATTTAGTTGAGAACGATTTGCTATCAACCGATAAGAACCTGGCAAAAACTATGTTAAGGGCGGCTGGCCTTTTGGAGAATGAAGTGGCGATAAACGAGATTGCCTGGATAGGGACAAAAGCCAGCAAAGAGGACCAATGGATTGAGCTCTACAACAACAGTAAAGAGAATATCAACCTTACCGATTGGAAATTAGTTGTTAAGAACAAATTTAAAATCAGTCTTTCAGGGACCATCCCGGCTCAAGGTTTTTACCTTTTAGAAAATAATGAAAATTCGGTTTCCGATATTACTGCCGATTTAATTTATAGCGGAAATTTATCAGATAGCGGCGAAACACTGCTGCTTTATGACGAATTTGGTAATTTAGTTGAAGAGGTAAAATTCAGCGGAGGTTGGCCTGCTGGTGATTTTGTTTCTAAAACCTCTATGGAAAGAATGAACCCAAAGGGCGAAGGGTCTGAGGAAGAAAACTGGGGGAGCAATTATTCAATAAAAGTTTCGGAGGAAAGAAAAGGAGACTATATTTCAGGTAAAGATAGAAATCGAAATCCCATCTACGGCACTCCCAAAAAGCCAAACAGTATCGGAATGGGGATAATTCCCTATCCCAATTTTAATTCTTTGGTCAAAGAGATGAGGAATAAAATACAAAGCGAAGAAGCTTTTAGGGAAAAATTAATCCTGGTCTTAAGAAAAGATGAAAATTTAGAAAGGATGTTAAAAAGTAAAAAAGCCTTAGAAGATATTTTAGTTGGAGAGGATCGGCGATTACAAAATTTATTGAAAATAAGAGAAGTCCTTCAAATTCTTCTTGAAGAAAAAGACAATCTTAATTTACTCATTGCTGACCCCCACGCCAAAGAAGTCATAAAAGAAATTTTAATTAGAACCGGCGATTGGAAAACTCCCGATGATGAAGAGGCTGAATGGGCAGAACTTTTAGATAATCTGGATGAAACCAGAACCAATTTAAAGTTAATTGACGATTTCCAGAGAGATTTACTCTGGGTTTTGGATGCAAAAGATTTAATGAGGGGGTGTGAAGAAGACCCGATTAGCTATGACCAATTGAGAATTCCGGAACTATCTAATATGAAAATTGAAGAAGTCCCGGAATGGAAAGATATTGAGAAAGAAGTTAGAATAATCGACCCCTTAACCGGGCCAACCGAAGGTCCCGACCCGACCATTTTTTATTGTCATAAAAAACAATGGTGAGATTTAAAAAACAAATTGTAATAATTTTAATTTTTTCCTTCTTTCTTTCTTTTGCCCCAAATTTTTCCTATAATGAAAGTAGGGCTTTAGCTGCTTGCCCTCAGGGATGTACTGAAATAGAAAAGGACGGAGAAAAATACTGTATCAATTGCCCGATCTCCTGTCGGTGGGGGACAAAAAAAGTAACAAATAAATCCTGCCTTCCTTTAGAAGGAACGGGAGAATGGACCTGCGGGGTAGAAATTCCGGTCGGCGAAGTCATGGATAGAACGAGCCATTTAGCAGGAAGAATGTTAGCTGAATTTGGAGGAATAATTGCTGCCGGAAGACAAATGGCAGATACTGCCGATAAAATCCTGAGTGAAAAGGAAGGTTATAAAACCTGGAATTGTCAGGATTGGTGCCAGACCGGTTGCTCTAAGTTCTATCAAGTTGCTGCCGGGACTCTTAAAGCCGGTCAGGATCCTCGCTGTCCGGCAGAAGCCAGATCTGCCCCGCGAGGAATTTATGCTGGAGATGAATGCAAAGCCAATGTTAGCCAATGCAAAAGTTGTGAAGAATGTGGAGAGAGGTGTTGCTGGTCAGAAGAATATACGTCTAACCCAGAAAAACCGGAGGAGGTAATCACCTGTCAATATTGTAAAAAAGAGGGAATAAATCCAGACACCGGCGAACCCTATTGTAAAGAGATGTGTTCTCCCTACTCTTGTTGGGGGTGCTGCAGTCAGTATTTCTTGCCCATTATTAATGGTTATACTGAGATTGAAAATCTCCAAAAAAATCTGGTAAATGACATTGAAGAAAAGACTCCCGAGGGAAAGAAACTGCCAGAAGATTTTAAATTCAAGAGGTCTTATATCTTAGAGCAGCTTGATTTTTCGAGGTGCGAGCTGGCTCAATGCTTAATTCGGGCTGAGGATTATCCCGAAGTTTTAGAAGGGAAAAAAGTTGGTAAGCATCTTCTGACCTGCGAACAGGCTACCCAGATGGGCCTTCTTGACGAGGACCAGACAACCTGTTTCGTTTTACAAGTTTTCGATGAAGCTGAAAAAATAACCGACCTTTGGGGAGAAATGGAAAAAGCCCCTTGGTGGCAGAAACCAGTAATTTTTTTCCAAATTTTAGGAAAGATTATCTGGCTTAGCGGCAGAATATTGTGGGAGATGACAAAAGAGTGGTTTGATTTTGGTAAAGAAGAGGGCTGCTATCCGACTAATTATTATTGTTGTCAAATGTAGCATGCGAATAGCCCAACCCTCGGCATTCGGCCTCGGGGTATGCGAATGGGCCCATGCGAATAATTATGAGAAAGATAATTTTAATTTTTCTTTTATGTAGTTTTCTGTCATTACTCTCTATCAGTTTTTGTTTTGCTCAAAGAAAACTGGAGATTACCTATCCTTCCCTCCCTAAGGTCCAAACGCCCATGACCACCAAAACCGCTCTCCCTAACTATTTAAGGTACGTTTTCACTTTCGCCATCGCCATTTCCGGAATAGTTGCCTTTGGGGCAATGATTTATGGCGGTCTTCTTTATGTCACCTCAACTGGCGACCCGGCGAAAATATCAGATGCTAAAGACCAGGTGATAGCCAGTTTTTTAGGGTTGATTATTATTCTTTCTTCTTTTTTAATTCTAAACACCATCAACCCCAAAATAGTGATTCCGGTCTCGCCTCCTCTGGAGCCGGCCATTGGGGGAATCTATGCTTATGTTAAAGAAAACTGTGCTGATGATCCTGATGATTCTTCCGATGACAGAGTTTTGCTTTCTCAAGCAAAAATCCCTGATGTCAGCGCCAGGCTGCCGGCAGATAAAAATGGCAATCCTCAATCTTTACGATGTATCGAGTTTCGCTCCCCAAAAGAAGAGTTAACGGTCTGGCTCTATTCAGAAAAAAATTTTGGCGGGACTAAATCTCAGCCATCCGGACCTGGTGAAAAGTTTAATGTCACCGGTCAATCTATGAAATTAGAATATCATCTAGCCGGAGTTTATCTTTATGCTACTGATAATTGTACCGGCGATAAATACGGCACGGATTACGTCATCTATCAAGCGAGCTCAGCCACCTTACAAGATTTTGATGATAAGACCAAATCAATTAAGTTCCTTTACGGCGATAAAGACCCAGATACCGGCCAATACCGGGTTCGATTCGCCGCCATTTTGCACGAAAAAGAAAATTATATAGGAGAAGCTAAACTTTTTGAACAGGACCAAAAGGTTTGTAAAAAATTATTTCAAAACTCGGGAGGAACCCCAAACGACATCGGCGTCTCTTCAATTACCGTCTATTTAAAACCAGTGACCCCCCATACTGCTGGGGGAGTAAGATTTTGGGAAGATAAAAATTATACTGGCTGTGCTTTACCTTCTGAGACCGGCTTTTACGGCGGAACTGTTAGGGAATCTAATCTCGATACGCCGGAATATAAAAAATGCGGTGACAATTGTAATAGTAAAAGCTGTAATGACCAAATTTCCTCAATGGAAATGGATGGTCATTATATCGCCCTTTTATTTAGAGACGCGGATTACAAAGGAGATTGCGAAGTGTTTACTGAATCGAAACCAGATTTTAGGTCTTTTCGGATTGGCCAATGTGGCTGGTTAGGGAGAAATGATTGTTTAAGCTCCTTTATTATTAAAGCCAGAAAATAACTACGGATAGGGTTTAATAGCCACCCTCCTTTCTGGTTCTTGACCAATACTTTCGGTGGTGACATCCGATCTCCCGGCCAGCTCCAGATGGATAATTCTTCTCTCATAAGCCGGCATGGATGAGAGAATTTTTTCTTTTTTAGTTAGAGCAACTTCATCAGCCAGAGACCTCGCCAATTCTTTTAAATACTCTATTTTTTTCTTTTTATAACCATTGATATCAAGGTCAACGAAAAAAGGTTCTGAAATTTTTCTTTTTAAGATTGCCTTTAAAAGGTGCTGAATTTCAACTAAGGTCTGACCTCCTTCTCCAATTAAAATCTGGGGCTCATCAATCTTTAAATTGATGGGGATAGTCGAATCCTTTTGGGGCAAAAACTCAATTTCTACCTCGAAAGTAGTTTTTTCAAAAAACTCTTTCGTTATTTTTTTAATTGTCTCTAAATCATTTTGATTGAGCATACTGGGGGTTTAAAATTAAATATTGTTGCAAAATTGAAAACAGAGAAGTAACTATCCAATAAAGAGCAACAGCAGCCGGCAATCTCCAGAGAATAAAAACGGTGAAAATTGGAAAAAAATAAAGCATCTGTTTTTGAATCATATCGGAAAATTGAACCATCTGGTCTCCTTTTTGGTCTTGCCCCGTACCGAATTTTTGCTGGTGCGGGGTTTTAGGCATCGCCATTTTTGATTGAAAAAATTGGGTAATGCCGGCAAAAACCGCTAATACTAAACTGGCCTGGCCGAGATTAATTAAACCGAGGGAAATGGGATTAATCGTGCCTGGGTTGGAGACGAAGCTATAGAGTAGAGTCATTGCCCCTGGTTGAAGCCCCTTCCAGAATACCCGATAAAGAGCAATCAAAATTGGTAATTGAATCAAAATTGGTAATAAGGAACCAAAAGGATTAATTTTTTCTTTTCGATAGAGTTCTATCATCGCCTGAGCCTGTTTTTCTTTATCCTCCCGGTATTTTTGTTGAATTTCTTGTATTCTTGGTTGGAGTTCAGCTATTACTTTTTGGGACTTAATTGATTTGGCCATCGAAGGATAAAGAATCAATCTGATGAGAATTGTCAGGATAATAATAGATATTCCAAAATCATGAACCGGCAAATATACATACAATAAAACCAGGATATTAAATAAAGGTTGATATAATATTAAATTAAAAGCTTTAATTAAAAAACTCATTTAATTATTCCGGCTTTTTTAAAAAGTTTCTCCATCGTTGCCTCGGTTTCCCAGAAGTCTTTTTTTTCTAATCCCGGGCAGGCAATAAATAACCCATCGACTCCCTTTTTCATTTTTTTAAATTTCATTTTAACCGTCTCACTTAACCTTCTCCGGATTTTGTTTCGCAAGGCAGCATTTTTGGAAACTTTCCGGGAGACCGCAAATCCAAATCGACTTTCTTTTAAATCGTTTTCCCTTAATTTTAAAATTAAAAAGTCTTCCTTAAACCTTTTTCCTTCTTTTGAAACCCTCTCAATATCCTTTTTTTTACTAAGCCTGTTTGTTTTTGGCAACATATTAAACAACGAGCCTCCATCTTCCTTTTTTTCTCCTTCTAGCCATCACCCGCCTCCCTCCTTTTTTCCTCATCCTTTTCAAAAAACCATGTGTCCGCTTTCTCTTTTTCTTTTTCGGTTGGTAGGTAATACTCATATCTTTTAACGTACCAAGAATAAAAAGCGAAGTCAATTCACCCCGTTAGAAATTTGTCGCCCAGAGAGTTAGTATTTTTCCAGAGAAGTGATTTCTTACGGGATTTCACAGCTTTTCCCCATTTTATTAACAAAACTCTGGGTTTTATCTTGATTTTACTTTCTCTTGACTTGGAGTATAATGTAATCAGCGAATAACGAATTCATTACGAATTTACGAATGGTCGAATTCGTTTATTCGAAACAGATTCGATATTCGTTGGTTTATGACTAATGAAGAATTGTGGCAGACAGTTTTGGCCCAGATTCAATTGAATATCTCCTCGGCTAATTTCGCCACCTGGTTTAAAAATACCGAAATTATTTCTAAAGAGAATTATCAGGTGGTGGTTTCTGCCCCTAATTCTTTTACTAAAGAGTGGCTTGAGCAAAAATACGGGAAGGCTATTTTAAAAATTTTACATAGTCTGGATGGAGAAATTAAGGAGGTCAAATACATAGTTGGAAAAGTCGGATTAAAGGTTTTTAAAAAAACTCCCTCTCTTTCGTTTTCCGACGCCGGCCAACTTGAATTTCAAGAATTTAAAGTTGATAAAGAGACAAATCTAAATCCCAGATATACTTTTGAAAATTTTGTCGTCGGCCCCTTCAATGAACTTCCCCATGCTGCTGCCTGGGCGGTCTCAAAAAATCCTGGTTTTGTTTATAACCCCCTTTTTATTTATGGAGGAGTAGGACTCGGGAAAACCCATCTTTTACAAGCGATCGGAAATGAGGTAGCCAAGGGCTCCCCCCAGAAGAAAGTAAAGTATATTCCTTCGGAAAAATTTACAGCTGGGGTGGTAACGGCAATTCGAAATCGCGAGGTTGAAAGTTTTAAAGCAAAATATCGCTCAATCGATGTTTTAATTTTAGACGATGTCCAGTTTCTGGCCGGAAAAGAAAAAACCCAAGAAGAATTTTTCCATACCTTTAATTATCTTTACGAAAAAAATAAACAAATCGTCCTGTCTTCCGACCGTCCGCCAAAAGCAATTCCGGCTTTGGCTGAAAGATTAAGGTCCCGTTTTGAAGGAGGAATGATAGCCGACATTGGTTATCCTGATTATGAAACAAGGATGGCAATTTTGAAAACTAAATCCCGAGAGCGGAAAATTGAACTTCCGGAAGATGTTTTAAATTATATAGCAACTAACATCCAGAGAAATATTAGGGAATTAGAAGGAGCTTTAAACCGTCTTTCAGCTTACCAAAAATTACAAAACCAAGCACCCAACTTAGAAATCGTAAAGTCTTTACTCAAAAACCTTATTCTTTCCCCGGCTAAAATTGCCACTCCAAAAAAAATCCTCCAGGTTGTAGCTGACTTTTATGATTTAGAAGAAAAAGATTTATTGTCTCCATCAAGAAAAAAAGAGATTGTAAGGCCCAGGCAAATAGTTATGTATTTACTGAGAGAAGACTTAAAAAGGTCCTATCCTTTCATTGGTAGAAAACTGGGAGGAAAAGACCATACAACCGCTATCCACTCGTATGAAAAAATCATCAAAGAGTTAGAGAAAGACGAGAACCTGAACGAAGAAATAAGTCTGATTAGACAGCAACTTTTTAGTGGATAAAGAGAGGAAAAAAATGTTAAAATTAACCAAAGGGGAAATCTTCCAAAAAATCCACAATTTTTTAACAGGTTAGTTTCTCGCGTGCCGAGTACAAAAAGAATATCCCCACCTTTTCTAATAATAATTTAAATTATATACATGAAACTTCTAATATTGCAGGAAAAATTAAAAGAAGGATTAGGGGTTGTCGAAAGAATTTCTCCCAAAACGCCCTCTCTCCCAATTCTGAGCAACGTTTTGCTAAAAACGGAGAAAAATTTCTTAAGTTTATCAACAACTGACTTAGAATTAGCTATCAAGTGTTGGAGTTTAGCTAAAGTAGAGGAAGAAGGACAAATCACTGTTCCCACGCGCCTTTTCTCCGCTTTCGTTAATTGCCTTCCTAATAAACAAATTCTTTTAGAAGAGAAAGGGCTTAGTTTAATCGCCGAATGTAATAACTATCGGACGATTCTAAAAGGAGTGAACCCCGAGGATTTTCCCATTATTCCTCAAATAACTGAAGGAGAATCTCTTTTAGTAGATAGTCGTTCTTTTTGCCAAAGTTTAAGCCTCGTAGTTGATATTCCAATTTTATCAACCACCAAACCTGAGATTTCCGGCGTCTATCTTGTGTTCCAAAAAGACTCTATTAAAATGGCGGCTACCGACAGTTTCCGGTTAGGTGAAAAAACTTTTTTCCTGCCTCAAACCTCTTTGTCTAAAGAATATACCCTAATCCTTCCCCAGAAAGCGGCCCGGGAAATTATTAATATTTTTGGAGAAAAAGAGGGAGAACTCCGGGTCTATTTTTCGCCTAACCAAGTCCTTTTTGAGCTACCGATGCAAGAGACCGTCCATCCCCAGATTCAGCTTATCTCTCGGCTAATTGAAGGAGAATACCCAAACTATGAAGAGATTTTGCCGAAAAAATTTGAAACTCAAATTGTTTGCCAAAGGAATGAATTTTTAAACCAAATTAAATCAGCCTCTCTTTTTAGCGGGAAAGTTAGCGAAGTTAAACTAAAAATCGACCCCAAAAGCGAGAGAATTGAAATTTTCAGTAGAAATCCTGATTTGGGGGAGTACCGGAGCTCTTTAGTCGGGAGAGTGAAGGGAAAAGAATGTGAAATTTCTTTTAATCACCGGTTTTTGGCTGACGGCTTGCTAAATATAAAAAACCCGGAAATAGTTTTCGAATTAACCGGGCCGGAAGGGTCGGCAGTTTTAAGACCCTCCCAACCTCCTGCTGGGCACCCGGACCAAGGTTATATTTATGTGGTGATGCCGATTAGGGCAGGATAGTGAGCGCCCCCTCAAGGAAGTTATGGAAAATTGGTCCAGCAACGGTTGCGGCGGGCTGTTTTTTTATCATAGGTGCATTATTGTTATTGCCTGCCCAAACCCCGACTGAAATTGAAGAGGTATAGCCCATCGTCCAGCAATCTCGGAAATTATCAGTCGTCCCGGTTTTGGCAGCCACTTTGTAATTTTCGAAATATAGATGCGACCTCGCCCCAAACATTGGCGCTCTCGTCTCGTTATCCGATAAGACATCGGTGATTAACTGAGCGACCTGGCTTTCCAAAACTCTTTTCGGCGTTTTTTTATTTTCAAAAATAATATTTCCTTCTTTATCTTCAATCTTTAGAATTGCCGAAGGCTCTACCTTCAGTCCATTATTAGCAAAAACACTGTAAGCCGCGGTCATTTCTAATAGATTTACTTCTCCCCCTCCCAAAACGATTGCCGGGCCATAATTAGAGATGTCTTTATTTAAAGTGGTGATTCCTAAATCTTTAGCAGTGTCGATACTTTCTTTCAGCCCCCGGCGAAGAACACCCTCTTTCCCTAAGAAATCATTAATATCTAAACTTTCTAATTTTGTCTCGGAACCGACCAAATAGAGGACCTTTATTGAGGGGACGTTTAAAGATTGAGCCAGTCCTTGCCTTAAAGTAACCCAACCTCGAAATCTTTCATCGTAATTCTGAGGAGTGTATTCTTTATTTCCCCACAGACCAAAATTAGTAAACGCGTCGAGAACTTGAGTTTTGTCGTTATATCCTTTTTTAAAAGCGGTGGCGTATATAAAAGGTTTAAAAGCTGACCCCGGTTGGCGGCCAGGAGCCTCTTTTGTTCCGATGGCAACATTAAACTTAGGATCGAATAAACAAGTTTGGCCAGAGACGCACCCTTCAGGGTAAGAGGGGGCATAATAGTCGCCCGTTCCGACGGTCATAGCCAATACTTCTCCGGTTTTTGGCGAAATAGCTACCAGCCCGGCATTATAAGCATTATAAATTTTATTTCTTTCCATTCCTTTTTTAACCTGTTCCTCAGCCATTTTTTGTAGTTCCCAATTTAAAGTGGTATAAACCTTTAACCCTCCTTCTCTTAAAAAATCTTTTCCATACTTATCCTCTAATTGCTGTTGGACCCATAAAGTAAAATAAGGAGCTTTAATCTCAACTCTCCTATCGGAAAAAATTAACTCTTTTTGCCTTGCCGCCTCAGCCTCCTCTTTGGTTAAATATCCTTCTTTTACCATTCGGTTTAAAACGTAGTCCTTTCTTGAAAGAAGTTTTTCCTTTCCTTCCGCCTCGTAAGGAGAAAGAAGGTAGGGAGAGCGAATTAAAGCAGCTAAAGTAGCCGCCTCTTCCAAAGATATTTCCGAAACCGATTTATTAAAATAAGTCTGGCTGGCCGCCTCCACCCCATAAGCGTTTTGGCCAAAAGGAACCTGGTTTAAATACCATTCAAGGATTTGGTCTTTAGAATAGCGCCGGTCTAATTCCAAAGCTAAGATAATCTCTCTAGTTTTTCTTTCAGCCGTTTTTTCAATAGATAAAAAAGTTGAACGAATTAACTGTTGGGGGATGGTTGAGCCGCCGTAAACAGGTTTACCAATTTTTAAATCAGCTAAGATTGCCCTAGCCACTCCGTTTAAATCAACTCCCGGGTGATGATAAAAATTAGCATCCTCAGCCGAAATTACTGCCTGTTTTAAATATTCCGGGATTCTGGCGAGGGGAACCCAGGTTCTTTTTTCCTCACCATAGATTTCATACAAAAGAATTTCGCCAGTCCTGTCATAAATTTTGGTAGATTGGGGAAGCTCTCTTTCAATAAATTTTTCTGGCCGGGGAAGGTCTTTAGCATATGAAACGAATAAAATCAGAGAGAGAAAAACAAAAAACAAAAAGCAAAAACCAAAAAGTTTTAAAATAAAAAAAATTCCCCGTCTCTTTTTATTTTTTTGATAAATTTTTCGGTGATATCTCC
>Ga0116202_10000465_pt1 | contig 22405 bp, 17 predicted proteins | sample LakKivw325mmetaG_FD_94479 | JGI IMG/M metagenome (GOLD analysis project Ga0116202, IMG submission 94479) | Anoxic lake water microbial communities from Lake Kivu, Rwanda to study Microbial Dark Matter (Phase II) - Lake Kivu water 325m metaG | ecosystem: Environmental > Aquatic > Freshwater >... | reverse complement strand
GTCCAGGTGTGGTCCTCGAAGCGCCAGTATGTCCACTCGAACGACTTGTGGATGACCTCAGTGCCGGCGTAGGGGTTGGCGGCGGGCGCCGGTGTGGTCGGGTCGGGGGCGGGAGTCGATGCCGGTGCGGGTGCTTCCACAGAGCAGCCGGCCGTGACGGAGACCGACAGCAGCGCGAGTATCAGGGCGAACGCGACAGCCTGCCGGAGGAGGGTGCGGGGATAGCCCTTCGGATGAGTCGTCATCTGTTGCCGGAACCACGGGGTGGAGGTGAGACTGGCGCGCCTGGAGGGATTCGAACCCACGACACCCGGTTCCGAAGACCGGTGCTCTTGTCCGCTGAGCTACAGGCGCACACCCTTGGAGGGCCGCTACGCCCTCTGCGGTTCGTATTCTAGCAGAATCGTGCGGCAGAGGGCGGTTGGGCCTCAGAAGCGGCCGGTCACCAGTCTTTCACACGCCGGATGATGTGCATGTCCTTCGCTCGCTGCCTGCCGATCGTCCTCTCGCTCTTCCGGCGCGCTCGTTCGTCAAGCCGCAGTTCGTTCGTGCGTGCCTCTGCCCTGAGCTGGAGGTAGTGCTCTACCCAATCGGCTGGCAGCTCGCCGCTTTCAACGGCCTGGCGCACCGCGCATCCCGGCTCGGACTGGTGTGTGCAGTCGCCGAATCGACAGCGCAAGGACAGCTCTTCAATGCGCGGGAACACTGAGTCGATGCCCTCCTCATCGGGCAGAGCGAGCTCGCGCATCCCCGGTGTGTCGATGAGAAGTCCGCCGGAGGGAAACACCAGCATCTCGCGACGCGTCGTCGTGTGCCGGCCGCGGCTGTCGTCCGCGCGGACCTCGCCGGTGCGCAGCCTCTCCTCGCCCAGTAGGGCGTTGATGAGGGTCGACTTGCCGGCTCCGGAGGAACCGACGAACGCCGCAGTGACGCCCGGGCGGAGTTGGTCCACGATTCCTTCCAGGCCGCGCTCGAGCTTCGCACTGGTTGCGATGACCATGGCCCCTGGCGCCGCCAGTTCCACCTCCGCGATGCGGCCTGCCACGTCGTCGCAGGCATCAGCCTTGTTGAGAATGACGACCGGCCGGGCGCCGCTCGCGCCCACGCGTGCCAGGTATCGCTGTATCCGCCGTACGTTGTAGTTGGCGTCCAGCCCCGTCACGATGAAGACGATATCGACATTGGCCGCGATGACCTGCTGCCGGCCCTGTGCGCCGGCCGCGCCTCGAGTGAAGACCGTGCGCCTTGTCAGGACCCGGTCAACGACGGCGATGTGGCCGGGTTCGGGGATTGCCTTGAGAGTCACCCAGTCGCCGACTCCGGGGTACGTCTCACCCTCCAGACCGCGCGACAGGCGCCCCGCCAGGCGCGCGAAGCTCTCGCCGGCGCTGTGCCACACGATGTGGCCCTGCTTGTGCTCGCCGGCGATTCGGGCGGGTATAGCCTCTTCGCCGAGCAACTGCTGCTGGAAATACGGGCCGAAGCCCAGTGAATGCAACTCATGCATCTGTGTCCTCCATTGTGTCCGAGATGATTGGCCGGCGCGGCTGCAGGAGCGGCATAACAGGGTAGGAAGTCGCCGTTGCGGCGCGCCGTGGGTGCGCGAGAACCAGCTCAGTCGCCTGCCGGCGACGAGCCGGGTTCCCTGCCTGAGGACTATCTAGAGGACAACTACCGTCATAAGTCATCGGCGCGGTACGACCCGCGCGGCCCACATGGTACGCGGTTCGTGCAGCGATGGTCAACACCGCTCCCGGGGACTCTACTGTCGACCGTGGAGGTCAACTGGCCGAGACGACCGCCCTTGTCGGGGTATCGCGGCGTGAGTCATCGGTCGCCGTGTACGGTGTGCCAGGCGGGCTGACGGCGAACAAGGGAAGACGGAGCTACTGCGTGGGCGAACGACTACCGATTAGACCGAAGGCGCGCCAAGACAGAAGAGACACGCTATCGGTTGTGGGGGAGTTGGGGTGAGCGGAGGGATTCGAACCCTCGGTATCCAGGGCCACAACCTGGCGCCCTAACCACTAGGCCACGCTCACCACAAGCAGCCTATTATACGCGTTCGAGGGCGCGTTTCAAAGTCGCGCTTCAGCCCTCACGCGTGCTCCTTCGCGCCATCCGGTCAGATGCTCAGCGCGGCCTCAAGGTAGTCGGCTCTCGGCAGGAGCGTATGCCCGGGCGGCATCGCGTGAGTGGTGTACAGGTGCAGGTCGTGCTCCTTCGTGACGCCCATGGCGCCGTGGACCTGGTGCGCGAGGCTGAGGAACTGCGGGACCACGCGCTGCGCCCAGGCGCAGGCAACGGCGACGTCGCGTGAGGCGGGCAGGCCCTCGCTCAGTCTCCACGCCGCGTGGTACGCGCTCACGCGAAGCCCTTCGAGCATGACGTGCATGTCCGCGCAGTAGTGCTGCAGCACCTCGAAGGCGCCGATGGGTTGCCCGAACTGCTTGCGATCCTTGGCGTAGGCGACGGTATCGTCGAGCACCCACGAGAGCGCTCCGGCGATGTCGCAGCAGCAGGCGGCGTCGATTCTCTGCCGGGCAAGCTCGAGGAGCGTTGCGGCCTCGCGGCCGGAGCAGATGAGGGACGAGTCCGGCGCCTGAGCGCCCGACAACTCGAGGATGCAGGGGCGGTCGTCGCTCACGGATTCCAGCGGGGTCAGCGCTGTGCCCGGGGCAGCAGCGGGAAGCAGGAAGAGCGCGACCTCGTCCGGCTGAGCGGCCATGCGGGCGGCGCAGACGAAGTGGCGCGCGGCCGCGGCGAAGGGTACGAAGGCGTGGGCGCCGTCCAGCGTGAAGCCGGAGTTGGCGCGCCGCGCTGTCGGCAGCAGCGTCGTGCCATCGGCGCCGGCCGTGCCCCAGAGGGCAGGGACGATGAGGTCCTCGCCCAGGGCGAAGGACTTGAGCAGCGGGACATCCTGCTCTCGCGCGGCGCCGGCCAGCAGCAGGGCGGAGCCGGCCGTCGCGCTGACGAACGGAGTCGGGACGCAGGCGCGCCCAAGCTCTTCGATGAGCAGGCAGAGGTCGAGGAAGGACATGCTGCTGCCGCCGCAGCGCTCGGGCAGGGCCAGGCCCTGCCAGCCGAGGCCGGCCATGGCGTTCCAGAGGTCGCAGGAGAGGCCCGTGGCGCCGGAGCGCGCCTCGCGCACGGCCTTCGTGGGGCAGTTCTCCGCCAGGAATTCGCGGGCGGAGGTCCGCAGCATCTCCTGTGCTTCGTCGATATGTGTGTTCATCGTTCCTCCACTCTCCGTGAGCTCACTGGGTGGGCAGGCCGAGCGCCCGTCCGGCGATGATGTTCTTCAGGACCTCGGTGCTGCCGGCTTGCAGGCTGTAGCCCTTCGATGCCAGGTACGAGTGCATCGGCAGGCCGCGCATGACTGCCACGGGCGACCAGCCCTGCAGCGGCGCGTGCGGCCCCAAGAGCGTCATGACCAGGTTGGCGAGCTTCTGCTCGAAGGTCGTGCCGTGTATCTTGGAGACCGAAGCTTCGACGGTCGGCGGACGTCCCTCGTCCATGACCGAGGCGGCCCGGTACATGAGCAGGCGGCCGACCTCGAACTCGACCTCGAGCTCGGCCATGGTCATCCGGACGCGCGGGTCGTCGATGAGCCGCCGGCTGTTGCGCTTCGTCTCGACGACGAAGCGGCGCAGGGCGTCGTACAGGGGGTAGTTGCCCATGAGCCGCTCCATGCCCCCGCGTTCGTAGGCGAGCTCCTCGACGACGTGGTAGAAGCCCTTGTTCACCTCGCCGATAACGCACTCCCGCGGGACGCGGACGTTGTCGAAGAAGATGTCGTTCCACGCCTCGGTGCCGGTGATGTCTATCATCGGGATGCGCGAGATGCCCGGCAGGTCCATCGGGACGAGGAACTCGGTGATGCCCTTGTGTTTCGGCGACTGCGGGTCGGTCCGCGCAAAGAGGTCGATGTAGTTGATGTACGAGCCGCCGCTGGTCCAGGTCTTCTGTCCGTTGACGATGAAGCAGTCGCCCTGCAGCTCGGCGCGGGTGGTGAGTGAGGCCAGGTCGGAGCCCGCCTCCGGTTCGCTCATGCCGAGGCCGACGTAGACCTCGCCGCGCATGATGCGCGGCAGGAACTCCTGCTTCTGCGCCTCGTTGCCGTAGCGCAGGATGCCGCCGCCTATCTGGCGGTCGGCGAACCAGTGCAGCGCCGCCGGAGCGCCGAAGCGCAGCATCTCCTCGGTGACGATGAGCCGGTCGACGTAGCTGCGCTCATGGCCGCCGTAGGCGCGCGGCCAGGTCAGGCCGATCCATCCCCTCGCGGCGACGCGCTTGGTGAAGGCGGGGTCGAACCCCTGTATCCAGGCGTCACACTGCGGCTGCCACAGCCCCCGGCGCACTTCGTCCTCGAGGAAGTCGTGGACTTCCCCGCGGAGGTTCTCCTGTTCGCTCGTGAATCCGAACTCCACGTGTCACCCCCTACAGTGTGATGTTGGAGTACTTCCGGGGCAGCTTCGCGACCTGCTTCTGCTCGAGCGCGTCGAGCGACCTCACGATGACCTGCCTCGTTGAGGCGGGGCGGATGATGTCATCCACGTAGCCGCGCTCCGCCGCGGGGTAGGGGCTCTCGTACAGGTCGGCGTACTCCTTGAGCTTCTTCGCGCGCTCCTCCTCCGGGTTGGCCGCTGTCTTGATTTCGCGAGCGAAGATGACGCTCGCGGCGGTCTCGGCGCCGACGATGGAGACGCGGGCCGTCGGCCAGGCGAAGACGAAGTCGGCGCCGATGGACTTGTCGAGCATGCCGTAGTGTGCGCCGGCGTAGGACTTGCGCAGGATGACGGAGACGAGCGGCACGGTGGCGTCGGCCCAGGCGAAGAGCAGCTTGGCGCCATGGCGCAGGATGCCGTTCCAGTCCTGCTGCGAACCGATGAGGTAGCCGGGGCAGTCGGTCAACGAGACAACCGGCAGGTTGAAGAGGTCGCAGAAGCGGATGAACCGCGCCAGCTTGTCACACGCGTTGATATCGAGCACGCCCGCCTTCGACGTCGGCTGGTTGGCGACCAGCCCGACGGCGCGCCCGCCGAAGCGCGTGAAGCCGCAGATGGCGTTGGTGGCGTAGTGGGGCAGGACCTCGAGGAAGTCGCCGTTGTCGGTCACGGCGCCGATGACCTTCATCATGTCGTAGGGCTTGTTCGGGTTGTCCGGCACGATGCCGTCAAGCTCGGCGCTCTCTCGGTCGGCTGGATCGTTGCACGGGACGCGCGGCGGCTGCTCGCGGTTGTTGGACGGCAGGTAGGCGAGCAACTGCTTGCAGAGGTCGAGGCACTGCTCGTCGGTGTCGGCCACGAAGTGACTCTGACCGGACTTCATCGCGTGGCTCTTCCAGCCGCAGAGGGCGTCGAGCCCGATGTCCTCGCCGGTCTGCGTCTTCACGAAGGCCGGTCCGGCGATGCCCATGAAGCCGGTGCTGCGGTTCTGGATGACGAAGTCCATCATGACCGGGTGGTAGGCCTGGCCGCCGAGGCAGGGGCCCATGAGCAGCGATATCTGCGGGATGATGCCGGATGCCTCAATCTGGGCGCGGAAGGTCCAGCCGTAGGCTTCGAGCGTGTCCATGCCCTCGTGCAGCCGCGCTCCGGCGGAGTCGTTCAGCGTGACGAATGGCCAGCCGTGCTCCTTCGCGAAGGTGATGGCGCGGGCGAGCTTGCGCCCGTGGCCCTCGCCGAAGGTGCCCATCAGGGCGGTGAAGTCCTCGGCGGCGGCGACGACGGTGCGGCCGTTGACGGCGCCGAATCCGGTGACGATGCCCTCGGCCGGAACCTCGCGCTTGTCCATGCCGAAAGCGGTGGTGCGGTGCTTCATCCACATGCCGATCTCGGTGAACGAACCGGCGTCGAAGAGGAGAGCGAGTCGCTCACGGGCGGAGAGTTGACCTTTCGCGTGGCGCTCGTCAATGGCGGCCTTGCCGCCCATCTCGAGCAGATGCTCGCGCCGCTGCCGCCACTGCTCGATGCGCTCGGATGTGCCTCCGGGCTGCGGTGATTCCATGCTGCCCCTCCTTGGCACCCGGGCCGGTGGAGAGCCTGGCCTTCGGGTGATGCGGAATGATAGGCCGCACCGAGGGCGCGCTTCAAGATGCGCGACCGGCGGGCAGGAGAGACCACGGGCGCCGCGTGCGTTCCGGGTTCCAGCGCCTGTGGAGCTTCCGCGGTGTGAGTGATGCCTTTTCCGGACCCTGATGGGATAATAGTCGTGGCAGGACTTCTCTCGGGTCAAAGGAGCAAGAAGGTGCAAAGCGATGTCAGGGAGCAGGCCGGCTCAGTCCGCGCGACGCGGGCGGTGGTCGACCTGGAGGCGATTCGTCACAACATCCGCGGCATACGGCGGAGGATTGGGGACCGGCGGCAACTGATGGCCGTCGTGAAGGCGGACGGCTACGGCCACGGCGCTCTTCCGGTGAGCCGGGCGGCTCTCGGGAGCGGTGCTGACTGCCTCGCCGTGGCCATCCCTGAGGAGGGACAGGAGCTGCGCGCAGGTGGCATCGAGTGCCCCGTCCTGGTTCTGGGGCTCATCCAGCCGGCCGAGGCGTGCAAGACCGTTGCCGCGGGCCTCGAGCAGGCAGTGTGCTCGGTTGAGCTGCTCGAATCCCTCGACCAGGAATCGCGGAAGCGCGGCGTCAGCACGAGCGTACACATCAAGGTCGACACAGGCATGGGCCGGATAGGACTCGCGCCCGGGGACGTCGTCGAGTTCGCCCGCCGCGCGGCGTCCTGCCGGAACATCGTGCTGAGGGGCGTGTTCAGCCACTTCTCCTGCGCGGACGAACGGGACAAGGAGTTCTCGCGACTTCAGCTACGGCGCTTCACGGAAGTCCTGGCGGCGCTCGGAGCGGCGGGCATCGCCGTGCCCGTGCGTCACATGGCCAACAGCGCCGGGGTGCTGGATCTTCCCGAGGCCTACTTCGACCTCGTGCGACCCGGCATCATGATCTACGGGCTCTACCCGTCGGCGGATGTCAGCCACAGCGTCGAGCTTCGACCGGCCATGAGCTTCGTCACGCGCATCTGCCACGTCAAGCGGGTTCCGGCCGGCACCGCAATCGGTTATGGAGCGACGTACGTGACGCCGGGGCCATGCACCGTGGCGACCATCCCCGTGGGCTACGCGGACGGCTACCGGCGCCTGCTCTCGAACAAGGGCCAGGTCATCGTGGGCGGCAAGCGTGTCCCGCTGCTCGGGCGAGTGGCGATGGACATGTGCATGGTAGATGTGTCCTCGATTCCGGAGGCGCGTGCGGGCGACGAGGTCATCCTCTTCGGGCCGGGACTGCCCGCTGAGGAGCTCGCGTCTCTCATCGGGACTATCAACTACGAGGTGACGACCGGCATCGGCAAGCGCGTGCCGCGCGTGTACGTGTAACGTGGGCGGTTCTCCACTCGTTGCGGTGGCCGCCCGGTCAGTCGCGATGTTCCGCGAGCCGCCGACGCGGGGGCGAAGCAGGTGACGGAGAGACGCGAGAGGGCAAGCGGCAACTGGACCCCTCTATGTTGCCGCGTTGCAGTATTGACAGGACCATGGGATGCTGGTACCTTCCGTACGAGTAGTTTCCGTATTGGGCGAACGTATGTGCTGCCACTCGGGGTGCGTTGCGCTTCTCCACCGACACCCGGACGATTGGCCGATGCGCCCGGGAACCGCGCAGGGCGCGGGGGTGGTGATGTTGGGAACTGATGCCGTTCATAGGACCAGGAGGATTGCTGCGGGGTCTCTCCCGGTTGACCGCGGCGTTCACTCTACCTGGGTCGCGTCCCGTCGTCGCAAATGAACGAGCAGGAGGTGACGTGCGAGAGAGTTCTCTGAAAGGATTCGCGCTCGGGTGAGTTCGGCGGGCCAAGGGATTTGAATCGATAAGGAGGAGGTTGAGGAGATGAAGCACGTTGCTATCCTATTGCTTACTCTGCTTCTCGTGCTGGTGACGGGTTTTACCGCCTGCGCACCGGCAGCGCCGGCTACCCCGACCGGTGGGGCCGGAGGTGAGCCGACATACAAATACAAGTGGAGGATGACGACGGCCATCGGTTCTGAGACCGACCTGGCCAAGTCATGCTTCCGGCTTGCCGACAAGATTCGGGAGGCCACAGATGGACGCGTGGACGTCACCGTCTACGCCGATGCGGCGCTTGGCGCCTGGGACCTGACGAACGAGATGATTCAGCGCGGCGACATCGAGATGATGACGGAAGCGCTGGACGATAGCTGGGATCCCAGAATCGCCATCGGCTACTACATGCCGTTCCTGTACATCGACTATGCGGCTCAGGCGAAGTTGTGCGGTACCGACGGCGTCGTCTACCGCCTTCTGAACGAAGTCGTGAGCGGGCTGAACTACCGCGTTCTCGGCTTCTTCTCCTGCGGCGTCGGCGGTGTCAGCCTGACCGACGTTCCCAAGGCGCCTTTTGACCCCGATGTGCCGAAAGGCATGAAGACCAGGGTGATGGCGCTCACTGCATGCCGGCTCACCTACGAGCGACTCGGCTACATGGTGGTGGCCATCCCGTTCGGCGAGGTCTACACCGCCATCCAGACCGGCATCGCGCAGGGGCAGCAGGGTGGTGGCCCGATGCAGGCCTGGATGTTCAGGGACGTGAACAAGGTCTGGCTGCACTACAAGGACTACATCGAGCCGAACTGGTACTCCATCAACGAGAAGGCATGGCAGAGCCTGGCGCCCGTTGACCAGCAGGCGCTCATCGCTTGCGCCCAGGACGAGCAGGCTATGCAGCTCGCCTACGTGGCGGAGATGGATGAGAACTACATGAAGATGCTCAAGGACTACGGCTGGACCATCCTCATGCCCACCGACGCGGAGTGGGAGAAGATGGCTGCCGCGGTCCGCAAGGACGTGTGGCCGGAGCTGGTGCCGCTCATCAGCGCCCCGTTCCTCAACGAGGTCTGCGACACCCTTGGCATCGCGCGTGTCGCATAGTCTCTCCTGACATCCGGCTGACAGGACCGCTGAGGGAGCTCAGATCGGGCTCCCTCAGTGGTCGAACGGAGGAGAAGAGTGGGCGACTCGTCCTTTCTCAATAGACTGCTGTACCGGTGGCTGCCGCGGCTCATGCGTGTTCTGATGGTGGTGGCTGCCGTGCCACTGATCCTGCTCATCTTCGCGCAGGTGTGGCTGTGCTACGTCTTTCAGCTACCTCTACTCTGGGTGGAGGAGGTGGCGATCACCCCGGCCTTCTGGATGTACATGACCGGCGCGGCCTATGCCGCGTACGACAAATCGCACATACGGGTCGGAGTGCTGGATATCGCTGTGAAGGATCCGAGGAAGCAGCTCACCTGGAGGTTTATCGCCTCGGTCATCACGTTCGGCTTGGCCATGCTCTTCCTGGTGTGGGGCTTCAACTTCTTCATGCAGGACCTGGCGTTCGGGCCTCAGACGGCTACCCTCAGGTACCCTTTGATATACGCCCGCTCTTCCTTCTTCCTGTCGGCGGGCCTGCTCGGCGGACTGTACTTCACCCTGGACTCAATCGACCTGGCGCGCCAACTCTTCTGGCACAAGGCGCCACTGAAGTCAGGACTCAACCAGGGGGGTGAGTGACGATGGACTCAGCACTCTTCGGCGTACCCTATCTGGGTCTCCTGGTCTGTCTCCTCATCCTCGTTGGCTTTCTGATGCTGGGCATTCCGGCGCCCTTCGCTTTCATGGGCGCATGCGTCTTCCTCATCTACACCTACGGCTTCGACCCCGGAGCCCAGTTGCCCGTAGCGTTCCATAAGATGAAGTCGCTCACGCTGCTGTCGCTCCCGTTCTTCATCATGCTGGGGGGGTTCATGACGGTCGGCGGCATCTCGTCGCGACTTGTTGAGGTCGCCGATGCGCTCGTCGGCAGGATCACGGGCGGACTGGGCGCTGTGGCGATCGTGAGCTGCGCCATCATCGGCGCCGTGGCCGGCACGTGCTCGGCGGCGGTCGCGGCACTGAGCGGGCTCGTCATTCCCGAGATGGAGAAGCGAGGGTACACACGCGGGTACGCGACCGGCCTGCTGGCCGTGTCATCGGTGCTCGGTCAGTTGATTCCTCCCAGCGTGCCCATGATCTTGTACGGCTTCATTACTATGACGTCGGTGACCGCCTGCTTCCTCTCTACGGTGGGCCCCGGCATCCTCACCATCCTCATCTACTGCACCGTGAACTACTTCATGGTGAGGCACAATCCGAAGATCTACAAGGCTCCTCCCGCGCCTTTCAAGACGCAGGTAGTGCAGATCGGAAAAGCCACGCGGCATGCCTTCTGGTCGCTGCTGATGCCGGTCATACTTCTTGGCGGCATCTACGGCGGCATCTTCACACCGACTGAGGCGGCGGCGGTGGCGCTCGTGGTTGCCATATTCGTGGGTCTTTTCATCCACAAGGACCTCAAGTTCAAGCAGATAGGGAAGGTCCTGGTGCAGCAGTCAGTCACGACGGGCGTGGTCGTGCTGATGGTCATCTTCGTGCTCATCCTGAGCCGCATCATGACGATGCAGAACATCCCGCAGGACATGATCCGCTTCGTCAGCGGGTTGACGCAGAACAAGTACCTCACGCTGCTGATGGTGAATGCGTTCCTCATATTCCTGGGCATGATTGTCGATGATTTCACCGGCACGCTGCTGGCCGGCCCGCTGCTCTTCCCTCTGATGCAGCACCTCGGCGTGCATCCGGTTCACTTCGCGGCTATCCTCGGCACTAACCTGGGTCTGGGCAATGTCACCCCGCCGATGGCCCCCATCCTCTACCTGGCCGGCCGGCTGGGTAACGTGACCATCGACCAGATGATAAAGCCGGCGCTCACGTTCATGATCTTCGGCGCCGTGCCGGTCGTCCTCATCACCACCTACTGGCCCGATCTGTCGCTCTGGCTGCCGACCCTGGTCATGCCGAAGCTGATGGGGAGTGGAGGGTAGCTTCTGACAACGCCCAAAGAGTGATGGTGGTCTCTTCGCGGAAGACTCGTCCGGCCGGCGTGCGCGTTCAGTTGCGGTAGCGGCGGACTGCGGTACTCCCGCAGGGAATGGCGCACATGGCGTGAGGTCGCGGGGGGCGCCGGAGCGTGCGGCGCCCGAGGAGGAATCAGGCGATGCGGACAGGAAGCGATGCGGCGGTTGCGGAGTACATCAGTAGGCGCCCCGGGTCGCAGAAGCTGCATGAGCAGGCGGTTCGGGCGTTCGCCGCGAACGGGGCGACCCACTCGGCGAGGGTGATGGAGCCTTTTAGACCCTACATCGCACGAGCGAAGGGCTCGCGGAAGTGGGACGTCGACGGCAACGAGTACATCGACTACGTCATGGGTCACGGAGCGCTCATCCTGGGGCATAGCCATCCTGCGGTCGTGAAGGCCCTCGAGGATCAGGTTGCCAGGGGACTGCTGTATGGGGACAACCACGAGCTGGAGATAGAGTGGGCGACGCTCATACAGCGCATGATGCCCGTGGCCGAGCGCGTGGAGTTCTGCACCTGCGGCCAGGAAGCGAACATGATGGCCATCTGGGTCAGCCGCATCTTCACCGGCAGGAAGAAGGTGCTTCGCTTCGCTGAGAACTTCCACGGCTGGGGCGAGGAGCTCGTTCGCAAAGACTCCCCCGGCGTCTATGCCGACAACGTGGATGTCATCCCGTTCAACAACGTTGATGCCGTTGCCACTGCTCTGGCTACAAAGAAGTACGCCATCCTGATGACCGAGGGCGGCGGCGCCCACATGGCGGGGCAGGTGCCGATATCGGACGAGTTGCTCTACGCCTTGCCGAGGCTCACGAAGGAATCGGGCACTGTGTGGCTCCTGGACGAGGTCGTCACCGGCTTCCGGGACACGCAGGGTGGATTCCAGGCGCTCAAGGGTGTGAAGCCGGACCTATCGAGTGTCGGCAAGTGCATGGGCGGAGGGCTGCCGGTAGGAGCGTTGCTGGGTCGAGCGGACATCATGGAGGCGCTGAGTCCGAAGGCGCCGAAAGAGAAGCGCATCGGGCACAGCGGCACGTGGAATGCGAACGTGGCGGTTGCCGCCGCCGGAGTTGCTGCCTGCAAGCTGTACCTGGACGGTGCACCGCAGGAGGCGGCCCGCGCGAGGGGGCAGCAGTTGCGGGAGAAGGGCAACGCTGCGCTGAAGGCTCGCGGCATCCGTGGGAGGTTGTACGGCCGGACCATCATCCACCCGTATTTCGGCCCGATAGACTTCGAGCCGGCGGACGTTTCGATGCCGCCGACGAGGGACATCAGGAAGATTACCGACCCGACGTTCGGTCCGGTGCGGGACAGGCTGGTGCTGCATCTGCTGAACCGCGGCGTTAGTGCACTGACCGCCATAGGCAGCGCCTATTTCGTCATGTCGTCGGCCCACTCCGTCGAGGACGTCGACCGGACGGTGCAGGCGCTTGAGGCGTCGCTCGATGCTATGCTGGCCGAAGGGTCCATACCCAAGGCCTTGCTGGGCAGCTGAGATGTCGGACTTGTGACGACTGCTGTGTCGTCACTCCTGTAGCATCAGGAGGGGGCTGTGGGGTCGAGAGAGTGAGGGAACCGGGACGGATGACCGGCTCAGCGCCGCCGAGGCGCACCCTCGAGCCGGACCGAGTCGGACGGCCCTCCGGTGGACAACCGGCCAGGCCTGCGTCGTCCGGGTTTGGTCGGCTTTGCCTCACGCACTGCACCCATTCGGGTAAACACCTCCAAGTGTCCCCGATTGATGGCGCACGACTTTCTGGAGAGCAATGTGCTCCGGGCTTTGTGGAGTTGGGACAACATGTGACAAGGAGGTGGAGATGACGGCAGGAAGCGTTGTGTTGGGAATCCCGAAGGAGCTCACCCCGGGCGAAAGAAGGGTGGGCGCAATCCCGGAGACGTGCCGCAAGTTTGCGGCGATGGGCGCGCAGGTGCTCGTGGAGGCGTCCGCCGGCGAAGGCGCACTCTTCAGTGATGACGATTATCGTGCGGCCGGCGCCGAGGTTGTCGGTGACGTCGAGGAGCTCTATCGCCGGGCGAATGTAGTGCTCAAAGTTAAGGAGCTTCACTTCAACGAAGCGAAGAAGAAGCACGAGCTCGACATGATGCAGCCGGGCTCGACTCTTGTCTGCTTCATTCATCCCGCTTCTCCGTTGAACCATGACATGGTCCGGAAGATTGCCGCGAAGGGTATCACTGCGCTGACGATGGACAGCATCCCGAGGATTACCCGGGCGCAGAAGATGGATGCGCTGACGGCCATGAGCACCGTCGCGGGATACAAGGCCGTGATCATGGCGGCTGACCGGTTCGCCCGGTTCATCCCGATGACTGTGACGGCGGTCGGGACCATCCCTCCGGCCAAGGTGCTGGTTATCGGGACGGGCATCGTTGGCCTACAGGCGCTGGCCACCGCGAAGAGGCTCGGCGGAGTTGTCTCGGCTGTGGACATCCGGCCTGACGCTCGGGAGCAGGCTGCCAGCCTTGGCGCAAAGGTGGCCGGCTTCGAAGCACCTCGAGAGCTCTCAATCGGGGACGGCGGGTACGCCCGGGCGTTGCCCGAGGAATGGCTGTTGAAGGAGCGAGCGGCGCTCGCGCCCGTGATTGCTGGTGCTGACATAATCATCTGCGGAGCGCTCATCCCCGGAGAGCGGGCGCCGGTCCTCATTACGGAGGACATGGTGAAGGCGATGCGGAGAGGCTCGGTCATCTGCGATGTGTCGGTAGACCAGGGTGGCAACTGCGCTCTGACACAGTTCAACAAGGAGATCGTGGCGCACGGGGTGCTGATAAGCGGCATAGCCAATATCCCCGGCTACGTGCCGGTGGATTCCACGAGGATGTATGCCAACACCGTGTGCAACTTCCTGCAGCCCCTGATACGGAATGGACAGCTCGTGGTAGACCGTTCGGACGAGATAGTGAACGGGACTCTCGTGACCATAGGCGGCGAGATTGTCCACCACGGGACTCTGAAGGCGATGGGGAAGGCGACGTAGCCTGTCGCGACGGCGTTCCGGGCAGGACGGCCGCGCCGCCCTGCCTGTCCGTCGTCCCGAGGCGCGGAGGGTTTGCGTATGACTGATCTTCTTATCATGCTGGGCGTGTTCCTGCTCGCGTTTGTCGTTGGCTACCTGCTCATCTCGAAGGTGCCGCCGCTGCTGCACACTCCGCTGATGTCGATGACCAACGCCATCTCGGCCGTCACCCTGCTGGGCGCCCTGCTGTTGTTCTCGGTTGCGGGCGGCGCCGGCAGCCGGCTCATCGGCGCGGTGGCAATCATAGCGGCGACCTTCAATGTGGTCGGTGGCTTCGTCATCACAGACCGTATGCTCAGGATGTTCAAGACCAAAGAGAAAGGGTGATGGTGTCGGCGGCAGGGGTGGAATCACTGCGTTTGACACGTTCGAAGGAAGGCTGAATGGACATACTGGTCGACCTGGCGATAATCGTCATGCTGCTGTGGGGCGTCCGCCTGTTCAGGCGGCCGCCCGGGGCACGCAAGGGCAACCTGCTCGCGGCCGCGGCACTCGCGTTGGCCTTCCTGCTGGTGCTGTATCGCTACGACATCCTGGATCCGGAGATAGTGATTGTCGCGCTGCTCATCGGTTCGGCGATCGGCTGGGCCACCGCGATGCGCGTGAACATGATCCAGATCCCTGCCATGGTCGCATTCCAGCACGGCGCAGGCGGCATTGCAGCATTCCTGGTGTCGTTTGAGGAGTTGGTTCGTGTGCATGGAGGCACGGCGCTGGTCGGACAGGTATCGGGCGCCGTGGGACTGATCATCGGCGCATTTACCTTCGGCGGCAGCATGATTGCCAGCGCCAAGCTGGCGGCCCGCATCAATCAGCGGCCGGTTGTGTTGCAGCGCCACTCGCTGATGCTCGTGCTTCTTGCGCTGGTCGGAGTAGTCCTGGCGGTCGCAGCGCTGCAGGCCGGCGCACCTCAGCGGGCCGGCCTGCTGGTTGTGTTGATCGCTGTCGCAGTCGCGACGGGGGTCCTGTTCGCCATCCGCATCGGCGGCGCCGACATGCCGGTGCTGATTTCGTTCCTGAACGCCACGGCGGGTCTCGCCGCGGCCTTCTGTGGCATCATCATCCAGAACCGGCTGCTCATCGCCTGCGGCGCGACGGTGGCCGCGTCCGGCTCCATCCTCACGCACGTGATGTGCAGGGCCATGAACCGCGGCCTCATCAACATCTTCGTCGGCACAAAGGTCGCGCCCGCTCCTGCCGCACCACCGAAAGCTGAGGGGCTGGGTGCGCCCGGGGTGGTGGTGGATGGGGACGTGAAGCCGGCTGAGACGCCGGGCGAGCGGCCGGACCCGCTCACGAGCGCGGCCGAAGCGCTGCGCGCCGCTTCGAGCGTCGTCATCATACCGGGCTATGGCATGGCGCTGGCTCAGGCCCAGTTCAACACCGTGCGCCTGGCCGGCCTGCTGGCGCAGCAGGGCCGCCGGGTCCGCTTCGCCATCCACCCGGTGGCGGGCCGCATGCCCGGCCACATGAACGTGCTGCTGGCCGAGGCGGACGTGGATTACAGCAACCTCGTGGAGATGGACGATGTCAATCCCGAGATGAAAGATACGGATGTGGCGCTGGTGATTGGGGCCTGCGACGTCGTCAATCCGGCGGCCATCGACGTCCCCGGGACTCCCATATCGGGAATGCCCATCCTGGTGGCGCACGAGGCCCGGACAGTCATAGTCTGCAACCTCGATGAGAGGCCCGGATACTCGGGGGTACAGAATCCGCTCTATGCCTTGAAGCGCACCATACTGCTGTTCGGCGATGCCAAGAAGACGCTGGACGAGCTCACGAACCTTCTGAAGTAGTCAGGGTGGCCGCCGGGTCCGCCTCCGACCCATCGGCCGGTCATCGTCCGCCGCTCGTTGGCGCGCGTCGATGCCCGGAGCGAGGGCGATTCACTTGAGTCCGCGTGGCGCCTTCCGGCAGCTGCGTCAAGTGTTCAGCAGAGCGCGCAGCCGTTGTCCGACAAGTTCGGCGGTTGCCCTGTCTTGAAGGTTCAGTGAGTCGAGATAGAGGATGCCGCGCTCGGCGGCAATGTCTTCGAGGTACACAGCCGGCTCGGCGGCCTTGAGTCTGCGGGCCAGGTCCAGGGCGCTCACGCCCGCAGCTGGCGCGTCGACAACTATCTCCAGCGCCGGGTAGTCCTCCTCCTCACCGCGGTGCAGCTTCACCTCGAGGCCGCGCAGGCCCTGCAGCTTCGTTTCAATCACGCGGAGCAGCTCCAATCTCGAGGCGCAGAGCGCGGCGAAACCTTCCCCGGTGAAAGCCTCCAGCGCGACCAGCAGTCCGATGATGGCTTCCTTCGTGACCTTGCCGCTGCGGCCGATGCCGTGGAGCGGCTTGCCGCGCAGCCGGTCCTTCGGGATGAGTTCGGCGGGCGGGTTCCAGTCGTCGAACCTCTCGCCGGCCAGGTCGAGCATCTGCAACAGCGCGGAGCCGACGAGGTCGCTGCGACCGCAGAGGACGGCGCTCGCCTGCGGACCACGGATGCCCTTGCCGCCGCTGACGGTGACAAGGTCGGCGCCCGCATCGATGTAGCGGTGCAGGTTCGCGAGCGGAGGAACGCCGGGTGAGGAATCGACGATGACCGGCAGGCCGTGCCGGTGAGCCAGCTCGACGACCTGCTCCAGCGGCGGATGGGAGCCGGGCACCGGCGCGACGGCGATTGCGACGGTATGCTCCGTGATATGCGACTCGAGCTCCCACCGGTCGGTCGGACGGACCGTGAACGGGTCCGGCGTATCGTTGAAGAACCCGGCGGGAATGAGTGTCGCCCCCGCGGCCTGGATGGCGTGGTCGTAGCCCGAGATGTGGTGCAGCGGCATGATGACCTCATTGGGCATGCCGTCGGTGAAGGGCAGCCGGTTCATGCGGGCGACATCCCAGCCGCAGATGCAGGCGGCGGTGGCGAGGGTCAGCGCGTGGGAGGCGCCGCAGGTGACGATGCCCGCTTCGGCGTGCGTCCGAGCCGCGATGACGCGGCTGGCGGCGGCCTGCAGACGGTCGAGGGGAACGGAGTAGCGGGCTGCCTCCTCCATTGCGTCGAGCACCTCCCGCCCGACGATGGTCCCGCCATAGCGCGTCATCGCGCCGGCAACGTTGACTACCGGCTTGACGCCGTAGCGCTCGTAGATGTTCATACCCCTCCTCCTGGCCGGCTTTCGCCCGGCCGCCGCTTGCCTCCAGAGACGGACTGCTCCGCGAGCTTCCGATCCGGTCGGGCGACGCTAGTGCTTCGTCAGGAAGCTGGCATCCACCACGCCGGTTATGGCCGCGCGGATGTCGACGTTGTTGGGCGGGCAGCCCTTGACGTATTCGCCCTGGTTCCGGCACTTGCCGGCGCACGCGCCGACGAAGATGGTCCGTTTGCTCGAGGCGGGCGGCGGGGTGGCCATCAGCCCGGCGACGATGCGCGTATCGCGCAGCACGCCCAGCTTGCCCTGCTCTGAGAGGTCCCAGAGCGAGCTGAGCACCCCGGTGCGGCAGCCGGTGCAGGCCATCTCGTTGAAGATGAGTTCGAATCCGGGCGGCAGGTGCAGCGTCTCCTGAAGCGCCTCGCTCGCCAGCTTGAAACGCCGTTTCACCACGTCGATGGGCGTGCCGACCACCTCGATGCTGTTCATATCCATGGTGCCGAGCCCAAGCCGCGCCGCGTATGTGCTCGTCTCGAGGCCGGCAGGTTCAATGCCCATGATGAGGCCGGCGACCGTGTCGACGGCGACCGGGTCGCGACCTGCGACGACCAGCCCCATCTCGACGGGGGTGCCGAACACGGGGCCGAGCCCTTCCTGGGCGATGATGCCGTCCACCACCGAGAATGCCGGCTTGACGACGCTGTTGAGGTCGGCCATGGCCTGGAAGACGCCGAAGGTGGTATGGAACTGCTTCTTGAGCGTGTCCGGCAGCAGGCCCTTCATGTTCTTGATGGCAAGGGTGGCGAGCGCCTGGTCGTGCGTCTTCATCTTGGGGACGCTGATGACGGCATCAGCCTTGACGACGATCTCCGGCAGCCTCAGCTCCTTCATGACCGTGCCCTTCGGCACGGGCACCGTCACCAGCTCCGCCTTCTTGAGGTCGAGCACCTCGTACCCCTGGGTTCGAAGCGGCTCGTAGCCGCAGACCCTGATGGCCTCCTCGGTGTCGCCGCCGATGGCGCAACTCTCGGCGATGATAGGCCTTCCGCCCAGCTCGCGGACCTGGTCGGCGAGCGATTTGCAGACTCTGGGGTCGGTAGTGGCTCCGCGCTCGGGAGCTACGGGCGCCACCAGGTTCGGCTTGATGATGACGGTGGCTCCGGGCGGCACGAGCTTCTCCAGTCCCCCGGCCAGAGCCACGACCTGTCGCACCATGCGGTCGACTTCCCGCTCGTCCGCCTTCTCGTGTCCCCTGACGATTGCGACGACGCTCTTGCCATCCATAGACACACCCTCCTCGAGTTCAGGTGAGACCTTACCTGTTCTTCGCTGCCGCCGCAATCTCCATCTGGCCCACGCACACCCCGTTCCGCATGAGGTACATGACGCGTGCGAGGTTCACCACGGGGCAGATGTGATTGGGGATTATCTCCACCTGCTGCCCGATGCGCAGCCTCTGCCTCGCGTCCTGCAGAGACAGAATGCCGTGCTCCTCGGTGAGTCGCGCGATGGTGATGTCCGGGTAGCCCTTGATGTAGCCGTGGCCCTTCCGGGACGACGGCGGGCTGAGCAGGTCGGAGGAGAGCGTCTTCGACCCGGAGTCCAGGACGGCGCGGTCGTTTGCCGGGATGCTCACCACCGTCGCGAGCACCGTCAGCGCGCAGGTATCCTCGGTGGCGACGCCGACGAGCATCTCGTTGAGGTCGTTGAATACATACGTCCCGCAGCGCAACTCCGTCACTCCGGGCACGAACGCGATGTCCCGCGCGGTGGGCGTTGCGCCGACGCTGACCTCCTCGATGCCGAACCCGGACTGTCGAAGCCGCTGTGCTGTGTCGACCATGAGCCCCCCGACGCGCAGGGCGCACTCACGGACGCCTTCGCGGGAGGCCTCCTTGAGTGACTGCCCCTCGTGCGTGAGGATGCCGACCAGACGAGTGCCGGGAAGCTTGTCGATGGCCGCGGCAATCGCCGTGGCCTCTTCAGGCAGGACGCCGACCCGGTTGAGGCCGGAGTTGATCTTCAGCAGGATGGGGATACGCCGGCCGAGGCTGAGGCCTAGGCCGGACAGTCCCTGCGCCGCCTCGACGCTGTCGAGTGACACGGACACGTCGGCCCTCTCCATGAGCTTCGCGAGGCGCTTGAGTTTCTGCTCGCCCACGATGGGGTAGGCGATGCGTATGTCGCGGATACCGGCGTCCGCCATGACCTCGGCCTCGCCTATCTTCGCCACAGTGATGCCGCGGGCGCCCAGCTCGAGCTGGCGCAGGGCGATGGCGGGCGATTTGTGCGTCTTGATGTGCGGTCTCAGGGCGACGCCTGCGCGGGCGGCAACGTCCGCCATCTCCTTGAGGTTGCGCTCAAGCCTGTCGGCATCGACGAGCAGCGAAGGGGTATCCAGGTAGCTCAGCTCAGACTGCATCGGTCACTGCCCTCCATTCTGCGCAACGCGCGTTACATCGCTCGCACGCCAGTGGCTCCCGCTCGCCGGCAGGCCGGCGTAGCGCCGCGGAGTCCGGCGTGACGGGAAGGCCCGGGACGCATCGCCCGGTCCGGTACTACTTCGTGGCGACCTCCTGGCTATAGGCGAACGTCGCCGCGACGCCGCCGGTGTGGACGAAGACCACGGTGTCGTCCGGCTTGAAGCGACCGCGCTGCACGAGGTCCATCAGGCCCGACATGGCCTTTGAGGTGTAGACGGGGTCGAGGAATATGGCCTCGGTCCGGGCGACCGTCCGTATCGCCTCGATGCCCTCCTCGGTCGGGATGCCGTAGCCTTCACCGATGTACTCGTCGTACACCTCTATCTCGTCGGGAGTCACGCTCACACCCAGGCCGAGGAAGTCCGACGTGGCGTTGACCTGCTCGGCGACTGTCTGCTGCGCGACAGCTTTGCTGTTAAGGACGCAGACGCCGACGACCTTCCACTTCGTCTTGAGATAGCGTGAGCCGAGCTCAAGGCCGGCCTGCGTGCCGCCGCCGCCGTTCGCCAGCATCACGTATGTCGGCTCGATGCCGAGGGACTTACACTGCTTGTCCAGCTCGTTTTTTGTTTTAATCAGACCGCGACCACCGAGCAATGCTGATATGTCCGGGATGTTGTGGCGCATCACGAACGGTCGGTGCCCGGTGGCCCTCAGATGAGCCGACATCTGGTCCCACTTGTCGTTGATGAAGTTGCCCTTGAGCAGGTTCATGTCGGCGACCTCGAGGATCTCGATGTCGGAGCCGAGGATGTTCTGGAGCAGCAGGTTGCCCTGCGTCTCGACGTGGACGCCTTTGATCAGGGCGAAAGCGGGCTTCATGCCGAGCTTGCGGCCTGCGGCGGCGAGCTGCAGGCAGAAGTTGGACTGAGAGCTGGCGGTGCTGATGACCGCCGTGGCGCCCTGGCGCTGTGCCTCGGCCAGGATGAACTCAAGCTTGCGGCACTTGTTGCCGCCGAGCGCGAGGCCGCTCAGGTCCTCGCGCTTGATGTAGAGGGCCGGTCCTTCGAGCCGCGAGGACAGGTGTGACGCGTTGGTGATGGGGGTGGGGTAGAAACCCAGGCTCACTCGCGGCAGCTTCTCGATTGCAGGAATCATCATCGCCTCCTTCGCATCTCACACAGTGGGACGCTCCACATCCGCGTGACTATCGACTCGTGCCTGCGCCTCCGGCCGTGTCGGCGGGGCGCCCGTGATGGTCGAGGTCCGAGCCCGAAGGACGCCTCGCGCCGGCAGTCCGCTTCGGTCGGATGGAAATCGCCCGGGCTCTACTCTACCTCGACAATCATCTCGATTTCGACCGGGATCTCGAATGGCAGCGCCTGCATGCCGACGGCGGAACGGGCGTGCTTGCCGGCGTCGCCGAACAGCTCGACGAGCAGGTCGGAGCACCCGTTGATGACCCTTGGCTGCTCTTTGAAGTCCTCGGTGCAGTTGACCATGCCGAGCAGCTTGACGACGCGCTTCACCTTGTCGAGGCTCCCGAGCGCGGACCTGATGGACGCGAGGCAGTTGAGTCCGACGCAGCGGGCGACCTGGTAGCCCTCGTCGACCGTGAGGTCGCGGCCCACCTTGCCTGCCATCTTGATCTTGCCGTCGTTGTACGGCCCGTGACCGGAGACGAACAGCAGCTTGCCGACCTGAACCGTAGGCACGTAGTTGGCTACGGGCTTGGGCTGCTGTGGCAGCACGATGCCCTTCTCCTTGAGTCTGGCTTCAGCACTCATGTCTCTCTTCCTCCTTCTTAGCGACGTGGCAATGAGATACGGGTCAAGACTTCGTGTCAGGCTGAATGCTACGAGGCGGCAGGTTCACGCGGGATGCGTCGTGTCTGTCCATCCGCCGCAACTCCTGTACCCCTGTCTCGGCGAAGCCGGCGAATGCCGGCCGGATTCCGCGGCGTCACGGCGTTGGTGGAGGCTGCTGCCGCAATCCCCCTCCGGGAGGTGGAAGTCGCCGGGAAACCGGTTGCAAAGTACCATCACCGGGAAGCAGTGTCAATCGCGTGGCGGGGGCGACCCGGGTCCCGCGCGCACCGCATCTGCGGAGGGCACTGGACGACAACCGCGGCGGGGCTCCGGACTTGCTGTCCGGGCCCCGCCGCTTGCAGATGCATTCTAAGCCGAACACGGCATTTCAACGTGCTGTGTCCGGCTCGCAGAACACAACGCTGAGGATTACCTCCAGGCGCTCAGCGCGACGCTGAACAGGACGGAGGAGGTCACCGCTCCAAGGAAGATGAGTATGACGTAGAGCAGGAATTCCGTGGAGCCGACAACCTTCCTCGGGAGAGCGGCCTCGGCCTTCTTGATGGCCGCCTCCGCGGCTTCCCGGGCCACCTCCGCCACGCCTCTGGCTTCGGAGCCGGCCGCCTCCGCCACGTCCCTGGCCTTCTTCGCCGCCGCCTCGGCCCTCAAGCCTGCCTCTTCCGCAGCCATTCGAGCCTCGTCGCCTGCCGCCTTGATGGACGCCTGAGCCGCCTCAGCGGCTTTCCTGGCCGCCTCTTCGGCCCTGCGGCCCGCCTCTTCCGCCCTGAGGCCCGCCTCCTGGGCGGCTCGCCTCGCCTCCTCGGCCCGGGCGGCTGCGTCTTCGGCTGCCGCCTTCATTGAGGCCTCGGCCGCCTCCGCGGCCCGTCTGGCCGCTTCCTCGGCCCTCAGACTCGCCTCCTGGGCGGCTCGCCTTGTCTCCTCAGCGCGGGCGGAGGCTTCCTCGCCTGCCGCTTTCATGGAAGCCTCGGCGGCCTCGGCAGCCCGCCTGGCCGCTTCCTCGGCTCTCAGCCCCGCCTCCTCAGCCGCCTTTCTCGCC
>Ga0116202_10000464_pt1 | contig 22481 bp, 19 predicted proteins | sample LakKivw325mmetaG_FD_94479 | JGI IMG/M metagenome (GOLD analysis project Ga0116202, IMG submission 94479) | Anoxic lake water microbial communities from Lake Kivu, Rwanda to study Microbial Dark Matter (Phase II) - Lake Kivu water 325m metaG | ecosystem: Environmental > Aquatic > Freshwater >... | reverse complement strand
CCTGTTGTGAATGCCGCCTTTGCGAGGCAGCCTGTGGTGAAATCGGCGCCATTGATCATTTCAGAGATTTCAGGCGTGTGACCATTTCGAGCCCCGCGGTGATCGTGGCAAGCGATGAAGAGGCGGCACACCTGAACATCACCCATCAGGCGGGCATTTATCGCATGGGAGACTTCCGGCGCGCCACCGACCTCGTAAATGTGTTGATGGCTGGAAGCGCAGCGGCGGGCCGGGCCATGGCGGAGTGCGCCTCGTTGAGGATTCCGGGAATCCCCGAGGCACCGGTTTCCTCCGGATTTGGACCGGATGCGCGGTTCGCGGTGTTCACATGCACATGCAATGGAACCCTGGCACCCCCGGGCGCTCTTGATCGTATCCGGAACATGGCAAAAGGTATGCCCGGCGTGGTTCACAGTGAGCTGGTGTTTTCCGCCTGCCACCCGCGCGGAGCGGAACAGATTGCCGCCGCTGTGAAGCGGCACGGAGTAGGAAGGGTCATTCTGGCTTCGTGTGTTTGCTGTCCTCTGGAGTTTCAGTGCATTTCCTGTAACGATCAGCGAAATCGCGCCCGGATCCATCTTTTTGACAGGCTCGGCCTTGACCGTAACCGGGTTGAAACGATCAACATCAGGGATCATCTTGGCGCAGACGAGCCGTCCGAGGATGTGCTTGTGGATAGAATGCGCGATTTTCTGCGGGAGGCTTTCATCCGCGCAAGGTTCATGGGGCCGCTCCGGCAGGGCGTCACGAAAATCGGGAACCGGATCCTGATCCTTGGAGGATCCGACGTAGGTCTGAGCTGCGCCCTTAACCTGAATATGCAGGGGTTCAAGGTTCGACTGGTTCATAAATGTCTTCTGCCGGGGGGCAGGGATCTGTCGAAGGATATCCGGGAAAGGCCGGTAAACCGCATCGCGGGAAAATCCATTGCACAGATTAATGAGGCCCTGGTTGAGGGGATCAAGGGGCACCTGGGAGATTTTACGGTGACGGTCCGGGACGAAGACGTGCGCAGGCAGCTTCAAGCCGATATTGTCTGTCTTGCCGACCTGAATGTTTTGTCTCTGGCGATTCCCGTGGGCATGTTCGGCCTTAAAAAGTTCTATCGCTACAACTTCAAGTTCTTTCACAGTCCGCAGATCGGCGTTTACCGGGTGATGCCCAGGACGCTAAAGAGAGTCACGGCCTTCCAGGCGGGAGCCGCCCTGGCGGCGCACGTGGCCACAACGGCTGCCGAGGCCTTTCTGAAAGACCACGAGCTCAGTCCCAGGGTGGACAGGGAGCGTTGCCGCGGTTGCGGCCGATGCGTGGAAATATGTCCTTTCGACGCCGTTACCCTCGTTCCCAATGAGCGCGGCTTATACACGGCGAAAGTATTGCGCCACAACTGCGTCGGATGCGGCGGCTGCGTGGGACGCTGTCCCGTGACGGCCATGGATATGCCCTATTTTACCAACCGCCTCCTCGAAGAGATCGTGGCGGGCGCACTGGCAGGGAGAGAATGACATGGAGCCCGTCCGGATCCTTGGAATTTGCTGCAACTGGAGCCCTTTTGTCTGCTATAACGCCGCCGGGATGACGGGATTGAATATGCCGTCAAACTTTCGTCTGATACGGGTCATGTGCATCGGCCGCATCAATCAGGCCCTGATATTGAGGGCATTTGAGTTCGGAGCGGACGGGGTCATCCTTCTGGAATGCAAGGACGAGGATTGCCGCTATGGCCCGGGCCCGGAGGTGGGTCATGAAAACGTGAACCGCGTCCGCAAACTTCTTCACCTGCTGGGAATCAGTCAGGAGCGCTTGGTGGAGCGTACCTTTGGCGCCCACGAAAAAGTGGCGCTTGTCCAGACTGTGTGGAAGTTTGCCGTGGAAATTGACGCGCTGGGTCCTCTAAAGAAAAGAAGCGACGGGAAACCGGTAAGGACAACGATGTGAACGATCCCAGAATCGATCAGATGATTGTGGATATGTCGCTGTACCAGTGCCTCGAATGCGGCAAGTGCACGGCATCCTGCCCGCGGAGGCTTTCGGGGAAGGAATACTCTCCCCGGCTTCTGGCGCACAAGGTGATCGCCGAGCGGGAAGACGAGGCCTACATCGAGAATTCGGTCTGGGAATGCCTGACCTGCGGCATGTGCCGCGAACGATGCCCCTCCGGCGTGGATTTCAACCGCTTCATCCTGGAAATGCGCGCCATGCTTGCCGAGACAAAGGGATTGAAAGGTTACCGGGCCCATGACGGCGCCATCCATTCCTGGATGAGAATGATGACCACCCCCGGCCTCAAGCAAAACCGTCTCGACTGGGTTGATAGTGATATCCAGGTTGCCCGTTCCGGCGAGGTGGCGTTCTTTGCCGGGTGTGCACCCTATTTTGACGTATTTTTTGCCGGCATCGAGGTGGACACGATCTCCATCGCGAAAGACAGCATACGGCTCCTCAACTTCCTGGACATCAAGCCGGTCCTGCTGCCGGATGAACGGTGCTGCGGCCATGACCTGCTATGGTCGGGAGACGTTGAAAATTTCGAAGCCCTCTGCCGGCTGAACTTCAAGACCTTCAAAGATGCCGGGATCAGGGAGATCATCGTTTCGTGTCCCGAGTGTTACCAGGTCTTAAGTGAACACATGCCCGGAATCGTTTCCGGTTTCGACATAAAAGTCACTTTGCTTATCGACCTTCTGCAGCAGGAATTGAAGAAGGGTGGACTGGCCTTCCGGCCGCTTAAAAGAAAAGCCACTTTTCAGGACCCGTGCCGGCTCGTTCGCATGCTGGACCGCTCTTCCGGTCCGCGGGAGCTGCTCGGCCTCGTTCCGGAAATGACGTTTGTAGAGATGGAAAACTCCGGCAGGGGCGCGCTTTGCTGTGGAAACTGCGGTTTCATCAATTGCGATGCCTATTCCAAGCAGATTCAGGTGGCGCGGCTCAAGGAGGCGAAGGCGACCGGCGCCGATCTCCTCATTACCGCGTGTCCCAAGTGTATGATCCACCTGACCTGCACGATCCGGGACCGGATGAGGCACGGGAAAAAGATAAAGATGGAAATACGGGATCTGGCATCCGTTCTCGCTGACGGGATCGAATACAGCGGATAGAGGAGAGAGGGGGATCAATGCAGGAAATAAATCAAAATGACGTCATCAGGGTGGGCGTCTATGTATGCCGCTGCGGATCGAACATTGGCGGAGTCGTCGATTGCGCCGCCGTGGCGGACTACGCGGGCAAACTCCCGGGAGTGGTCATATGCCGGAACCAGGGCTACACGTGCTCCGAACCGGGTCAGAATCAGATCAAGGCGGACATTCGGGAATACGGCCTGAACCGCGTAGTGGTCGCTTCGTGCTCACCCCGGCTCCATGAAGCAACATTCCGGCAGTGTGTCGGCGAAGCGGGAGTTAATCCGTACCTTCTTGAAATGGCGAACATCCGTGAACAGTGTTCATGGGTACACGGTCATGATGCCGGGAAAGCGACAACCAAAGCCATGGACCTGGTGCGCTCCGCCGTTGTACGGGTCCGCCTGCTGGATGCGCAGACGGAAATGGAGGTTCCGGTGCGGCGCTTCACCCTCGTCATCGGCGGCGGGGTGGCGGGAATCCAGGCCGCCCTCGACCTGGCGGATGCGGGGTACAAGGTGGTGCTCGTCGAGAAACAGCCAAGCATCGGGGGTATCATGGCCAGACTGGACAAGACGTTTCCCACCATGGACTGCTCCATCTGAATACTCGGGCCGAAGATGACGGATGCCGGTCGGCATCCCAACATTACGCTGCTGACGATGAGTGAAGTGCAGGAGATCCGGGGGTTTGTGGGGAACTTTCACGTTCGTATCCTGAAGCGGGCGAGATACGTGAAGGAGAAGGAGTGCACGGCCTGCGGGGATTGTGTCGAGGTGTGCCCCGTCATTATCCCTGATGAGTTCAACATGGGACTGAGTTCCCGCCGGGCTATTTTTTCGCCGTTTCCCCAGGCGGTTCCTTCTGCCTATGCCGTGGACATCAGCCAGTGCCTCGGCCATAATCCCATCATCTGCGGGAAATGCATCGAGATGTGCAAGAAGCGATGCATCGACTTCGACATGAACGACGAGGAGGTGGCTTTCGATGTCGGCACCATCATCGTGGCCACGGGGATGGAAACCTACGATCCGACTATCCTCGATGAATACGGGTACACCCGGCATGAGAATGTGCTGACGAGCATGGAACTGGAGCGGCTGATCAATGCGGGCGGTCCTACCGCGGGCAAGGTCATCCGCCTGACGGATGGCAAAATTCCACAATCCGTTTCCTTTGTCCAGTGTGTGGGGTCCCGGTCACAGCGTCGGGGCCGGCCATATTGCTCGAACATCTGCTGCATGAACACGGTGAAGAATACGATCATGCTGAAGGAGCATTACCCGGACATGGAGATCAAGGTGTTTTATATCGATATCCGGGCCTTCGGGAAGGGATTTGAAGATCTCTTCCGGCGCAGCAAAGGCATGGGCGTCCGTTACATCAGGGGACTTCCCGGCGACATCAGACAGGAGCCCGAAACCCGGGACCTGATTCTGACCGTGGAAAACACGGCAACGAACGCTTTGGACACCCACAGAGCCGAAATGGTCGTTCTGGCTACGGGCGTCGAGCCCCCTGCCGACATGAAGGCCATTCAGGAGATGCTGGCGCTCCAGACAACGTCGGATGGTTTCTACCTCGAGGCCCACCCGAAGCTTCAGCCGGTGGATTCTGCCACCCGCGGCATCTTCTTTGCCGGCTGCGCGGAGGGTCCCAAGGACATCAAGGATTCGGTCACCCAGGCGTCCGCAGCCGCTGCCCGGGCCATGCGTCTCATGAATCCCGGTGTGCTCACGGTGGAGGCGATTACCGCAGAGGTCGATCCTGAAAAGTGTAACTTCTGTGGATTGTGCGCCAAGGTATGCCCTTACAATGCCATCCAGGTGGATACCAGGGCAAAGTTGCCGGCGAAGGTAACCGAGGCGGCATGCGCGGGATGCGGCACCTGCGCGGCTGAATGCCCGACCATGGCCATTACCATGAATCATTTCACCGACGCGCAGATCGAAGCGCAGATCGATGCGCTTCTGGATAAGGATGCCGCCGACCGGATCCTCGTCTTTGCGTGCAACTGGTGCTCCTACGCGGGAGCCGATTTCGCCGGCGTGTCACGGCTTCAGTATCCTCCGAATACCCGCCTGATCCGGACCATGTGTTCGGGCAGGGTGCACGAGAAGTTCATCTGGCGTTCTTTTGAAAGGGGCGCTCCGGTCGTCCTGGTTTCCGGCTGCCATATCGGCGATTGCCACTACATCAACGCCAATCACTGGACGGAACGGCGCGTCAGGCGGATATGGAAGAAGATGGAAAAACTGGGCCTCCGCACCGAGCGGCTGGGGCTTGAGTGGATCAGCGCGGCGGAGGGACTCCGCTTTCAGCAGGTCATGGAACGCATGGAGCGCATCCGACAAAGCGTCTGTCCCGAAGAAATCACGGAAACCTTGCGCATCCTGAACATTCCGGGAGAGCGGTCACGAGATTAATTTGTTAATCCCTGTAGAAGTTTATCCCGTCAATCCAGACGGCTGCCCTGGTGTCGGGGTTTTTGTTGCTGTCGATGCCCACCATGAAAGATTCCACCCGGAAAAGTCTCAGGACCTGATCTCCCGGCCTGGCGCCATACCTCTCCGAACCTCTCCGGATCCAACCTCTGGCAACAACCAGTTGGTCAAAGGGGATTCGAATTTTTTCCCATTTTGTATCGGCTTCGAAATATGCGGTCCAGTTGTCGATCCTGTTTACGTCGTCCGGCAGCGAGCATAAAATATGAACCTGACCTACAATTTTTTCCGATGCCCTGGCATAGAACTCGATGCCGTTATAAAGTGAAAGATCCCGTTTTCTGCGGTTTTCCGCCTGGGCATACATCCGCCTGTCTCCACGAAAATCAAATTCGATTTTCATGGATTTCTTCGAATCCGTAGCCCCCGCTCCCCGATCGATCCCGACCCGCCAGTATGACGACGAAGCCTTGCCTGTTCCCCTTTCCGCCTGTCGATACATGATCTGCCAGGACGGATCCGGGGTTGCGCCTTCGAAATCTTCATGCCATGGTCCGGAATCGCGAATCTCCGTCGCTTTGAATAGTTTTGTCTTCAGAGCAATGGCCGCGTGCGCCTGACCGGTGCGCACATTGATCACTCTCAGGTTAATGTCCCATTCATCCTGCGTTTCCGCCAGCGTCCCGGTCAAGACGAGATCAGCAATGAAGAGGCTGCCGATCACCTTGTCCGGCTTTTCCCGCGTCAAACCGCTCAAGCTCAATTGCAGCTCACCCATGACCGATTTGAGCTTCGATCTTTCGACAACAATGAATTGATCTGTATCGATCAGGGCTGATGTCAGTCCTTCCAGCGTGACTCGACCCGCCTCTTTCTGGGCTCCCTTGATGACTTCAAAATCCACAACAGCGATGGTCTTTTTCGGGATTTTCAGTTTCACGACCGTTCCAGCGGCATAGGCAACAGGTTTCTCCAAAGTGACTTTCACGGTATTGCCGCGTATTTCCTTCACCAGAGCGGATACCCCGTCAATATCCGTCGTCATACCCTCGATCAGGTGGCACTTTTGAACAACCTGCCCTGCAATTTCACTGACCGCCGATCCCGGTGTCCGCCTGATTTCGGGTATCTTGATCATTAATGTCATTTCCCGGGCGTTGACTGCCTGAACGGTGCCGTTTATTTCCAGCAGCTGGCCGGTCTCGGTCCGGTCCTGTCTGGTCATGCCGGCACAGGCAACGAGGATGAGAAGCGAAGATGTAACGATACAAAAGGATTTCCAGTTCATTGTGCACCTCCTTTTAACGAATTCACCTAAAGGTGTTTTCTTTATTGTCCGGGATCATTTGACCGAAGGATCTTTTTGATCTTTCAATAATTTTCTCATAATGCCGGCTGTTCCGCTGGACGTAATAATACACATCCGCATAGGAAAATTTTTCCCGGTTGGTTTCGAAGTAATCTTTGAAATGGTTCGTCGATCCGATTTTTTTTTCGAACAGTTCTCCCCAGCTGTTCTGATACAGAATAAAAAAATCGATAAAATCGTTTTCGTTCCGAGCGCCCTCAAAACTTACGATAACCATGATTTTCGTTATCCTTTCAGACTTCAGGAAATTCCCGAAATCAATGGTGGTAATGTCATATGCGCCGAATATCTCCCCTATTCTTCTTGCCAGATTCATAATTTCCTGGACGGTGACTGGCGTGGGATTGGGGCTCATGTGGACGTTTCCCGAAAGGTAAATGTCATTCCAGATCAGGTAGGCCAAGCAATATACGACATCCGGGCTCTCAACGATTATCCTGGAAGGATCTTTGTAGGGGTGAACCTGCCATCTTTTTCCGCCATAACGGAAAATCAGCGCGGGTAGATTCTGACTTTCGATGGGCTTATGCATGATGGGAATCTTGTTTGGCTTTTTCTCGAGACAGGATGAAAGCTTTCTGCCGATGATGGTCAGATCCTGAGGAGCGATACCCTGGGCTATGCCTTGTTGCTGGGCCTCAATGCCCTTATATATGTTCAGCAGCAGCGTCAGCACCCGATCGCCGAATTCCGTCTGTTCATGTAGCGGCCACCTCGAGAATTCATTGAGGCGACAGATTTCGTCCCGGTCAATCGGATACTTTTGAAACAATTCCCTGGCCAGAATCTCCTTCAGAGTCACCTTTTTTGAATGGAATTTGATTTCATAGCGCAGATAGAAGCATTTTTTTATGAATTCAAACGTGTCGGCATCGATATCGCGTTTGTGCCTTAAAATGGCTTCCATGGTATACATGCTGGGGTCGATAAATACGGGATTCGCGGCCTGGCTGAAGATAGAATGCCGGAATTGATGACACAAAAGCTCCTCACGCGGTGATACGAGGAGCATTTCGAGAAGGAGCATCTTGATGATTGATTTGAGGGGATGGGTCAGGGATTTGTTGAACTGCCACAAAGCGGCGCCCAGGTATTCCCCGCGGTCAACCGTCTCTATGTTGCCGAGATCGATGAAATCGTAGTCCCCAAAAACATCGCGTCCATATTCATCAAGAAGTTCGTCGTAATCTGCGGGTCTGTCTTCATCATAGCAAACCCACCAGAGCGGTATCTTCCCACAGATCAGGATGGACGTCCTGTAAAATTCCTCCTTCAGGATATTCTTTTGCGTGCTCCCCGAGCTTTCATCTCCTACATTGCCGTAGTGGCAATTTCTGATGTCATCGAGATCACTGATGAAGAAAAAGACGGGCATTTTCAGATATGAATCAAACCAGTCCTTGATAAGATTGACCTTCTGGTTAAACTGCTTTGCTGTCTTTTCGTCAAAGACTTTCTGGTCGATGCAGATCCACAGATCGCAGTCGGATCGTGACGTCTGACTGATGGTTCCCACGCTTCCGATGCTGTAGATTCCATGAATCAGGTTCACGTCGGCAGGAAATCTTAAAAAGGTTCCCTCTTTTTTTATCCTGAACATATTTTTAAATACGATTTCCCGTTTTATGAAATCCTTTTCCCTGTCAACGCCATACACCTTGAAAGGTTTTTCCAGATCCTTGACATGACCGGGAATGGAAGGATGGTTGACACTCAGAAGCCATGGAAGGAGATAAAGGATCGCTTCGCTGTCTCTGGGAGCCAGTTGGGAAAATATTTTTTTCCTGAAATGGTTATATGCGATGTAGGTCTTCTTGTTTTGCAGAAACCGCATGGATTGCATGGATGACTCGCCTCCGTGAAAATGGGCAGTATCAATTTCTCTAAATAACGGGTACTTCCGGAAATGTCAATTCATTGATGTTTCGTAACGGGCCATCGGACTTCTTGAAAATAACCCCGCCTTGATCTGTCGGCAGGAACGCCGGGAATGTGAAAAAATGGACATCTGAATGTCCTTGATAATAGTCGGCCGGTATGACAACATATAGCACCGAAAAAAACAATGTGAGATCATATTATATACAGTATGTCTGGGAACATTCGCCGTCCTTTCTGGGCGCTCGACCTTTTTGATTTCTACATCCGGCGGAAAGTCTTCGGCAAGAAAATACCGCTGCTGGCCAGTTTCAAGCTGACCTACCGGTGTAACCTGTCCTGCAGCGCCTGTCCGTTTCACCGGCGCGCCGCTGATGATCATTCCCATATAACCTGGGACCTTGCCATAGAGGCGTTGGACGCCCTTAAACAGCGAGGCACGAGGATTATCGCGTTTGAAGGCGGAGAACCTTTCCTTTGGCGGGACGGGAGTCATGATCTTCACGAACTGGTTCATTGCGCGAAGAAGCGCTTTCTCCGTGTGGCGGTGACCACCAACGGCACATTTCCCCTGGATGTCCCGGCCGATGTCATCTGGGTCAGCATAGACGGGCTGAGCGAGACCCATGACCGCCTGCGAAACGGCTCTTTCGATCGGATATGGTCGAACCTGGCGGTTTCCCGTCATCCCCGTGTCATGGTGCATTTCACAATGAACCGGTACAACTGGCGCGAACTGGATCAACTGGTGGATCAACTGAGGCATGTCCCTGCCGTGAAGGGATTATCGGTGCAACTGTTCTACCCGTACGATCAGGGTGAATCACCGCTTGCCCTTTCACCCGGCGAACGTGAGATGGCTCTGGAAAATGTTATCCGGCTCAGGAAGACCTATCCGGTGATCAACTCCGAACGGTGTTTGACGGCCATGATCCGGAACGACTGGAAATGCCACGACGACGTGCTGATCAACGTCGATCCGGACGGAAGACTGACCCAGGGGTGCTACGTGAAAAACAGAGGCAATATCGATTGCCGGGCGTGTGGTTTTACTCCCGTGGCGGAGGCCTCCGGCGCATTGGATTTGCATCCCGGCTCTCTCCTGGCAGGCTGGCGGGCATACCTGTCCTGAGTAATACGTGCCACATTCGGTGGCGCTTTATCTGACCTTGTACACCTCATTATAAACCTGAAGATCGATGGCGTCGAAAAAATTGTCGTAGTGTTTTTTTTCGAGGAGTCTCCTCATCTCCCAGCCTTTGGAGGTTTTCTTCTCCATAATGACGGAAAGAGTCACCTCGCTTTCTTTCCAGTTGATTTTTTTTACCGTTGCAATGCTTTTGGTTCTCCAGTCATCCTGGATGGTAGGGTCCGATTCCACCCGGCCCTTCCGGGAATCTATCTTCGCATTTCCCAATCCCTTCTCTTTAAAGACATGTGCTATGGCCCGAAGAATGACATCCTCGTTGGCCTCGTAGACGCGTGTGAATTCATCCGGCTTGGAAATAACCTCTCCTTCTTCCTTGCACGCAGTCAGAAATAAAACGAAGATCAGAATGACGGATAATATAAAAATGTGAAGACATCGCTGCTGTTTCATGTCCGTAACTATAACACCTTCCATAAGTTTTTATTTCCCCCGGCTTATTTTAAGTAATATATCAGATTCTTGCCCGGCTGTGTATATTTTCATTTGCTCTTGACACACCCCTGCCTCTTATCTATACTTTCTCATCGAAAAGACCAATCCTTATAGCAGTTTAGAAATAGTGGGATTCGAATCGGTTCTGCGGGGTCCGGTGGGCTTCTTTCCGGGAGGACAGTGAAGCGCACAGAAATCGTTATGACAGCAATCGGGGAAGGAAATCGAAGATGGCAATCAACGAAAAGATCGGAGCAATGCTTGAAGAGATGACGCGATGGCGGCATGAGCTTCATATCCGGCCCGAAACGGCCTTTACGGAACGGGAGACGTCCGATTTCGTGGCCGAAAAACTGCTTTCTTTCGGTCTCGACGTCCATCGGGGACTTGCGGGCACCGGGGTCGTGGCCACCATTCAAAGAGGGGGGGGGAATCTTCCGGCGATCGGCCTCAGGTCCGATATGGACGCCCTCGATATTACCGAGGCTACCGGTCTACCCTACGCTTCCCGTAACGAGGGGAAGATGCACGCCTGCGGCCATGACGGCCATATGACCATGCTTCTGGGGGCGGCGAAGTATCTGTCGGAAAACGATACGTTCCGGGGAACGGTCCATTTTATCTTCCAGCCTGCCGAGGAAAACGAGGGGGGAGGGGGGAGAATGGTCAGGGAAGGACTCTTCGATAAGTTTCCCGTTCAGTCCGTTTTCGCCATGCACAACTTTCCTGTTTTGCCGGAAGGAAAATTTGCCATCTGCAAGGGGCCCATGATGGCGGCGTACGATGTCTTCGACATCCGGGTTACAGGAAGGGGCGGCCATGCCGCCACGCCTCAGAACGTGAAGGATCCTGTCCTCGCCTCAGCTCATCTGATCAGCCTTCTCCAGAGCATTGTAAGCCGCGACGTCAATCCGACGCAGGCGGCAGTAGTCAGCGTTACAGAGATCCATGGCGGCACGTCATACAATATTATTCCCGATACGGTCAGGATGCGGGGGACGACGCGACATTTCCTTCCCCAGGTGCAGGACCGGGTGGAGTTACGCATGGGGGAGATATGCGCTGGTCTGTCCTCTTCCCTCGGGGTTGCCGTCGATATGACCTACGAGCGTCGCTACCCCACGCTGGTCAATACGGATAATGAAACGGAAGAGGCGATCCAGGCCGCGACTCTGGTGGCGGGGAAGGACATGGTATTGCCCGACATCACACCGGTCATGACATCGGAGGATTTTGCTTTTATTCTGAGAGAACGACCGGGGGCATATATAGGGATCGGCGCCGGGCATCCCAGAGAAAACGGCCTGCTGCACCAGGCGCGGTATGACTTCAACGACCGGATATTACCCATCGGCGCCAGCTACTGGGCGGCTCTGGTGGAAACGGTCCTATCGAAAACCGGTTAGTTACTTATAGTTGTTCCTTGTAGACACCGCTGCAGATAATCAAGTCATCCACTTTCCTGAAGTACACGGTTTTGGGCAGCACCTCTTTTGTTACCGGGTTGTACCATTTATATTCAACCCAGCCGCTTCCGTTCGTGTTGGCGGTATCAACGATTTCCTTGATGAAAGACTTGCCGTCATAGTCCTTGATGTCAACGAATTCCTCTCCGACAAATTTCTCATTGACGCCATGTGCGAGCATGGTTCCTTTCGGATTTAAGGCGTAAATATACATTTCATCCTGGACGAACTGCCCGTTGGGATTCGTGTATTCAGCCAGAGCGATTCTTTTGCCGGATGCTTTATAAAAAGCGACGGCATTCTCAACCCAGCGTTTGGCATCCTCTACCGCTCGTTTCGTCATAAGGCTCCTTTCCTGTATCAGCAGTTTACATGTTTTTTATAAATGCGGCTAATATTTTCCTTTTAGCCAGTTTTCGATGATCGTTTTGCAGTCATCGCCGGCATCGTCATAGAGGCCGATAATCTTTCGTTCATAAATGGCTCTCTGTACCGAATCCGATGCATGCGCGGCGTTCTGCAGGATATTCTGCCCGAAAGCGGAACGGATGGTGCCTTCCGCGGCCTTAGTCGGGTCGGCTACGCCCAGGCGATCACGGATTTTCCCGACTGCGCTGAATCCGCGATAAAGAATTGCCAGCGCGCGGTGCATGCCGGGCTTATGACGATCCCCCGGCGATACCCTGTTCGGGTCGACACCGGTCATATATTTCACAATCAACGAGAACTCATGAGTCACGTACTTTCCGATAATGACGTCGGCCATGGTGTTGTATTCCGCATCGCTGATTTCAAATTCAAAGAGACTCTCAATGCCTTCTTTGATTTTATCCGCTACACGGAACTTTTTTCTTTTGAACGTATCCCGAAGAAACCCATAGAACTCCTCACCCTGGGCCGCGCTCATCCGAATCATACGTGCCCCGACGATCCGTAGCCCTGTTTTGGCAAACATGTCGATCATGTTACCCGGCCGGACGGAATGCTTGAAAAAATTGTCCGGTTTTAATATGACGAGGGTTGTTTCCCCCGCGGCGTACTCCTCGTAGACGCCGGAATCGTTAAATCCAAGATTTGCGAACAACTCCAGGTTGTCTCTGGCATAGTCGGGATTCGTCGGTACGAGCACGGCCGGTTCGAAATACCGGACCGTTCCATCAGGAGTGGTGACATAGTCGGAATACGTCCCGCGAATGGTTCCAAGCATGGCTTCCGATTCTGTTTCCGTTGTGAGCTTTCCTACGACGTCGTAGATCCTCTCTACGGCATTAAAACCTTCAAACAGTAAAAACAGACAACGGTTCGGCTGGCCGAGGATGTTTTTCTGCCGCAGATTCTGATCGATGTAATCGACGAGCGCTTTTTCCACTTTGAGATCGATACACAGACTTTTTACACGCCGGATGTATTCGTCCACAAACTCATCCGATGGGAGCATCATTCGGACGCCTATCAGATCACATCCGGAGAACGACATGAGCCTGGCGACGATATTGCCCGTACGTGCTTTGATGAGACTGTAGGGGGTGATGAGCACGTATGTGAGTTCTGTTGTCATATGATCAGTCTTCGTCTAGCTTGGAAATATGTCTCTGAATGGAAGTCTGATAAAACTATACCACGTTCCTCTCTATTTCTCAAGATGACACAATGATATTTAGATGGCTGTCGCATTTTTTTACCACACCTCAGATGTATTCGGCCGGATCAATGATACCGGCCTCCCGAAAGCCTTTTTTTCTCAAAAGACAGCTGTCGCACTGTCCGCAGGCTTTTCCGGTTGATCGGGGATCGTAGCAACTGTGCGTAAAACGATAATCAACGCCCAGTTCCGTGCCTTTCCGGATAATATCCGCCTTGGTCATCCTGATGAGGGGGGTTTGGACGGTAATTTTCAATGTGCCTTCTACGGTTTTTTTCAATGCAAGATTTGCCATCTTTTCGAATGCCTGAATATACTCGGGCCGGCAATCGGGATATCCCGAATAATCCATGACATTCACACCGATGAATATGTCTGAAGCTTCCAGTACTTCAGCCCATGCCAGTGCGCAGGAAAGGAAAATGGTGTTCCTGGCAGGCACGTAAGTTACGGGAATTCCGGCCTTTATCTTCTCTTCGTTTCTTGATTTGGGAACGGGGATTTCGTCCGTGAGCGCAGATCCCCCGATTACGCCCAGATCGATATCCATGACGATGTGTTCCTTTGCGCCGAGAGCTGCCGCTACCTGGCGCGCGGCCTTAATCTCCACGGCATGCCTTTGTCCGTAGCGGAAACTCAGGCTGTATATCTCATAGCCTTCATCCCTCGCGATGGCCATTGTGGTGGTGGAATCGATTCCACCACTTGACAGAACGACAGCTTTTTTCATGGGCAAACCTTTTGAACTCCTCATCACATTAATAATCTTCGATTGAATACTATGATACCACGGTTTCAATTGAAGTTCTTCGATTTTTCGCATAAACATGTCCCCCGGGATGCGCCTTGAAGAACTAAAGTCAAAATCAGGAAGATGGCAGATTAATATACCTATTCATGACGCAAAAAGAGATTGACAGAATGTTTGGTTGTGTTATGAAACAAAAAAACGTAATACGGTGAACTGACGATGTCCGAACTGGTTCGTTTCGGGGTTTCCCTGGAAAAACCCCTCCTGGAGAGTTTCGATGCCCTGATCCGGGAAAGGCAGTACACAAACCGCTCGGAAGCCCTGCGGGATCTGATCCGTCGGGAACTGGTCCAGAGAGAATGGCGGGAGGGCCGCGATGTGGCCGGCGCCATCACGCTGATCTACGATCACCACAAGCGGGATGTCCTTGCAAAAGTGACCGACACCCAGCATAAATTCCAGGAAGTGATCATCTCTACCCAGCACATCCACCTCGATCACCACAACTGCCTGGAGATCGTGGCCGCCCGGGGGAAGGCCGAAGCGGTGCAGAAGCTGGCCGATGCCCTGACCTCCATCAAGGGGATTCGTCATGTAACCCTGAGCATGTCCAGCACGGGGCGGGAGATCGGGTAGCCGTATTATTTTTTTATCCGCGCGTGTTACGAATATTGAAAACATAACATTGATGAACTCGTAAAAAGTCAGAAAAGCCCTACTTTGTTATTCTGATATTCCATGAAGGAGGAAACGCCATGCACATGGCAGATGCTTTGCTTTCTCCGGCCGTAGGGACGGCGTTGTGGGCCGGAACGGCAGCGGTCAGCGGGTATGCTTCGGTGAAGCTGAAGGAACGGATCGATGACAGAGAGATTCCCCTTATGGGAGTTCTCGGCGCCTTCATTTTTGCGGCACAGATGATCAATTTCACAATCCCCGGGACGGGTTCGAGCGGACACCTGGGGGGAGGGATGATTCTGGCCATCATCCTCGGCCCACATGCGGCCTTTCTCGTCATGGCATCGGTCCTGATGGTCCAGGCGCTCTTCTTCGCCGACGGCGGACTGCTTGCCCTCGGCTGCAATATCTGGAACATGGGGGTCTACCCCTGCTACCTCGTCTATCCCCTCATCTACAAGCCATTGACGGGAAATAGCAAAAATCCCGGCCGCATCCTTGTCGCGTCCGTGGTGAGCGTTGTCGTCGCCCTGCAACTCGGCGCTTTCTCCGTCGTCATGGAAACGCTTCTGTCCGGAAAGAGCGAACTGCCCTTCGGCGCCTTCGTCCTTCTGATGCAGCCGATTCACCTGGCCATCGGCGTCATCGAAGGGGTGGTGACCGCCGGCATCATCAACCATGTCCGCAGCGCCAGACCCGAACTCCTCGACAGCATTGCCGCCTCCCGCCCCCTTGACACAGCGATTTCACTGAGGAAGGTCATGGTGACGTTCGCGGTGTTGGCGGTCATCACCGGCGGAGCGCTCTCCTGGTTCGCTTCCACCTATCCTGACGGTCTGGAGTGGTCCATCGAAAAGGTTTACGGCAAGGGCGAACTGCCGGAAGATGAACACGGGATTGCCGCAAAGTTGAAGGGTATCCAGGAAAAGACGGCGTTCTTCCCTGATTACAACTTGAAATCTGCTGGAAAGGAACCGAAAAAAGCGGAAGCGGCGCCTGCCTGGCCCGGTGCCGATGCCGGAACGTCCGCCGCCGGCATCATCGGCGCGGCGATCGTACTTGGCTTGATCCTTCTCATCGGCATGGGGATCAGAACGTTCCGGGGGAGAAATGCGCAAACATGACCTTTGACTCTTTGTATTATGACATCGGCCGGCTTGACCGGCTTTCCTACCGGGACACATTCGTACACCGTCTGGACCCGCGCATCAAAGTGATCGCGGCGATCCTGTTTTTGTTCACCGTCATCTCCTTTCCCAAGTATGAGGTTGTCGCGCTGGCGCCTTTTTTCCTGTTTCCGGTGCTGCTGATAACCATCGGCGAAATCCCCGCCCTGTTCATTCTCAGGAAAGTGCTGCTCGTTTCACCCTTTGCCGTTCTCATCGGCATCTTCAACCCGCTGCTCGATGCCGGGACCGTCGCCGTCATCTCCGGAGTCCCTGTATCGGCCGGGTTTCTCTCTTTCCTTTCAATTCTCCTGAAGTTTATCCTTACGGTCAGCGCGGCGCTCCTGCTCATCGCGACAACATCTTTTCCCGGTGTCTGTCATGCGCTCAGACGATTGGGCTTCCCGGCGATCTTTGTAGCGCAACTCCTCTTTCTGTATCGTTATCTCTTTGTGCTTATGGAAGAGGCGATGCGGGTCATCCGCGCAAGGGACATGCGGTCATTCGGTACGCGCGGCACGGAAATGAAGGTGTTTGCGCGTCTTATCGGGACACTCCTGTTCCGAACGGTGGATCGTGCGGAAAGGATTTATCACGCCATGCTTTCCCGCGGATTTATGGGAGACATCCCGATCCTCAGGAAGTATCATATTACGACAATCGATCTGGCGTACCTGGCGATGACGATCGTTTTTCTCGTGATCTTCCGTTTTTTCCGGGTCACCGAAGGGATTGGCCGCATTGCACAGGAGCTGTTTCGATGAGCCATCATATCATTGAGTTCAGGAACGTCTCCTTCCGCTATCCCGATGGGACGGAAGCGCTCAGGAATATCGATTTCAGGATCACCCATGGGGAATCGGTCGGCGTCATCGGCGCCAACGGGGCGGGAAAATCCACGCTTATCCAGCATATGAACGGCTGCCTGATGCCGACGTCGGGATCGGTGACGATCGGCGACCTCCTGCTCACGCGCAAGACAAGGCGCGAAATCCGGAGGAAGGTCGGTGTCGTTTTTCAGAATCCGGACGATCAGCTTTTCATGCCGACGGTCTTTGACGATGTTGCATTCGGTCCGCTCAACCTCGGCATGGATGAAACACGCGTGCGGGAGCGGGTCCATGAGGCCCTGAGCACGGTGCACGGCCTCGATCTGTGCGACAAACCGCCGCACCACCTTTCCGCCGGACAGAAGAGGGCTGTCTCCATCGCCTCGGTCATGGCGATGGAACCCGACATTCTGGCGATGGACGAGCCCGCCGCGAACCTTGACCCAAGGTCGAGGCGGTTGCTGATCGCGCTGCTCAAAACCTTCAGTCATTCCAAGATCATCGCCTCGCACGACCTCGACATGATTCTCGATGTCTGTGAACGCTGCATCGTGCTCAGAGACGGCAGAGTTGTCGCGGACGGTCGGTCGGCAGAGATCCTCACAGACGAGCGGCTGCTGGAAGAAAACAGCCTGGAGCTGCCGTTGACGCTCCAGACACGCCGATGGAGAGAGGATACGGAATAATTCGTACATTCATCAGTGAAATCATTAATGATTCAACGACAGATGTAGTCATCCCGATTGTAAGTGCCTGTATCTTCTGGCCTTAAGGATATGAGGCAAAGGTGTGATCAATATACAGGCATGCTTGGTGAAGCTTGGTTACAGTGCAGTTGTGCGAGATAACTGTTTCCAAAATCGAAAGAATAAGATAAAACCATAAATGAGGATAATTGATGAATATTTATATGCTTGAACCTATCGATAAGAATCACAAGATTTGGCAGTCAAGTAAAATGAAAAATACTATCATCGTCCGCGCTGAAAACCCAGATAAAGCAAGGAGAATAGTTCAATTGGAATATTGGTTTGGTGAAGACATACCAGTACCAACAGACGAATTTCTCGGATGCCCCTGGCTACAAGAAGAATACGTTTCATGTACGATTATCGAAAACTCTAAGTATGATGAAAAGGGAGATACTGGTATTTTAGATGAATTGTCATGCTGACTTAAATTTCCCTTGCCCGGTGATCATTCTTTGAAATGGCATAGATAGAACGTCTTTTTTTATCTGCTCCGGCAACCATGAAGCTCAGCTCATACCTGCATGATAAAATTGATTGTAGGCCATTCCTGACGGTCTCAGCATGGCGATGCGGTAAGGGGGCTATCCTCTTGGAACGTCCACTTTCCCTTGACACGGGAGCGCCATCCCTTTATAGTTACCAGCAAACAGGAACCAATTCCAGCCCTTAAACAAACCGTCCAATTCAAGGTGCCCGCCATGAAGGGAAAGTCATCAATAATTATCCTTTACTTCATCCTGCTTGTTTCATGTTTACCTGGCGCAGTGCCAGCCGCTGAACCGCCCAAGGAGCCCATTCTGCGCATTGAAACGGGGATGCACACGGCGATGATCGGGCGGATCAGCGTGGATCGGGAGAACCGCCTCCTCGCCACTGCCTCGGACGACAAGACTGTCCGGCTCTGGGACGCCGGGACGGGGGCGCTGATTAGGATCATCCGGCCACCCATCGGGGAGGGGAACGAGGGAACGCTCTACGCCGTGGCCCTCTCGCCGGACGGGCAGACCGTCGCCGCCGGGGGGTGGACTCAATATGAAGGCGGAACATCTCAAGCGATTGACTATGCCATCTACCTCTTCGACGCAGGGACAGGCCGTCTCCTCCGGCGGCTGATGGGCCTTCCCAATGTGATCGACCACCTCGTCTTCTCCCGAGACGGCCTGTATCTCGCTGCCTGCCTGGGGGGCAAGAACGGTATCCGGATCTATCTTACCAGCGACTTCACCCTCGCCGGGGAGGACAAAGACTATGGCGGCCAAAGCTACGGTGCGGACTTTGACGCCACTGGGGGACTCGTGACGACATCTCTGGATGGGTATCTACGACGCTACGATGCTCGTTTCCGGCTCATCGCCAAAGAGAAGGCTCCAGGGGGAACTTTGCCCTTTGCCGTCCGCTTTTCCCCCGACGGGCGGGAGATCGCCGTGGGGTTTAAGGATACCACGGCGGTGAATGTCTTGTCCGGGAAGGACCTCGCCTTTCACTGCGCCCCAGATACGCAGGGGGTGGTGGACATCGGCGATTTGAGCAGCGTCGCCTGGTCCGCCGATGGCCATCGCCTCTACGCTGGGGGACGCAATCCAGGACAGTTCGACAGTATATGGAAACACTTCATCCGTTCCTGGTTCGAGAGGGGCAGGGGGAGCTACATTGACATCCCGGCAGCGGACAACACGATCATGGACCTCCAGTCCCGGCAGGGCGGCGGCGTCTTCTTTGGGGCCAGCGATCCCGCCTTCGGAGCATTTGACGGTAAGGGGAACTCCCTCTACACACGGAACCCCGTCATCGGCGATTACCGGAATAATCGGGAAGGTTTCCAGGTTTCCCCCGACGGTGCCGTGGTCCGTTTCGCCTATGAATATGGCGGCAATTCTCCATCTGTTTTTTCCCTTACGGAACGTCGTCTAACCATTGGCGCAACTGTTCCCGACGGCGTCGCACTTGCCACCCCCCGGACGGCGGCCTCCGGTCTGACGGTGACGGACTGGGAAAATAATTATCATCCCAAGCTCAACGGTGCCCCCCTGAAACTCAATCCATATGAAATCTCCCGTTCCCTCGCAGTCGCCCCGGACGGCGAGACCTTCCTCCTTGGGACGGAATGGTTGCTCCGCCTCTTCAACTCCCGGGGTAAGGAACTCTGGCAGGCCCCCGGTTCCGGCAACGCCTGCGCGGTGAACATAGCCGCTGACAATCGCTTTGCCCTCGCTGCCTTTGACGATGGGACGATCCGCTGGTACAACATGAAGGACGGTAAGGAGGTTTTAGCTTTCTTTCCCCACAAGGACCAGAAACGCTGGGTGGTCTGGATTCCAGAGGGCTTCTTTGACAACTCCGGGGGCGGGGCCAGACTTGTCGGTTATCACCTAAACCAGGGCAAAGACAAAGAGGCTACATTCATTCCGATGGAGAATCTTTATGATGTCTTTTACCGGCCCGATATCGTGGCCACCAAGTTCAAAGGTGAAGACATCTCTCCCCTGATCACCCTTACCGCTAAGGAGGCCCTGAAGAATCCACCCCCGCTCGCCGAATTCACTACAAAGATGACTGGGACGGACAAAACCCACATCAAAGTCTGTTACCGGATTTCCTCAAAGGGTGGCGGGATCGGGGAAGTGCGACTCTTTCATAACGCCAAGTTGATCAAATCCGATGGTCATTATCGGGAATACGCCCGGTCAAAGGAGACGCCCATGCAACTGGCCGCCCTCAACAGCCGTGCGATTCAGGCGGATCAGAAGAGAAGCATTCAGGTGCGTTATAAGGAGCAAAGTATCATCGCCAGCGCCGCCAAAGGGGAAGCCTATGAAGATTGCGCTGATGTCGAGGTCATTGCCGGGGAGAATGAACTCAGCGTGGCCGCCTTCAACAAAGACAATACGGTGCAGGGATTTTTGGAGACCATGACCTTCAACGCCAACGTCGCCCCCGTTGAACCACGGGTCTATGTCCTCATTGCCGGGATTGACCGTTATCAGGACAAATCGGCGAAACTCAACTATGCCGTCAAAGACGCCAAAGACGTCCATAAACGGATCACCGCGCAATTGGCAACTTTATTTAAGAAAGACCAAATCCACACGGTGATTCTGACCAACGAGGAGGTAACGAGGAACAAGTTGCTCTCCACCCTTGACATACTGGCGAAAGACATCCGCCCCGGGGATTACTTCATCCTCTTTACGGCTGGCCACGGGGTACTGATCCAGAATCAGTATTATCTCCTGACCCATGACTACCGGGGCGACCTTGATGCTTACTGTATGATCGGTTCCAACGAAATCGTGGAGGCGACGAAGAAGATCAAATCCCTCAACCAGTTACTGATCTTTGACACCTGCCATGCCGGTGGCATGGACAATATCGTCAGCGGACTCTACGACGCCCGGATGGCTGTGATCGCCAAGAAAATGGGACTGCATATCTACGCCTCGGCGAGTTCTCTGGAAGGGGCGATGGACGGATACAAGGGCAACGGCCTCTTTACGTATCATCTCCTGAAAGGACTGGATAACAACCGTGAGGCAGATACGAACCGGGACGCCCGTGTGAGCATCGTCGAGCTTGGGGCCTATACCAAGGAACAAACCATCGGCGTCTCCCGGAAAGTGGGCAACTGGCAGACGCCGATGATCATCAATTTCGGGAAGGATAGCCCGTTATATCGACTACCTAATTAGGGGAGATTGTGGAGTAATCGGTTCGGGGCATTAAGTCTTCAGGACGTCCCTATGGGGCTACGAGCAAATCCCCCAGAAGAGCCTCCGGGGGCTGGACGGTTTTGCCGGTCCGGTTATCAGCAACGTTACGCGTAAAGAGTTTATATAAAGGTCATGCATCGAATTACAGGAGAAAGAAAAACAAGCGCATCGGCTGTCAATAGAAAGGCAGCTGAATATTTTCTAAAACTTGCCCGAGAAACAAAGGAAGGGCAGTTTTATATAATTGCGGCTTCACTCATTCATTCCGCATTTACTCATGAAGCCTTTCTAAATTCACTGGGCCCGAAAGTCATATCCTTCTGGGACGAACTTGATCGTTTACCAGTTGCACAAAAATTAACAATAATTTGCGGGCTAATCGGCTATAAACCTAACCACAGCACCAGACCATATCAAACATTAGTGTCTCTGTTTCGCTTTAGAAATAGACTTGCTCACGGACGGGATGAAATTGTACGTGTTGAGGGCAAAAAGATCAAAGTAACCTCCCACATCGACTATTTCAATGCGCTCGGTCCTGATTGGGAGCAATATTGCACTGTTCAAAATGCTGAAATTGCACTGAATGATATTAAATCGATTGCAACTAACCTTAGCGAGCGTGCTGGTATTGAAAAATTTGTGGGGTATCCTTTCGGTTCTATTGGATCCGGAACCTACAGCATAAATGGTGCTGACGCATAACTCCGGGCTGGACAAGGGTGCGGCATAAAACCCCAGCTCAACTTATATGAAATGGAATGAATTTTAAGTCTGTCGGAAGAATCTCAATTTGTCGCAGAAAAAATTTCATTCGTTAAATTGCCGAAATTGATGGAGGATATAAATGATAGAAATAATTCAAGGAAGAGTACCTGATGATGATTTGAATGCGATTCAGGTTCATACGTACCCATCTCCGAAAGCCCCAGGTATATGCATCGCCACAATTACACATGATTATCAATCTGGGCAAAAGAAAGTCACATTCTGTACGATTGTGGACAAGAAGGCGATGTCTCATGAGGAAGCAATGG
>Ga0116202_10000463_pt1 | contig 22483 bp, 14 predicted proteins | sample LakKivw325mmetaG_FD_94479 | JGI IMG/M metagenome (GOLD analysis project Ga0116202, IMG submission 94479) | Anoxic lake water microbial communities from Lake Kivu, Rwanda to study Microbial Dark Matter (Phase II) - Lake Kivu water 325m metaG | ecosystem: Environmental > Aquatic > Freshwater >... | reverse complement strand
CTGCGTGCTGGTGGACCGGGCGCCGGCTAGGATGGAAGGCCAGAAGGACTTCCTGGTCGCGCTGCTGCTCTCCATCTTCGTCGGCCAACTCGGCGTGGACCGGTTCTACCTGGGCTACATCGGGTACGGTATCCTGAAACTCCTGACCGGCGGCGGGTGCGGCATCTGGTAGCTGGTTGACGTCATCATGATTGCCACCGGCAGCATGAAGGACTCCGAAGGCCGGCCGCTGTATCGGAAGTGACGCCGCGCGTCCGGCCGCTTGACGCGCTGGTCTGCGGCGCGGTGCTGGTTCTCGTCGTCCTGCCGCTATCGTTCTGGGAACATCTGCCCCACCTGTGTCTGAACCGGCATCTATTCGGGTTCTGTCCCGGCTGCGGCTCGGTCCGGGCCCTGGCCGCCCTGTTTCACGGAGACTTGGGCTCGGCCCTGCGCCTCAATCCGAATTGCCTCGTGACCGGGCCGCTGCTTCTCGCCCTGCTTGCGGTCGGTCTTCACCGGCCCCTCGGGCCGGGCGCAGACGCCGGCCGGCCCCGGCGCGCGCGCCACGACTGCTTGACAGGGCCGGGCTGAGCGCTAGGATACTGCCGGTGACCATGCGCCAGACCCGCCGGCGGGCCGGACCGGAGATTGGTTAGCATAGCGTACTAAATATGGTTCGGTTCGAGCGTCGCTTTTTCCCGGCCCGCCGTTATCGGCTGCCGATACGGTGGGTTTTTCTGGCGCTCGCCGCCGGGCTGCTGGTGCTGGTGGTATTGGTGTTCCGGAGGCTCGTCTAGAGCGGAAAGGAGTCGGCATGACGCAATTGCACTACAGTTACAAGGACGTGTTCCGCGCACTCAGGCTGGGGTTCTCGGCGAAAAAGGTGTGGATGATGTTCCTCGGCCTCCTAACGGGTTTTGCCGGGTACTCGCTGTTGACGTACCTGGCGTATGTCGCGGCCGGCGCGGACTTTCTTTTAGTCTGGGAGGAGTTCCGGCTGCTGCCGTTCCCGGACCCGCTGGTGGCGGGTTTCCCGTGGTTCTCGTGGTTGATCTACGCCATAGCGGTGACCTTCTTCGCCTGCTCGGCGCTTCTGTCCGGAACCGCGGTGGCCAAGGTGACGTTCGAGCAGTTGCGCGGGGACGAGTTCTTCGAGTCGCGCGAGGCGTTCCGGTTTGCGTTCCGGCACTGGTCAAGCGTGCTGGCGAGCCCGCTGCTGGTGCTGGGGTTCGTGGCGCTCCTGGTGGTGGCCGGGCTGATTCTATCTGCGCTGGGCGCTATCCCCTATTTCGGCGAAATTGTCGTGTCGCTCCTGGCGCTGCCGGCGCTGGCGGCTTCGTTCTTCATCGTCTACCTGCTGGTGGTGCTGTTCTTCGGGTTCCTGTTGATTCCCGGCATCGTCGGCGCGACCCGCAATGACACCTTCGACACTATCTTCGAGGTGTTCAGTTGCCTGAACGAGCAGCCGGCCCGGCTGGTGTGGTACCTGGCGATTCTCGGCGCACTGTCCAAGATCGGGGCGGTGTTGTTCGGCCTGGCGACGTCAGCCGCAGGCCGCATCGGCTATGGCATCCTGTCGGTCTTCATGCCGAACAAGCTGCCCGACGTGGCGTCGAACGCGGCATTCTACTTCCAGGTGAGCCTGCCGTCGTGGTGGCCGGAGCCGGCGCGCGCGGCGTTCGTGACTTTCTGCAACCTGCTGGGCCTGCCCCAGGTCTACACGCCCGGAGATTACCTATCGCTGTCGTGGAGCTCGGACATCGCCGCGCTGTTCCTGGGCGCCGGGTTCTACTTCGTCGCCATCTTGGTGATGGCCTACGGCTGTTCGGTCTGGTATTCGGGCTCGGTCCTGGTGTACGCTGTCCTGGCGCAGAAGAAGGACGAGCGGAACGTGCTTGAGGCGCCGGAGGATGACGAGGACTTGCTGGAGCCGGTTGTGAAACCTGAGGATGTCAAGCCCGGGTGCGCTCCGGCCGAATCGAAGACGGCAGGTTCTCCGGTCGAAACCAAGCCGCAGGCCTAACAGCTAAGTCACGCTAAATCAAGAAGTAAATAGCGTCTGCTGCCGAGTTCGCATTTCCGGCCGGGTCCAAGGCTTGGGCTTCCGGCCGTTCATTTTCCGGCTGGCGCAGGAGCTGGGCATCAAGGGCCGGGTGTCGAACTCAGCCCGGGGGGTCGAAGTTCTGTGTCAGGGTACGCGGGTCCGTGAGTTCACAAGGCGGATCAGGACTGACGCGCCGCCGCTCGCGGCTATCGCGCAGATAACCGTGGAGCACGTCCGCAACCGGCGCTTCCCGGATTTCCGTATCGGCTGCTCAGGCCGGCACGGACCGGGCCAGGACCTGGAGGTCCTGCCCGACCTCGCAACCTGCCCGGATTGCCGGACCGACTTTACTGACCCGGGCAACCGCCGGGCCGGGTATGCGTTCACCAACTGTACCCAGTGCGGCCCACGGTATTCGATTATCACCGGCCTGCCCTACGACCGGCCGCTGACTACGATGAGGCAGTTCCAGATGTGCCCGGCCTGCCAGGGCGAATACGCCAACCCGGCCGACCGGCGGTTCCACGCCCAGCCGAATGCCTGCCCGAGGTGCGGGCCGAAGCTGCGGCTCCTTGACCGGCGCGGACGCGAACTCGCTGGCGCCCCGCTCGAGCGCGCGGCCCGGGCCATCGCCAAAGGACGGATAGTGGCCGTCAAGGGCATCGGTGGGTTCCAGTTGGCCTGCGATGCCCGGAATGCGCGGACTGTGGCCCGGCTACGCAGGCGCAAGGACCGGCCAACCAAGCCGCTGGCGCTGATGTGCGCGGACATGGCCGGGGTTCGGCTCATCTGCAGCGTGAGCCGCGAGGCAGAAAGGCTGCTCGTCTCTCCTGCGGCGCCGATTGTGCTCTTGCCGAAATCAGACCGATTGGACCGGTCCGACCGATCGGACGGATTGTTGCTGGCCGCGCCGAACAGCCCACGGCTCGGCGTAATGCTCGCCTACTCCCCGCTCCATCATCTTTTGTTTGACCGGCTGGGGCGGGATGCGGTCTTGGTCATGACGAGCTGTAACCGCCGGGACGAGCCGATAGCGACGACCGCTGAGGATGTGCTCGCCAGCCTGGCAGACATTGCCGACCTGGTGCTCGACCACGACCGGCCGATTGCCAATCGCTGTGACGACTCGGTGGTCCTGGCTGGTCGGCCGCGTCCTGCGGGTCGGACAGGTCGGACACCCCAAATCCTCGTCCGCCGCAGCCGCGGATACGCGCCCGCGCCGGTCCGGCTCGCCCCGATGTTTCACGTGAAACATCCGGTCCTGGCCCTGGGCGGCGAGTTGCAGGTATACTTCGGCCTAGCCAGGGAACGCCGCTGTTTTGTCAGCCCGTACATCGGCCGCCTGGAAAGCCCCAAGGCCGAACGTTTTCTTCTTGATACCTTGGCCCGTTACCGGCGCTGGACCGGAATCGAGCCCGCGGTCGTCGCTTGCGACCTGCATCCGGACTACGAGACCACCCGGCTCGCCGAACGCCTGGCGCGCAGGCTGCCGCTCGTGCGCGTGCAGCACCACTATGCCCATGTGCTGTCGGCAATGGCCGAGCTTGGTGTCGCGGGCCCGGTGCTGGGGCTCGCGTTTGACGGCACCGGGTACGGCTTGGACGGGGCCATCTGGGGCTCGGAGTTCATCCTAGTGCGCAAGGACCTGTCCTGGAAACGGCTGGCCCATCTCGCTTACCGCCAACTAACCGAAACTGCGGCGGGTATCGCGGACCCGGGCCAGGTCGCGGCTGCATACCTGCTACAGACACTGGGCGAGGTACCGTCCGGTCTTGCTCTGGCGCGGCAGGCCGGGTCGGCGAAAACCGCGCTTGACCAGGGCCGTTCCACGCCGAGCTCAAGCATGGGGCGGCTTTTCGACGCGGTGGCGGCTATCACCGGCGTCTGCCGCAGGGCGACGTATGAGGGCGAGCCGGCGGTTGCGCTCGAGACTGCGGCAGGGAGGGCGGACGCAAGTTACAGGTTACAGGGCACAAGTTACAGGTCACAGGGCGCAGACCAGAAGCTACAAGTCACAAGTCACGGTTTGCAGGCCACAAGTCACAAGTCACGCGCTTCGGGCTGTGTCCTGCTCGACCCTGACCCGATGCTGCGGCGGGTCGTAGCTGACACCCTGTCCGGCGTTCCGGCTCCGGAGGTCGCGCACCGATTCCATCTGGCAGTCGTACGGGCCGCGACCGGCGTGGCTGCGGACCTGGCGCAGGCAAACGGGGTGAATACCGTTTTCCTTACCGGCGGGGTTTTCCAGAATTCCATCCTGCGAGGCCGCATCGCGCAACTCCTTGAAAAACGCAGTCTTCGCGTGCTATGGCCAGCATTCCTGCCGATGAATGACGGCGGACTAGTCCTGGGTCAGGCGGTGGCGGCAGGGCGCAGGACAGCCTGAGAGCCAGATAGGGAGCAGCCCGATAGCCCGCGCTCCCGGGTGGTCGTCTTTGCCTGTCCTGACTTTCGGCGGAAATCGGCACCGGCGTCGCTCGACCGCCTTGACAGCGAACCGCGGGGACATAGTATCGGTTCGCACAGCGCAGACTCTGTTGGGCCGGCGCTATGCGGCAACAGACCACGACAACCAGTAGCCTCGTCCGATTGACCGACCAAGAACACGGCCGGAGTACCTGCCGTTTCCGACTCGGTCGAACATGCTGCCGCGTGGGCGACAGACAACAGGCCGGCGATGTGGACAACTATCGACAGATGGTCGTAACCACCTTTGGTGGAACGGGTTATGTCACCGGCAAGTGTGGACAACCAGGTGGATAAACCCAAGGGAAGTGGCCTCGCAGCCCAGCGGCCGAATGTGGGCGCAGACTCGTTCTCTCCCGCCTGACCGCTGGAACACCGGGCTACTTCGCGACTGAAGTTTGATGCTATCGACAGCCGGTGCGGCGACGCGCCGGGATAAATAAAGCCAGGCAGCCGGACAGCCGGAGAGCCGGACAGCAGAACTGTCTTGCTGCTCTCTGTCTGGCTTTCGGGCTGCTGGAATCGGGGTGGCAATGACTGAATTTGACCCGGGCAGGACCGAATCCCCTGCCCAGACAACTGAGGCTGAACCGCCGGTGCGCCAGCCCGGCGACAAGGCTCAGCCGGACCCGGGCCGGCTCTGGCTCGACGTCCTCGACTGCATACGTCCCGGCGTAAGCCGGGAGGGGTTCGAGACTTGGCTCGCGCCGACGACCGGCGTGGGCTACAGCAACGGCAGCCTCGTCGTCGAGGTGCCAAACTCGTTCTTTCCGGACTGGATCGGCCAGCACTACGCACCGGCCATCGAAGTCGTACTGGCCCGGCTGGCCGGCCGGCCGCTCCAACTCAACTTCCGCACAACCGCAGCCAAGCAGGTTGCAGGTTACAGGCTACTGGCTGCCGAGCGGACCCGCGACTCCGCGGTCAGGGGCGCGAAAGCCGGGGTCGGACGGCTGCAGGCGCACTACACCTTCGCCAACTTCGTCATCGGCGAGACGTCCCGGCTTGCCGGCGCCGCTGCGCGCTCGGTCGCGGAGCGGCCGGGCCGGGCCTACAACCCGCTTTTCATCTACGGCCCAACCGGCCTGGGCAAGACCCACCTGCTCCAGGCAATCGGCAACTACGCGCTCTCGGTCAACCGCGGGCTCTCGGTCCACTACGTCCCGGCTGAGACGCTATTTGTCGAGCTCATCCAGGCCATCGAGCGCAACACCCGGCTTGAGTTCAAGAATCGGTACCGGGCTCTCGACATCCTGCTCTTGGACGACATCCACTACCTAGTCGGCAAAGAGCGGCTGCAGGAGGAGGTGTTTCACATTTTTAATCACCTGCACGACTCCGGGTCGCAGGTGGTGTTCACAAGCGACCGGCCGGCACGGGAGATTCCGACGCTCGAAGAGCGCCTCATCACCAGACTTTCTTCCGGCTTGGTCGTTGACATCCAGGCCCCGGACCTGGAGACGCGCATCGCCATACTGAAAAGCAAGGCCGCGCAAGAGCGGACCGACCTGCCCGACGACATAGCGGCAGCGGTCGCCGAACGAGTCAAGACCAGCGTCCGCGAACTCGAAGGCTCACTGCACCGACTTCTGGCTATCCATTCCCTGACCGGCGGACCGTTGACGCTGGAGCTGGTGGACAAGGCCCTGGCCGGGCTGGTCCGGCCCGGCCGCCCGCTCGACGAGCACGTTCTCATCCGGCGGGTGTGCGATGAATACCGCGTGACCGTGCAGGACATCAAAGGCGCGGGCCGGACCAAACAACTGGCGTTCGCGCGGCAGGTGACAATGTACCTCCTGCGCACCCGGCTGCGCCTCTCGCTTAAGGAAGTGGGCCGCGCACTCGGTGACAAGGACCACACTACGGTCATGCATGCAGTCGAAAAGGTAACCCGGTTGCGAAGTCAAGACCCAGGTTTTGCCCAACGCCTCGACAAGCTGGCCGCAACGACCGTTTGAAGTGACCTGCGGTGACCCGCCCGTGAAGCGACCGGTGGATCTGGTTATGTCAAGCAGAATGGTGCACATGCTCGCGGCCTCATCCACCGGTCCTTCTCCACTCCACCACGACTAAGTAACGAGGAGCCAGCATGCTAACCTATCCACATCAATCCACAAACACAACAACATCAGCAATCTTATGAATACGTTGTTGTTGGTACGGTACGGAATTACATAACGTAGGGGATTACAACGCGATGCCGCCCGTCTCTTAGCGATGGTCAGGGGAAGGATGCCGTACGTCATACCGGGTAGGGTTCGCGCACAAGGCGCACGGGATGCAGCTTCGTTTAGTTGACATCTCTTGTCCGCCGGCCTATAGTTACCATTCACTCGCGTGCGCCAAAAAGTACGATTCCTTGAAAACCCGGCTTACTGCTACGCCGTCGGGCGCGTGCGCGCACTCGAGGTCCGGCTGCTCGACCGCGAACGCTACGACCGACTGGCTCGGGCCGGCGGGCCGGCCGAGTTCGCACGCGCGCTGGCTGATACCCCCTATGCCGACGCGGCGGCGGGGAAGACGCCGGCGGATTTCTCTGCCGGGCTGGAACGTTCGCGGGCCGCGAACCGGGAGTTTCTCGCCGGCTACGCGGTGGACCTCTGGCTCACCGCCCTCTACCGCGTGCCCGCCGACTTCCATAACCTGAAGGTCCTGGCCCGAATCGGAGACGGCGGGCCCCCCGGCCGGACGCGGGCTGCTGGCGCGGTGCCCGACCGGGTGCGCGACCGCTTCGTTGCGCTGCTGGCGGAAAGACCGGGTCCGGCCGAGCTCGACTACGCCTTGGACCGGCTTGAGCACACGGGACTGATGGAAGAACTCGCGCCCAGCGATTACCTGTCCGGCTGGTGTCGACTGCGGGCCGACACCAGCAATTTCCTAGCGGCCCTCCGGCTGCGCGATGCGGCGCGGCTCGAGCAGGCGCTTCTGCCCGGCGGTCACGTGCCGCTCAGAACCTGGCGCGAACTGGCCGAAGCCGAGCCGGCGGCGTACCAGCGGCGGTTCCGCGGTACGGCGTTCGAGCCGGCATGCGCGGCGGTCGAGCAGTTCCTCCTGACCGGCCGGGGCGACCGGCTGGACCGTCTGGTCCGCGAGGCCGAGCTGCGGTTCCTCGCGCAGGCGCGATTTGCGGTGCTGGGCCACGAGCCGCTGGCCTGCTTCCACCTGTTCACCGAGAATGAAATCGGCAACCTGGGCCGACTCCACGCCGCCAAGACCGCCGGCCGGTCGCCGGAAGAGTGCGCCGACCTGGTCGCAGTATAGCATGGAATCCCGAAATCCGAACTCCGAAAGGACGGACAACCAGCCCATCGAACCCAGCGCAGACCGCAAATCGGATATCGCAGGTCAGCACGGTCGCGTTGCGGCTGTCGGCAAACCTGAGGTTGTCGCCGGCCTGCGTGCGCTGGGGCTGGACCCATTCCCGGCCGGGCCGGCCGACGCCGCGGCGGTGGTCGAGCGGCTGGCCGCCCAAAGCTACAACATAGTTTTCTACACCGCCGAGTGCGCGTCGGCCCTCGCGCCGATACTGGAGAAGCACCGGCGTTCGGCCGTACCGTCAATCGTCGAGCTGCCGTCCGGCCCGGGCTCGTCGGGCGCGGACCGGCTCAAGGAACTCGTCCGGCGCGCGGTCGGCGCCGACGTGTTCGGCAAAAAGGAGTAGCACAGTGGCAATCCAGCGTCCAGAATCCGGCGTCCCGGGTCCGTCGTCCAGCGTCATCTTGAAGGTGTCCGGCCCGCTGGTGGTCGCCGGCGGCATGGCCGGCTCGAAGATGTACGACGTCGTCCGGGTCGGCAGCCAGCGGCTCATCGGCGAAGTCATTGACTTGGAGGACGACCGGGCATCCATCCAAGTGTACGAAGAAACGGGCGGCCTCGGGCCCGGCGACCCGGTGTTTCCGACCTATGAGCCCCTGTCAGTCGAACTCGGGCCCGGACTCTTGGCCTCCATCTACGACGGCATCCAGCGGCCATTAGACGCTATTAGAGACGCGACCGGCGACTTCATAGGTAGAGGGCTTGATGTACCGGCATTAGACCGCCAGAAACGCTGGCAGTTCAACCCCGCGGTCAGCACGGGGCAGCAAGTCGCGGCCGGCGACATCATCGGCACTGTCCAAGAAACACCCCTGGTCGAACACCGGGTGCTCGTCCCGCCGGGCATCGCCGGCAAAGTGCGGGACATCAAAGCGGGCCAGTTCACCGTCACCGATACGGTCTGCGTCCTGGAAACCTCAAGCCCCAGGCCCCAAGCCCCAAGCTCGGAGTCCGAAATCCAGAACCCAAAATCGGAGATCGCTCTTAGCATGCTCCAACGCTGGCCGGTCCGCCGGCCCAGGCCCTACCGCGCCAAACTCAGCCCAAACGAACCGCTCGTCACCGGCCAGCGGGTCATCGACACCTTCTTCCCGATAGCCAAGGGCGGCACCGCCTGCGTGCCCGGGCCGTTCGGCTCGGGCAAGACCGTCATCCAGCACCAATTCGCCAAGTGGTCGGACGCGGAAATCATCATCTTCGTCGGCTGCGGCGAGCGGGGCAACGAGATGACCGACGTGCTGCTGGAGTTCCCGCACTTGGTGGACCCGAAGTCGGGCCAGCCGCTGATGAAACGGACGGTGCTGGTGGCCAACACGTCCAATATGCCGGTGGCGGCGCGCGAGGCGTCGGTGTACACCGGCATCACCATCGGCGAGTACTTCCGCGACATGGGCTACTCGGTGGCGCTGCAGGCCGACTCGACGTCGCGCTGGGCCGAGGCGATGCGGGAGATATCCGGCCGCCTGGAGGAGATGCCGGGCGAGGAAGGCTACCCCGCGTACCTGGCGTCGCGCATCGCCGAATTCTACGAGCGCGCGGGCCGGGTTGTATGTTTGGGGTCGAACGGGCAAGGAACAGCAGACCGGCGACCGGGTGTCCAAGGCCGGATGCGCGAGGGCGCACTGTCGGTGGTTGGCTCGGTGTCGCCGCCGGGCGGTGACCTGAACGACCCGGTGGTCCAGGCGACGCTGCGGGTCGTCAAGGTGTTCTGGTCACTTGAGGACCGGCTGGCGTTTCAGCGCCACTTTCCGGCCATCTCGTGGCTCAACTCTTACTCGCTGTACAGCGAGGACTTGGTCGGCGCGCTGGCCGCACTGACCTCGCCCAGGTTCGGAGAGGACGCGGCCGAGGCGATGGTGCTACTTGAGAAAGAGGCGGAACTCGAGGAGATAGTACGGCTCGTAGGCAAGGATTCGCTCTCGCCCGCAGACCGGCTGGTCCTCGAAACCAGCCGCAGCATCCGCGAAGACTTCCTGCACCAGAACGCCTTCCATGAGGTGGACACCTACAGTTCGATGCGGAAGCAGGCGCTGATGCTCGGCACGATCATCCGTTTCTACCGCGCCGCGCGGCAGGCGCTGGAGTGCGGGGCGGAAATTGCCGACATCGAGCGGCTGTCGGGCCGCGAACGGCTGGCCCGGATGAAGTACTTGGCCGAGGCCGGGACCGAAGCGGGCGTCGCGGCCACTGCGGCCGAGGTCGAGCAGCAGCTCAAGGAATTGCGGGGCAACGCATGATTCGCGAATACCGGGGCGTAAAGTCAATCAGCGGGCCGCTGCTCCTAGTTGAGGGCGTGACCGGGGCCAAGTACCAGGAGCTCGTTGAAATCCGGTTGGGCGACGGCCAAGTGCGACGCGGCCAGGTACTGGAGGCGGACGGCGACCGGGCGCTGGTCCAAGTGTTCGAGGGCACGACCGGCATCGCCGTACCGACGGCCCGGGTGCGCTTTCTGTCCCGGGGCATAACGCTTGCGCTCGCGCCCGGGCTTCTGGGCCGGGTGTTCGACGGCTTGGGGCGGCCGCGCGACACCGGCCCCGAGCTAATACCCGACGCCCGCGCCGACATCAACGGCGCACCGATGAACCCCTACGCTCGCGAATACCCCGACGAGTTCATCCAGACCGGCGTGTCGGCCATCGACGGCCTGAACACGCTGGTGCGCGGCCAGAAACTGCCGATATTCTCCGGCACCGGCCTGCCCCACAACCGGCTCGCGGCCCAGGTCGTACGCCAGGCGACGGTCATCAGGACCGGAGATTCAAGATTGCAGATTGGAGATTCAAGATTTGCGGTGGTGTTCGCGGCGATGGGCATCACCTTCGAGGAGTCCGAATTCTTCATCCGCGGCTTCACCGAGTCCGGCGCCATCGAACGCACCGTCGCGTTCCTCAACCTCGCCGATGAGCCGGCCATCGAACGGATCGCCTGCCCGCGCGCCGCGCTCACTGCCGCCGAGTACTTGGCGTTCGAGCGCGGGATGCACGTCCTGGTCGTGCTCACCGACATGACCAACTACTGCGAGGCATTGCGCGAGATATCGGCCGCCCGGAAGGAAGTCCCAGGCCGGCGCGGCTACCCCGGCTACCTCTACACCGATCTCTCGACCATCTACGAGCGTTGCGGCCGCATCAAGGGCAAGCTCGGCTCGATAACAATGATGCCCGTGCTGACGATGCCCGAGGATGACAAGACTCACCCGGTGCCTGATTTGACCGGGTATATTACCGAGGGCCAGATAATCCTGTCGCGGGCGATGCACCGGCGCGGGGTCGCGCCGCCCATCGACGTCCTGCCGTCCTTGTCCCGGCTCAAAGACAAGGGCATCGGCGCCGGCAAGACGCGCGAGGACCACGCCGACCTGTTCAACCAGCTCTACGCCTGCTACGCGCGCGGCAAGGAGGCCGAGGAACTCGAAGTCATCCTCGGCTCGGCTGCGCTGACCGACCTCGACCGGGTGTACCTGAGCTTTGCGCGCAGCTTCGAGGAACGGTACATATCGCAGGGCGAGAGAGAGAACCGGACAATAGAGGACACGCTCAACCTCGGCTGGCGGCTGTTGTCCGTGTTCCCGCGCGTCGAGCTCAAGCGCGTCCGGGACTCGAACCTGGACAAGTACTACCGGGCAAGTGGCCCAGCGGCCTAGCGGTCAGGTGGAATTTGAGATTTGAGATTTGAAATCTGAAATCTCACTTGACCACCGGGCCACTCTCCGCTACTCCTCGGTTCTTTTCGACCTTGATGGTACGCTTGTTGACTCCGCCGATGGCGTCGTCGCGTCGGTGCGTTACGCGCTCCGGCAGCTCGACGCGCGGCGCGACCCGCCCGACCGGGACACAATTCTGATGGAGGTGGGGAAGCCGCTGGAGCAGGTGATGGCGGAGCTCGGGTATCCGGCCGAGCCGGACCGGACGCGGCGGTTCGTCGAGGCCTATCGCCAGCACTACGCCGAGCACATCCGCGAAGGGCTCCGGCCTTTCCCCGATACCTTTGAGACGCTGACCGCACTGCGGGCTGCGGGCGCGCGGCTTGCAATCGTGACCACAAAACAACAGGCACAGGCTGAGCTGACGCTTGCGGCCGTCGGCATCAGAGAGTTTTTCGATGTGGTCGTGGGCTGGCACGAGGGTCGGAAGCACAAGCCGGACCCCGAGCCGTTCCTTGACGCGCTCGCGCGACTGGGCGACCACCGGTCGTCGCCCTTGGATGCTGGACCACAGACACCGGACCCGGCCCTGCGCCATTCCGCGCTGGTGGTTGGCGACACCGAGCAGGACATCATCGGGGCCCGGGCGGCGAGCATTGACTCCTGTGCCGTTACCTACGGATTCCGGCCGGCGACGATGCTGCGGGGGCTCCGGCCAGACTACATGGTTGGCTGGCTGTTCGACGTGGTCGGGATAGTCGAGCAGAGCGCGTGACGTCCCACGCCATGCGCTGGGCAGAGGATGCTGTACGTCCTGTACGCTGCGCCACACACTGAAGTTCGGGCGTACTGCGTACAGCGTGGAGCCTCGCGCGCGCTGAGTGCGAAGGGCGCCCGTTGCCGTCTACTGCCGCATAATTCGGCGGTGGCTGCCGCGTTTTGCGGCAGCCACCCAAGCCCGGCCCGCCATCCGGGGCTGGCTGTCTGCGTAACGTGTTTTAAGTCAGGCGGTTAGCGGCGGGCCGTCCTGTCGTCCTCTGGTATGGTTGTTGCATGACAGGGGCAGGCATCGGGACGTGCGGTGAACTTGGCGAGACCGCGGGTAGCCCACGCGTGTCCGCAGTCTCGCTTCGTCTTGCGGCCGTCGGCTTGACTCGCCCAGTCGCGTTCGTAGAATGCGCGGGAATGGAGACAAACTCCGGTCGGAGATCTGAAATCTCAGATTGGAAATCTCGAATCTATATGAGGCAGGTCTTTCTTGACGAATCATAAGATACGTGGCGGGTGTCCGCTATCAACCGGGATGATGTTTCAGCCCGGGGACATTGTGTTTTGCCTAGGGTCCGGGGGCGAGGTAACGTTCTGGAACCAGGAGGCGGTGTCGTGTACCGGCTTGGCTGCGGCCGAAGTTGTGGGCCGGAGGTTTGAGAGTTTCTTGGTTCAGTCCGGCCCGGCCGCGGACCGGCGGCGGTTTTCTCTTCCCCGGGTGCTGGCCGGCCGGGATTTCGCCGGCGGGTTCGAGTGCGTGCGGAAGGATGGGTCCCGGGCGGCGTTGTATCTTTACGCCACTGCGGGCCGCGACGCGCGGGGTAATGTAGCCGGGGTGGTGGTGGTGGCCCGGGAGGTGACCGATTTCTGGCGGCTGGGCGAGGCGCCCCGGACCGCCCAGGAGCGGTTCGGGATGTTATTCGAGCAGTTCTTGGACGCGGTCGTCGTCTGCGACCGGCGCGCCCGGGTGGTGGAGGCGAATGCCGCCGCCTGCCGGCTGGCGGGCCGGGCTTACGAGCACTTGGTGGGCCTGAAGCTGGTGGAGCTGATTCCGCCCGAGCAGCAGCGGGCCGTCGAGGGTGAGTTGTTGGAAGTGGTTCGGCATGGCCGGTTGCAGTCGCACTTGACAATCCAGCGGCCTGACGGCGAGGTCCGCCAAGTCGCTTTCAGCGCGGCGCGGGTGCGTTATGACGGCGCCCGGATGTTCCTGGGCATCGGCCGGGATGTGACCGAGGAGCGGCGTGCGGCCGGTGAGCAGTCCGCGGCGTTTGAGAAGTACCGGCGGTTATTTGCGTCCGCGCCCGACGCGGTGTTTCTGGAGACGCTGGACGGCCGGATACTGGAGGCGAACGACTCCGCCTGCCGGATGCTGGGCTACGCCCGCGAGGAGCTACTGGCGCTGCGTGTCGCCGACCTTATGCCGCCTGAGGCGCTCGCCTGGCTGCCCAAGATCACCGAGGCGCTCATCAAGCACGGCGTCTTCAGCGCCGAGGGCGAGAACCGTCGCAAGGACGGCCGGCTGGTGCCGGTCGAAGTTACCTGCTCGCTGGTCGAGTTACCGCCCGGCCCGGCGGTGCTGGCGATGGTCCGCGACATCACCGAGCGTAAGCAGGCCCAGGCCAGGCTGGAGGAAAGCGAGGCGAGCTTCCGGGCGCTGGCCGAGAACGCCGCCGACGCCATCATCATCTCCCGCGACCGACGTACGCAACTCTACCATAACCCACAGGCGTTGAAAATGACGGGGTACTCGGCCGACGAGTTCAGCCGGGTGACGATGGCCGACCTCCTGGTCAGGTCCGAAGAGCCGAGCCTCGCGCTGCGCGCCGCGCGCCGGGCCGCGGGCGAACCGGTCGCTCACTCGGTCGAGACCGCCCTGCGGCACAAAGACGGCCACTTGGTGCCGGTCGAGGCTTCCACGGCCGCCACTACCTGGCGCGGCGAGCCGGCGACGATAATGCTCCTCCACGACATCACCGAGCGAGTCACCGCCGAGCGGCAGGCGCGGGTCTTGGCCGAGACGGCGGTGGGCTTCGTCCGGCTGCCGGCGGACGCGGACCTGTTCGACTACCTCGCGGGCCAGCTCAAGCGGCTCTTCCCGGGCATCATCATCGCGCTCAACTCCTACGACGAAGCGACGGGCATCCTGCGCGTCCGCTGGCTCGAGGGCCTCACTGACGAGCAGGCGGCCCTCCTCCGTACCGTGCTCGGCACGCCGGTGCAGGCGCTGGAATTCCCCGGCCTAGACCCCGCAATCCTGCGCACCCTGGCGAGCGGGAAACTCACCTCAATCCCCGGCGGGCTGGCCGGTGCGCTGTTCGGCCGGGTCCCGGAGCAGCTCTGCCGACAACTCGAAGCCGCGCTCGGGCTCGCCGGCGCGTACTCAATCGGCCTCCGCCGCGAAGACCGGCTCTACGGCAACTTCACCCTATTCCTCCGCCAGGGACAGTCCCTCAAACCGGCCATCGCCGAAGCCTTCGCGGGCGCCGCCTCCGTCGCGCTTGAGCGCCGGCTCGCCGAAGACGACTCCCGGGAGCGCCGCCGGCAACTCGCCACGCTCCTCGCCAACCTGCCGGGCATGGCCTACCGCTGTGCCAACGACGACCGCTGGACCATGCAATACGCCAGCGACGGCGCGCAGGCGCTTACCGGATGCCCGCCGGACGAACTCGTCGGCCATGACCGGTACTCCCGGCTCATCCACCCCCGGGACCGGGCCTGGACCGACTCGGAAATCCGCGCGGCGCTCGAACAGCGCGAACCCTTCCAAATCACCTACCGCCTCAACACCCGCCAGGGCGAAAAATGGGTCTGGGAACAAGGCCGCGGAATCTACGACGAAACCGGCACCGCGGTCGCATTCGAAGGATTCATAACCGACATCACCCCGCTCCGGCAGGCCGAAGACGAGCTCCGCGCCAGCCGCGAACAATACCGCACCATCTTCCAGGACGCACCGCTCGGCATCTACCGCACCACCCCGGACGGCCGCATCCTACTCGCCAACCCGGCGCTCGCCCGGATGCTCGGCTACGCATCCCCCGAAGAACTCATGGCCCGCAACCTCAGCCAGGCGGACTTCGAGCCCGGCTACGCCCGGGAAGAATTCCTCAACGCCATGCAACAACACGGCGAAGTCAAAGCACTCGAGGCGGCCTGGCGCCGAAAAGACGGCACCACACTCTACATCCGTGAAAACGCCCGCGCGGTCAAAGCCCCGGACGGCACCATCACCCACTACGACGGAACGGTTGAAGACATCACCCAACAACACCGCGCGCTCCAGCGGCTCGCCGAATCCAAAGAACAGTACCGGCAACTCGTCCAACTCTCCCCGGACGGCATCGCGGTCCACCAAGACGGCCGGGTCGTCATGGTCAACGCGGCGGGGGCGCGCATGCTCGGCTATGCCGACGCGCGCGAACTCCTCGGCACGCCCGTCCTCGAACTCCTCCACCCCGACGACCGCGAACGGGCCGGCGGGCGCATCCGGGCGGCGCTCGCCGAGGGCCGAACCGGCGAACTCATCGAAGAACGATTCAGGCAGAAAGACGGCGCCTGGCTCTGGGTCGAAGTCACCAACGCGCCCTTCAACTGGCAGGGCCGGCCGGCGGTCCAGGTCGTCGTCCGCGACATCTCCGAGCGCCGCTGGCTCCAGAGCAAACTTGAAGAAGTCTCGGCCCAGATGCAGGCGATATTCCAGAACTCCCCGCACGGCCTCGCCGCGCAGCACGACGGCCGAATCACCTATGCCAACCGGGGATTCGCGCGGATTTTCGGCTACGCCGACCCCTCCGAGATGTACGGCCTGCCGGTCGAGCGGCTCATCGCGGACCAAGACCGGGACCGGGTGCTCCAATACGCCCGCCGGCGCGAACAGGGCCAGACAGCGCCGGCCACGTACCGATTCAAAGCCCGCCGTCGCGACGGGACCATCGTCGAACTCGACAACGCGGTCAGCACCTACCGCGTCGGCGACAAACTCTACATCCTCGGCTCGGTCCGGCCCGTCACCGCAAAGACTCGAACCACCGAATAGCCGGGCGGCTCGACATCCGCCGGGCCCTCTGAACCTCCCAACCCTTCAGCCCCTCAACGTCCCCGGGCGGTCGGGTTGACTTCTTACCGGCCTGACCTATGCTCAAATCACATGTCCGCGCCAGACAGCCTGCCGGCCCAGCACGCCATCCGCGACGGCTACCGATGGGAACTTGACCGCTCGCTCCGGTCCAACGCCTACCTCCGCGTCTTCTTCTCGGCCCTGGTCCTCCTCTACGCCTGCTTCGGCCCAGCGCTCCTCCTCCGCTTCACGCTCTCCTCAGTGGACCTCAGGCCTGAGACCATCATCCGGTTCTATGCCTTCCGGCCGGTCCTCTTCGCGCTCCTCTTCTCGGCTCTCGTCTGCGTACTCGCCGCGCTCGCCCAGCGGGCCCAGCTCCTATTCGAAGCCGCGCTCGCCGAAGACACGGCCCAAGACCCGGCCCGGCGCCAACTCTACCTAGCCCACCTCGCACCCAGCCCGTGCCCCTTCACACTATCAGGCAACCTGGCGGTTGACGCCCTGATACTCCTCCTGACCCTGGGCGCCTACTCGCTGTGGATAATCCTGCTCGTCGAAACCCTCCCCCGGACACTTACCGCCTACCAGAACGTCGGCATCGTGCTCGGGTCCTACGGCCTCTTCACCTCAGCCATCGTCATCGGATTTACCTGGGCCGGACTCGCGCGACGGCTCCGCCGCCTAAGGCTTCAGCCGGCCGACAACAAGCCCACAGCCTGAACCGGCGCGGCCGGCGCCCCGCCCCGGTAACCTGCAACCCTGCACCCCTGCAGCCTCCCCTCCCCGACACACCCGCAGCCGCTCGAACACGACCCACTCCGCCGACTGGTCCCGGCCCGGCAGTTTCCGGAACACGGCGTAGACCGTTTCGGCCTCGGGCGCGGGCCGCGCGAACTCAACCGGCACCCCGTGCTCGACGTACAGCCGGTGCGGCCGCGTGCCCCACGCCGGACTCAGAAGCTCGGCCGCCGCGGCATTGGCCAGCACATATGCACCCTCCGGCACCATAGACAGGAGTGCGCGCCGACAGGAATCCTGCTCCTTCAGTGCCTGCTGGTGCCGCCACTGCAGCACGACGCTTGAGGCCGCGAACAACACGACCAGCAGGACGCGCAGCGCGGCCGCAAAGAGGAGCGGCCGGGACAGCCGGTCGAGGACCGCGCACCAGGCGAGGAGCAGGAAGGGGGCCGCGGGCAACAGGTAGCGCAGGCCGACGACCGTCCGGCCGACAAAGTCAAGGCCCGGAGTCGGGTGCGGGACGAAGCAGTAGAAGATGAAGAGCGCAGCCGCCGGCAGCCCGAGCCAAAGCAGCAGCCGCCTTCCTGCGGCGAGCGGGGCGGCCAGCGCTAGCGGCCAGGCGACCAGCAGGCTCGAGCCGTAGAGGACGAGGTTGCGGGGCACAAATGCCGGCGAGAACACCGTGGTGAGGTGCATCGGGAACGCAAGCGGCCCGCCGTAGCAGAGCCGGTTATAGCCCAGCGCCAGCGCCACGAACGGTGCGAACCCCAGCATGAAGAGTGCCGCCCGGCGCAACCGGCCCGGCCCGCCGGTCTGCGCAAGCAGCACGAAAACCGGGAACAAAACGGCATTCGAATAGCGCGTAAGAAACGAGAACCCGAACGCCAGCCCTGCGGCCAGCGTCCACCGGCCGGCCCGCAACAGGAAGTAGAACGCCGCCAGCGTCAGCGTGGCGCAGAAGAGGTCGCTCATCACGGTCCGCGAGTAGATGACGACCGAGGGATAGAAGAGCCAGGCAAGGGCCCAGGCCGGGTCGGATTCGGGCGCGAGCCGTCTGAGCACACGCCAGAACAGGAGCGTTCCAGCCACTGCCAGGACCAGGCCCGAGACAAAGACAAACCGCCAACCCGGCAAGGTGAACGGGACGAGAAACAGTCTGTTTCCCGGCGGGTACTTGCTTGCCATTCGGCCCGGGACGCCGGTGCTCATGTGCGGCGCTTCGTCCGGCCCGAGGGCGTAGGTCACGCGGCCGGTTCTGAGAAGCAGCGCCTGGCTCAAATAGGCGTCTTCATCAACTATTGCGAATACCGGGGGGTAGAAGACCAGATAAGTGGCCACGAACAGGCCGATTCCGGCGAAGAGCAACCAGGGCCGACTCGAAGACGGCAAGTTCTCCGGCCGCACTCGAGAATCACGGCTGGTCATGCGCCCGGATGATAAGATGCTCGGGGAGGCTGTCAAGCAGCCGGGGACGATTCGATTGACTCAGCCGGGCTCAGGCAATACAATTGGCCCCTATGTTGACGACAATGCGCAAGCGCGTTCGACTTGTAATGCTCATCGTTGCCGCGGCCTTTGTTGCCGGGTTCCTCATGTCCGAGCTGTGGAATGTCATCGGCCGCCGCGGCGGCCGCCAGCAGCAGGACCCGAACCTTATCGGCGTTATCGGCGGCCGCAAAATCACCGCCGAAGAGTACCGCAACGCGGTCAATTACCAGACCGAGAAGTACAAGCAGGAGAACCAGTTGCGCGACCTGTCCGCGGGCGACTACGCCCAGATTCAGGACCGCGCCTGGCAGTTCCTCGTTTCCGAGCTGACCTGGGGCAAGTTGTTCGAGCAGACCAAGACCCGGATTTCCCAGGATGAAGTCCTGGAGATCATGAAGGCAAATCCGCCCGAGGACCTGCGAGACCGGCCGGAACTGAAGGATTCGACCGGCCAGTTCAGCCGCGACAAGTACGTCGAGCTGATGAACAACCCGCAGAACCAGCAGTACTTCGCGAAATACTTCCAGGACCTGGCCGAGATGCTGCCCAAAGAGAAGCTGCGCATAGACGTCGTCAACAGCTACCGGGTTACCGGCGCGGAGCTGGCCGAGGCGCTGCGCGACAACAACTCGATATGGAAAGTTACGTCGCTTTACTTCGGGCCGAAGCTCCTGACCGAGAAGGTCGAGCCGACCGAGGCCGAGGCCCGCGCGTACTACGAAAAGCACCCGGACGATTTCAAGGGGCGCGACCTGCGCCAGATGCGCTACGTCAAATTCCCGCTCTTTGTGACCGCGCGCGACTCAGCCGATGCGCTTGAGAAAATCCAGGCCGCATACGCTCAACTCCAGTCCGGCGAGGATTTCAACCTTACGGTCATGGACTTCTCCAACCTTGTCGCCGAAACGACCGCGACGATGGTCGCCCGGAGCCGGCTGGACGCGAAGACCGACACGGTACTCAAGTCGCTCAAGCCCGGCCAGTACAGCTCGCCGTTCCTCGCCGACTACGGCTGGCAAATCGTCAGGCTCGACAGCGCCAGGACCGAGTCGGTGGCGGTGCGCCGGATACTCATCCGGGTACAGATCGGCGAGGATGCGGTCGCGTCGGTGCGCGACTCGGTTCAGAACTTCGCGGACCGGGCGAAGGAGACGGATTTTGACACCCTGGCCGTGCAGCTCGGGCTCCAGGTAATGCGCGCGCGGCCCTGGGTCGGTGGCGAACCGAACTTCGCCGGGCTCGACCTCGCGAGCCCGACCCAGCTCAGCGACTGGGCGAAGAAGGCCAAGGCCGGCGAAGTGCTGGCCAAACCGCTGCGCGGACAGAGCGGGTACTACGTATTCCAGATGACCGAGGTCAAGCCGGCCAATGTCCAGCCGTTCGAAGAGGTCAAGGAGGCGGCAATGTGGCGCGTGCGCCAGGAACGGGAGAAGGAGGTCTGGCTGGCCAAGGCGAAAGAAGCGGTCGAGCAACTGAAGGCCGGGAAGACGTTTGAGCAGTACGCGGCCGAGAACCCGAACGTCGAGGTCCAGACCGAAGAGGTCAACGGTTCATTCGACGCCCGGCGGCGCAAGGGCGCGGAGTTCGCCGGCGCGGTTGCGGCGCTTGATTCGGGCCAGATGGCCGGGGTCATCGAGACCAACTGGGGCGCGTTCGTTATCCGGTGCGACGGCCGGACCGACTCGGGCCAACTGGCGAGCCAGCAGTTTACGCAGCAGCGCCAGCAGCAGACCGGCCAGGAGCTTCTGCAGGGCCTCCTGAAGGAGCCGGAAATTAAGGATTACCGGGACCAGCTCGGGTTCTAGTCTGTTGACAGCCGGCGGGTCGGGGATAGATTTAGGGCTGGAGCGATGGCCCCATCGTCTAGCGGTTCAGGACATCACTCTTTCAAGGTGAAGACACGGGTTCGACTCCCGTTGGGGCCGGATAAATGGGAATTGAAGATTGGAGATTAGAGATTCAAGATTGCAGATTACCGGAGCGGCCAATCTCAGATCTTCAATCTGGCATCTACAATTGTATGCGGGAGTAGCTCAGTTGGTAGAGCACTACCTTGCCAAGGTAGGGGTCGCGAGTTCAAATCTCGTCTCCCGCTTTGACCGATGACGAAGTCCGGGCGCCTGACCCCGACTTTTTCGTTCGCAGTTCGTACCTTCTTTCGCGGCGGCTTAGCCAAGCAGTAAGGCGACGGTCTGCAAAACCGTTATACTCGGGTGCGAATCCCGAAGCCGCCTTTCCTCAAGAGAAAACAGCCGACAGCGGACCGGATACCCGGACGCACCTGTTCCTGTATTCTATTACCTGTCAGCTGTATACTCTCCGACCGCCGGGATGGCGGAACAGGCAGACGCTGGGGACTTAAAATCCCCTGGCCCGAACGGGCCATGCCGGTTCGACTCCGGCTCCCGGCAGTGCAGGAAAGAAAACAGTAGACGGCAAACAGGATACAGGGCTGCGCTTCCCCGCCTGTATTCTGTATCCCGTTTCCTGTATACTTGACACACGGGCCGTTAGCTCAGTTGGCAGAGCACCTGGTTTTTAACCCGGTGGCCGCTGGTTCGAATCCAGCACGGCCCATTTCACCAATTCAAAGGTAGGGATTCGACACGCCTCGGCGGCGTGAGCGAATCCAGCACGGCCCATCCCCGGCAGGACAGCCAGACAGGCAGGAAGTGCAGGCGACCGACTCTACGGCTGCTCCCGTTCAGGCTTTCCGGCTATGAGGTGGTCGCAGATTGCGACCACCTCAGGCACGTTTGACGCTACTCAACCACCTTCTATAATCCGGCGTGCGCGAATCGAAGACGGCAGGTCCGCCGGCCGAATCGAAGACGGCAGGTCCGCCGGCCGAACTGCTCGAAGAAATCGCCCGCGCCGTTGAGGTCGGCAAGGCCGACCGGACTTCGCCGTATCCGGCCGAGCTTACTGGCAAGGACGGCGTGGCCGAATTGACCGGCAGGGCCCTGGCTGCGGGCGTGCCCGCGGTCGCCATCCTGAACCAGGGTCTTGTCGCCGGGATGAAACCGGTCGGAGACGGGTTTCGCGCCGGCACGCTGTTCCTGCCCGAAGTGCTGATGGCTGCCCGCGCGCTCGCCGCCGGGTTCGAGCAGCTCAAACCGCACTTCCGCTCCGGCGCGTTGAAGCACAGGGGTATGGTCGTGCTGGGCACGGTGCAGGGCGACCTGCACGACATCGGCAAGAAGATAGTCAGCCTGTTCTTGGAGGGCAACGGCTGGCGGGTGATTGACCTGGGCGTGGACTGCGGGCCGGGGAAATTCCTCGCCGCGATTGCCGAGCACCGGCCGGCCGCGGTCGGCTTGAGCACACTCCTGACTACGACCATGGCCGGTATGGCCGACACCTGCCGCCGCATCAAAGAACGCCACCCTGAGGTCAAGGTCATTGTCGGCGGTGCGCCTATTACCGATGAGTTCGCGCGCGCCATCGGCGCGGACTGCTACTCGCCCGACCCGCAGGGCGCGCTCGACTTTCTGGCCGGGGCGGGCACAACCGCAAAGGCGCAAAGCCCGGGACGCACTCCCGGTCCGCGACAACCGTGACGAGCCGTGAGGTTGTCACCGCGCTGGTGCGCGACAAGGAGTGCCCGGAGCGGATGGGCGTGCACGAGAGCTTCTGGCCGGACCTGCGGCCGACGTGGGAGCGCGAGGGCCTGCCCACCGGCGCGTCGTTCCTCGACTACTTCGACCTTGACATTCACCCGGTCAACGAAGAGTGGTTCAGTACCGAGCCCCTGGTCGGCGCGAAACACGTTGTCGCCGAGGATGATACCACGTACGTCGAAGAGAACGGCTGGGGCAGCCGGATGCGCTTTTGGAAGAACAAGGCCGGCACGCCCGAGCACGTCTCCTTCGGCCTTGGGTCGGAAGACGCCTGGCGCCGGATGCGCGAGCCGCTCCTTGGGTTCGACGAGCGCCGGCTCGGTGACGCGGCAAAACTGCGCGCCGAGCACGGGCGGCTGACG
>Ga0116202_10000462_pt1 | contig 22490 bp, 20 predicted proteins | sample LakKivw325mmetaG_FD_94479 | JGI IMG/M metagenome (GOLD analysis project Ga0116202, IMG submission 94479) | Anoxic lake water microbial communities from Lake Kivu, Rwanda to study Microbial Dark Matter (Phase II) - Lake Kivu water 325m metaG | ecosystem: Environmental > Aquatic > Freshwater >... | reverse complement strand
GGCGTACACTCGATCCCCTCCGATGACAAAGGAACAAACAGAATCATTCTCGAAAGAGGCTCAGATTGCAAGGTTCTGCAGTATCAACCAGGACGGGAGTATACATGCAGCTCCTGTGTCGTACAAGTTTGAGAGCGGACAGCTCATTGTAATGGTATCTGAGGTTGGTAGCAATGTCAGAAATGTCAAACGCAACAAGAAGCAGCCGGACACGAAGTCTTCTTGTCGGGCCTTCCGTCAAGATCTGCCGGTAATGAAAGTCTACGATCTGATCAAGTTCGTCTTGTTTGACGATAGTCTTAAATTGATTCTATCTGTCCGTTGCGGTCATACTTGCCGGTGAAGACGATTTCTGAGCAATGGTATCAACGAGCTGTCAAGGTGATTCCAGGCGGAGTCACGAGAGGTTTTCGTTTCTTCGATCCATACCCGTTCTATGGCAAGAAAGCCTATGGAAGCAAGCTCGTCGATCTTGAGAATCGAGTATACACTGACTACTGGCAGGCTCACGGAGCGCTCGTGCTCGGACACATGCATCCTGCAATAGTTAAAGCGGTCAAAGAACAGCTTGAGCTAGGATTCCACTGGGGAGTCTGCAACGAGTGGGAAGTTAAACTCGCCGAACAAGTGGCGAAGCTCGTTCCAAGCGTGAAGATGATCACATTCAACAATAGCGGAACCGAAGCCGACATGTATGCAATGAAGCTTGCACGGGCGTACACTAAGCGCGACAAGATCGGCAAATTCGAGGGACACTATCATGGGAATTCCGAGGCGCTCTACGCTGCCACCGGTTGGTCGTCTGACGGGCCCGATTCCGCAGGTCACGATCCGCTTTCCGCAAAGAATACTGTTGTGCTCCCGTTTCATGATGCAGACGCGGCCTACAAGGCCATCAAGAAGAAGCAAATGGCCTGTTTGATAATGGAGTTGGTTACAGGTGGCTCCAATATCCCTGAGGAGAAGGAATTCGTCAGGGGACTGAGGGAAGTCTGCGACGATACTGACACGCTACTGATTTTTGATGAGGTCATCACTGGATTCAGACTCGCCCCTGGAGGAGGTCAGGAAGCCTTCGGCGTCATCCCTGACTTGACGACGTTCGGAAAGGCAATTGGTGGCGGGGAGTTCCCTGTCGGAGCCGTAGGAGGAAGGACGGAGATCATGGAGTTGATGAGCAGTCAGAAGCACCCTAAGAAGTCGGAATGCGTCGCCCAAGGTGGCACATATTCAGGAAATCCGCTTGTGATGCGTGCCGGTTACGAAGCGACCAAGGTCTATGAAGACAGAAAACTCTACGCGCACATTGATGGGCTGGGCGCAAAGCTTAGGAAAGGCCTCGAGGAGGTCGTCAAGGACACCGGGGCCAATGCTCGCGTGACAGGATACGGATCCAAAGTCAAGATTCATTTTCCAAAACGTGGAGCCAGGATCACAGACGTGAAGTCACTGCTATTAAGCGCTGACTCCGCAACGGAGAAGCGATATTTCCAGCACCTGATTTCCAACGGGATATTTGCACTAACCCAAAGCAGGGTGCATTTCTACATCTCACTGCCACATACAGAACAAGAGGTCGACAAGTTGATCTCTACAACTGGAGACTTCCTAAAATCCATGCCCAAGTAGGAAGTACGATCGAGCGGACCGAGAGATTTGGACTGCCCAGGACCATTGCCCACCTGAAGGCAATGTTCTTGCCGTCAGCGTCTGAGTTTTCCTAGCATCATCGCTGAAAGGGCAATCATGAAAGTCGAGAACGGTAGATACATGGCCGAGATTCTCAGGTTGTAGAGATCACCAACGGTTCCCAAGAACCAAGGTGAGAACACTGCACCTAGAAATCCTATGCTGTATATGGCTCCCGTGGCAACGCCTCTTCTTGAGGGAAAGAGCGCAGCACCCCACGCAAGGATCGTGGGCATTATAGGGCCGAACGCGAAACCTGAGACGCACCAGAACGCGATTATCAGATAGCTATCTCCAACCAGAGTAGCGATCAGGATTGAGAGGGCGCTCAAAGAAGCGCAAGTCACAATGAGCTCCCTGTAACCTACCTTGTCGGTCAGGCTTCCCAAGCCAAGTCTGCCTGCGGCCATTGATGCCCAAAATAAGCCGATGGAAAGGCTCGCCAGTTCCACAGGAAACCCTCTTTCGAGCATCAGGAAAGTAGGCAGCCATGCATTAGCACCAAGTTCGGCACCGAAATAGAAGAAGCCAGCGAGAAGAAGCGCTCGCCCCTGCATCAACGCTTCAACTATCTTGCCTTCTGGCATGTGACTCCTCTCTGCGTCGGAGATAGCGACACTTTTCTCTGACTTAGTTGTGCGGAACAGCATGGTTGCAGCGGCCGCGAGTGGGACAAAGACGAGGCAGGCAATCAGGTATGGCAGTTTCCAACTTCCATAGGCGACGATAAGCAGCCCCGCAAGGGCGGGCCCTATGAATGCGCCCATGCTGAAGAAGAGATGTAACGCGTTCAAGGCGAATCCGCTCCTATTGGGATAGGCCTTCGTAACCAGCGAATTCATGGAAACCTCTCCGAAGGCCGAACCTATCCCGGCAACAAGGAAGACCCCGAGCAATGCTAGGTAGTTCGGAGCCTCTGATGCCAAGCCAACTGCGGCTCCAATCGCGGCAAAGCTGGCAACGAGCACCACAGGCTCGCCGTAGCGATCCGAGATAATCCCTCCAACGGGAGTGAGTAAGTAGCCCACATTCCAAGCGCTCGCAAGAAACCCCAGCACCCCCAATGGTATGGCGAATTCTTTCAGTATGAACGGAAAAGCAGGTCCCATCACGGTTGCGGCGACTCCGATCATCATCAAGCCCAGAAACGACATCAGAACGTATGCTGTCCGCGATCGACTACTCACTGTCCATGTTGGCAATGATCCTTACTTCCTAGGTTCCTAACCCCATGTCATCGTTAGGAAGGCTCTTTGATGCGATAGGCAATTGCCTTGATTCGGTGTCCCCGTGATGCTGTCATTGCCTAAGGTGTAAGCCGCCGGCTCTGTAGAGTAGGAAGACAGTTATCGAAAGGGACAGCAGCAGGACCCCGGCACTGGCCTCCAGTATTGCCCTCAAGCCGCCCACGGATGTTGAGTATCCGCCGAGGAGGTTTCCGATTACCAAGCCAAGACTCAGCATCATGCTGTAGATTCCCATGGCGGAACCTCGAAGGCCTGTGTTGGCTTTGTCTCCCACATAGGCTAGAGCAGACGGAACCGTGGCCGTTGCCATGAAACCTCCCAAGGCTATGAGCGGAAGTTGCTGGTAGATTCGCGGAGGGCTGTGCGAGACAGCCTCCAGTGTACTAAGGAGAACCAGAATCAATCCAACGACACCTATCCCAAGAGTCTTGCCCCTTCCTATCTTGTCAGATATCCATCCGAACACAACAGCCCCCATGCCTAGTCCAAAAGCTCCAAGCGCGAGTGTCAATCCGACCTGTGAGGCGTTAAGCCCAGATTCCATGAGCGACCTGGGCAGGACGAAGACCACCCCCAGTATGGTAGCAAGTCCAAGCCAGACAGGCAGAATAGCGCGCGTGTTCTGATCGAGGGCCAACAGAGGATTCACTTGGCGGGTTCGCCGTCTTTCGGAACGGCTTGTTTCTCTGACCCAGACCATACTCGCCACGCTCGCGGCAAGAAGCAGAGTGCCAGTTACGACAAATGCGAGTCCGTAATTGCGACCAGTGAAATGCAGAAGGGTTGTGGCCAGGGATATCCCAAACGCGTAACCCAATATGTTTGAGAAATCAAAACCGCCCATACTGACGCCTCTGTTGCTCACAGCCGTCAGATCGGTTATCATGGTTAGAGAAGATACTGTGACCGCTGCGCCGGAGAACCCCATGATGGCATGAATGATCGCGATCACGTAGGAGTCGCGTGTTAACGATATGGTCATCGTGAGCAAGGAAATTGACAGAAGACCTAGGATGAGCATCCACCGTCGTCCCTTCAAGTCGACATACGCGCCAATGGGTGCGGCTGAAACGAATTCCGCCAATGGATAGGCGGACAGAGCTATGCCGACACCGAGACTACCCACAGCCAAGTACATGGGAAACAGGAGTAGTACCGAGCCAAAGCCAATCCTGGTAACTAGCATCGCTAAGTACAGAACGAGCAATTGTCGCTTGTGATCCACCTGCGGAAGGTCATTCGCAGATTGGGATCCATCACGGTTCTGAGGATCGGAACCTGCGGTAGTCTCGTTGAGTGCGAGTCTTTCCAGCGAAGCGTGGACTTGACGGAACTCTGACATCTCGATCTTCCCATGCGTTTACTGTTTCCACAAAGATCTGGGCAATTACGTGATTGAGCACTTTGGCGGCTTCATTTCAATTGAGGAATTTAAGAGTCCCTCTCTTCTGTCTTAGGTCCTTTTGGTGGCCTGTTCTTTACTGTGTAAGCAATCAGCAGTGCTTCAACCACGAGGTTTCCTGATGCAAAGAGTACGGAGGACCCTCTGTCTATTGAAACAATGTAGAGTCCGAGAAGGCCAAGTAGAATCCAAACAAATACGAAATCCCTCACAAATCTGAGCCCGCCCATTGCATGTGCATCCTGTCTTCGGTTCTTTCTGGTGTCCATGTAGAGATAGACGCTCACTGCTGTCAGGAACAGTGCGCTCCAACTGATACAGACCGCCCAGAAACCCATCAGGTTAGGATAAGGCGTCATCAATTCTCACTTCATAGCTTGCAGATCTTGTAGAAGAACACCTTGCCGGCGTCGACCAAGAGCAGATAGGTAGCAACCATCAGTATCAGGAGCGCCCAGAACTGGACTGGAAGTGATGTGAACCCGAGGAAATGGCCGAGGATCGTGAAGGGGAGTATCGTTCCAAACGCCACTGCAGAAAGCGTAAGCACTGCAAGCCACTTCCCGGGACGGCTTGTGATGAATGGTATGCGCCTAGTCCTAATCACGAATATGACGAGCACCTCAGTCCAGAATGACTCTACGAACCATCCGCTCTGAAAGACCGATGCTGAAGCGCCGAATATGAAGAGCATGATGCCGTAGGTTAGGAAATCATACAGGGAACTGAATGGGCCGAAGAAGAGCGTGAACTTCCTCACGAAGCCTATGTCCCAGCGCCTCGGCCATTTCGTGTACTCTTCATCAACATTGTCGCTTGGTAGCGTCATGTTCGACACGTCGTAAAGCAGATTCATGAAGAGTATCTGCATGGGTAACATCGGGAGAAACGGTAGAAAGATCGATGCCGCTGCCGCACTGAACATGTTTCCGAAGTTCGAGCTCGTGCCCATCAGAATGTACTTTATCGTGTTGCCAAAAATCTTGCGTCCCTCTTCTATCCCGTCGGCTAGTACGCTGAGATCTTTCTCAAGAAGCACAATGTCAGCCGCACCCTTCGAAACGTCTACCGCCGAGTCCACGGATATGCCGACATCTGCTTCATGAAGTGCTGGGGCGTCATTCACGCCGTCGCCCATGAATCCTACAACATGACCATTTGTCCTCAGAGCCTTTATGACATCGAGTTTCTGTTCAGGCGTTATCCGAGCGAAAATCGTGCCTTCCTCAACAGCCGATCGGATCTCAGTCGAACTCATCTGCGTGAGTTCTGATCCACGAATCACTCTCTTGACTGGAATCCTCAGCTCCTCACAGATCTTCACTGCAACGAGCTCGTTATCTCCAGTCAGTATCTTCACATCGACCCCCATTCTATTCAGTTGAGCAACTGCTTGCTGAGCGTCCTTCTTTGGAGGATCAGTGAATATGAGAAAACCGAGAAGCGTTAGATTCACTTCGTCTTCAACAGAATAAGAAGTCTTTGCATTCATCATCCTATAGGCTATTGCGAGACTGCGGTATCCTGCATTGGAGTATTCAGCCAGCTTGGCGTCAATCAGTCTCTGAACCGAGTCTATGGGGCCCCTCTTTCCATCGGTCTCAGCATATTTGCATCTTGAAAGGACTGATTCTGGGGCTCCTTTGTTTATCAGGGTCAGTTTGCCATCTTTTGCAACAACTGTGGACATCATTCTTCGCTGATAGTCAAAGGGGATCTCATCCACCGATGTGTAGGAATCGATCTCTCCTTCGATTCCTTTCGCAATCGCGTATTCCCATATTGCGACATCCATCGGGTTGCCTGTGATCTTCTCTCCAGTCACTGCGCCGTTACAGAGGAGAGCATAATGCAGGGTCCTAGCGTCCTTTGCTTTGCCTAGCGACCAATAGTCTTGGAGGCTAATCTTTCCGCTTGTTAGTGTTCCCGTCTTGTCGGTGCAGAGGGCATCCATGTTGCCGAAGTCTTCAATCGAGACGAGGCGTTTGACGACTACGTGCTTCTTCGCCATTGCTCGGGCGCCTTGGGAGAGGCTGATCGTTACGATGGCAGGCATCAGTTCTGGAACCAATCCGACGGCGACTGCGAGAGAGAACAGGAGGGAATCTATGATCGGGTGACCAACCGCGGTGTTCAGCACGAATATTCCGATCACCAGAGCCATGGTGAGTGAGATGAGCATGGTTCCATACTTTCTCACTCCTCTTTGGAATTCAGTCTCGGGGCGAGATTCGGCCATACTGGTTGATATTGATCCGAACTCCGTGCGTTTCCCTGTCGAGACCACGACGCCACGACCACTTCCATGCTGAACCACAGTGCCCATGAACAAGTAATTCGTCAATTGCTGTGGTGTCGGACCCTGAATGTCGAGTCCGTCCGAGGTCTTCTCGACCGGAAATGACTCTCCCGTGAGCGCTGCTTCGTTAACCTCCAGTTCTTTGCATTGAACTATTCTCATGTCGGCACACGCGACATCTCCAACATAAACTGAAACCACGTCACCTGGGACGACAAGGCTCGCATCGATTTCCGATGGTCTGCCGTCTCTCGTTACGACGGCCTTCACTGATACGCTCCGTCGCAGGGCCCGGACAGTCTTCTCCGCATTGTACTCGTTGTAGAAGCCCAGGATGGCACTGAGGAGGATCATTGCCAGTATGACTATTGATTGCTCAAGTTGGCCGAAGAAGCCAGCCACAATAGCGGACGCGAATAGAATTCCCGACACTGGATTCTTGAATTGTCTTAGGAGAACCTGCGTCCAGCTCACGCCTTTCTCAGGCAGTTCATTATGCCCGTATTTCTCAAGGCGTTCCTGCGCCTCTTGCTCAGACAAGCCACGTTCGCTTGTTCCAAGGGAGCCATACGCCTCGGTCGGGCGGAAGGACCAGTAGTCCTTGCGGAGCTCTTGCGCTTTCTGCTTCGACAACAGCGTCGCGTCCGTCTAGGTTTTCGCAGTCGCCCAAGTCAACTACGATATAGGCATTCTGTTGTCTCCCAAGACGCGAGTTGTCAATGGCATATTCTCGCCTCAGTTAGGTTCCTCGCGGATATCTACTCTGTCAATCCTTGGATAGACGCTCTTGATCGCGCTCTCCAAGTCCGTAGAGATATCATGTGCCCGTTTCATGCTGAGCTTCGGGTCAAAGCGGCATCGTAGCACGACGTGAAATCTATCTCCAATTCTGCGAATCCTGATTCCATGAACTGCCTTGATCTCGGGGAAGCGTTTTGCGGCATGTTCGATGTACCATTTGACTTCGGTTCCGCCTCCCTGCAATTCTCTGGATATGAGATCAGAGGCAGACTCCATATGAATAGTGACCTCTGATATGTTTGGATTGGCTGCCTTCAGCTTCTTCTCAATCTCATCTGAGATCTCGTCTGCATGTTTCACAGTCATGTTTGCGCTAACTTCAAGGTGGAAATCAAGACACATCTTCTCATCGACCTTCTGAACGTGGACATTGTGGACGCCTCTGGATCCGGGCACCCCGTCAGCAATTTCTTTCACGAGTGTCCGAACGTCCTCTCGGCGATGTCCGTGCGGATCTGTTTGGACGGTCACTCTGGCCTTAGGCAGAATGTGTCTTACTTCGCGTTCAACCTTCGAGGCGATTCTATGAACGTCCTCGAATCTGAGGTTGATATCAAGCGAGACGTGGAGGTCCACCTCGTATCTCTTTCCGGTTATGCGAACGGTCACTAAGTGGCAATCCCTCACGTCGCCTATCGTCTCGACCCTCTTCTTGATTGCCCGGGCGATCTCTTTCTCTGAGCGCTCAACTAGAGGAATAGGCAATCGTTGCACCTCGCTAAGATCCAGATAACCGGGCTAGTAGATCAGCGGTATTAGTTGTTTGGTTTCACGCACTTGCTTCAGGTATCATGCTCGGAGTCCCCTCAAAAGCATCTCCTCCTAACGTTTCGTTTTAGAACAGGTTGAAGACCGGCGAGCAGAGACAGGTTACTCCTCCGTCCCCTTTGTAGAACTCCGACACGTCAACTTCAACAGGAGTGAAGTCTGCTCCCTTGAGCTTCATGGCGGTCTTAGGGAAGCCAGAAGGGATAATCACTCTGCTGTCCCCTACGTACAGGGCGTCCGTAGCGTAACTCTCCTCGAGCGGTATGGTGATGAATCGAAAGCCGGGAAATGACTTTGGGTCAATCAAATCGGGCGCTATGATCATGGTTCCTTTGCTCAGATAGGAGCAGCCACAAAGAAGGTGCATGAGTTTCGTCTTCACTATCTTCACTTGGAGACGATCCACGCACGCGGAAAGCTGCCTGATGCCATTCTCGTTTGTTCTTTGAGATTCTCCGGCGAAAAGGCCTCGATCTGTGATCATAATATCTCCTCCCTCCAAAGTGCCGGGGCCTTCAATGGAATGCACCGTTCCAATTTTCATTCCCAGATCGGCGAGATCTTCAAACAGTGCTTTCTCTTCTCCTCTGCGACTTGCTTCACCGAATCTGCCGATTACAGTTCCACGTGACCCGATTATCGCCGGATCCTGCATGAAAACAGAGTCAGGGAAATCCTCCAAAGGGCTCAGTTCAATAATATGCAGTCCTGATTCTCTCAGAACTGAAACGTAATGCCTATGCTGTTCTTTTGCAAGATCTAAGTCAATACTTGTCTTGGCTGGATTCGCCGAAACGCATTTGACATACGAATTAGCTGGTGGACGAACTAGTACTGTTTCGAACAGCCTGCTCGTTTCGCTCAATCCAGCTGGTGATGATACACGAATTGCCTCGCTGAACCCGACTAGAGTTCATTCTAGGACATGGATGTTCTTCTTAGCGCAGATCTCTTTGAGGATCTTGGGCCAGACCGTGACACTGATTTCCCCCAGGTGAGCCTTCTTGAGCAGTATCATGTATGTGCGCGATTGTCCGATTCCCCCACCAATGCTGAGGGGAAGCTCGTTCTTGATTATTCCTTGATGGTAAGGCAGTTTGAGGAAATCTAGCTGGTGAGAGATTTCCAACTGTTTTCTGAGGGTGTCTGCATTCACCCGGATGCCCATCGACGTGAGTTCGTGTCGACGTTTCGTCACCGGATTCCAGACAAGGATGTCTCCATTGAGGCCATGCATGGTTCTTCCGTCGTCCGACTTGGTTTCGGTAATCCAGTCGTCGTAGTCAGCGGCGCGCATCTCATGGGGATAGCCGTCCTTGAGAACCCAGCCAATCCCAATGATGAAGACGGCCGGATACTTCTGCAGGACTGCTGTCTCGCGCTGTTTGCGGGGCAAATCTGGATACATGTCCAAGATTTCTTCGGCATGTAGAAACTTGAGTTCGTCAGGTAAGCTAGGATACTTGCTTGTTTTCAGCTGGGGAAATAGCTCTTGTACATGGGTTTCAGCGCCTTTGAGGGCCTTCCAGATCTTCCTGACCGTTTCTTTCAGGTAGTCTAGGTTGCGTTGATCCGCTGTGATGACTCTCTCCCAGTCCCATTGGTCCACGTACGCGCTGTGGTCGTGGTCGAGGAAGTAGTCCTTGCGCACCGCGCGCATGTCAGTGCATATGCCTTCACCAACTGTCATTCCAAATTGCTTCAGCGCGACTCGCTTCCATTTAGTTGCGGCTTGCACGATCTGGGCATCAATCGGATGCTTGTTGTAGTCGTTGGAAATGTGGAACTGAATCGGCGTGCGTGAGCCGTCGCGATCGAGCATGTCGTTGACGCCGCTCTCAACGTCTACAATAAGGGGAACCTGAACCATCATCAGATTGAGTTCTCTACACAGGTTCTCCTCGATGTAGTTCTTTGCCGCAAAGATGGCTCTCTGCGTGTCCATACGGTTCAGCAATGAGCCGTAGTCTTTGGGCAGGATCTTCTCCAACTCTTCGTAGTTACCAACACCCGGACCTGCTAGGTCCGCCTTCTTAGCCGCCATTAGCCTTCAAACTCCACCAAGACTTCGCTTCAGCCTGCAGGTGCTCATGAATCTCCAAACCGTCGCATAGACTGACTCGTCTGGTCTGGTGCAGCTCAGAAAGATGGTTAAAGCTGTTACGGCTTGGCACCGCTGGCTGCCTGATCCTAGTCAAACTCCTTGCTTAGAGCCCTTTCGAAGGGAACCTTTCTTGAGGGGCATTTGTTTCTCTGGCACAGTTTGCAGTTGGTGAATGTCTGTTGTTAATCCTTGGAAAGCCTGAAGTGAATGTCAAGTATCACACTTCTCCCGGCTGGATTGCAGACAGTGAAGTGGGTAACTCGCAGGAATGTTCACGTGGATAGGGTAGCATGCCCGTGGTTGATTAGACGATTCGTAGATCCGAAAGCTGAATTCCTCTTTGCGCCTCCGGACAAGATACAGGAAATGGTCGCGAGAGACAGCGCCATTCCTTTTGATGCTAAAGGTGTGGAGCTCGGTCACAGAGGAGACAAGTGCAGCTTTGACGCGATAATCGAGAAGTACCAGCTCAATGATCCTGCTCTTCTGGAGCTGGCGAAGATCGTCAGAGCTGCAGACACAAACAGAACTGACATTGCGCCCGAGAGCATGGGCCTAGAAGCCATCGCAGCCGGCTCGATGATGATCGCAAAGAACGATCATGAAGCCATAGAGAAGCAGACATACCTCTACGACGCCCTCTACGCATACTGCAGACTTCGGCTGATCAAACAGAAGTATGCAAGCGAAATTGAGAAACTGGATTCGAACCAGAAACGAGAGTTTCTGAGAAAGAAAGTGAATGAGGACGCATCATGACTTCGTCCGGACGAGTTACCGGGCTTCTGTTCTGGACGCTTTGCATCGTCGGTTTCTTCGCAATACTCAGTTCGACATTGTCCAAGGACCCGGTGCTGAACCCGTTTGCGCACGCGTTGGGTACGCCGGATTCCCTGATGGGGTTCGTCGCCTCGGCCTCCACCATTCCCGGCATATTGGCGAGCCTACCTGCAGCCTCGCTCTCCGACAGACTTGGCAGAAGAAAAGTTCTCTTTGCATCCGGGATAGTATTTGCTTCGGCGCCCTTTCTCTATCTTCTGGTGAACTCGTGGTGGCAACTCGCACTCGTCAGGTTCTACCATGGCTTCGCAACAGCGATGTTTGTTCCCGTCGGGAATGCATTTGTCGCAGAACTGTTCCCAAACAATAGAGCGGAGCGCATCTCTATCTTCTCCTCCGCGACCGTTGTAGGAAGAACGATCGCACCATTCCTAGGCGGCTACATTCTGTTCGTAACAAACAACGGTTTCCATGAACTCTACCTCGCTGTAGGGATCGCCGGCATTGCAGCCTTCGTCACGGGATTGCTTCTCAGGAAAGAGAAATCCCAGCCCACAGAGGCTAGCTTGAGTCCACCTAGAGCAGGTCTAGGACTCCTAGAAGGGTGGGCCTCTGTTGCAGGAAATCGGAAGACACTGGTTGTGAGTTTGGTCGAAGCATCACAGTATTATGCGTTCGGAGCAACAGAGTTCTTTCTCGTGGGATACCTTAGAGAAGTCGCTCACTTCGACTCTCTGTCGCAAGGCATAATCTTGGGGTCCCAACTGGCGATGATACCATTGCTGAAGCCGCTCATGGGAAGATTATCAGACAGGACAGGTAGAACCATCCCGATAGTCACAGGTTCGCTTGTTGGCGCATTCGCTCTCGGGATGATCCCATTCACTGTTCGTTTCCCCTTGCTCCTGTTAATATCGGTTCTTTACGGAATTGGTTTCTCCATGGTGACCGCCTCGACTCCTGCGCTCGTCAGCGAGCTGACAGACAAGGCGCTTATAGGCACGGGCATGGGGTTCCTCGGCACAATAATGGACTTGGGGCAAACCTTAGGGCCAATCATAACCGGGATAGTACTAGGAGTAGGCCTCGGGTATCTGGGCTCTTTCGCGTCACTGACAGTAATACTGCTCGCAACTTGCGGGATATTCATCATATCAGGAGCCAGCAGAATCGCCACCAAGAATCCATAGTCTCCGATTAATACTGGGTGCTCGCAGCCGGTAATTGTGATCCTCTAAAGCTATTTCTTCAATGGCTCCTGAATGGTATGGTGTGTGAGTCAAGCTATGCACGATACATTGGAGGATTTCAAGAAGTATCGCGAGAAGATGAACGCGAAGATACTGGCATCGGGCAACCAACAGATCCAACGGTTCTTCAACCTAGACACGCGGGCCTACGAGTCAGGCGCGCTCTCGAGCAAGACGAAGGAACTTCTGGGCTTGGTAGCATCGGTTGTCTTGAGGTGTGATGACTGCGTTACGTATCATGTGATCCGTTGCGTGGAAGAAGGAGTGGCATCCCCAGAGTTCCACGAAGCATTGAATGTGGCCCTCGTTGTTGGAGGTTCGATCACGATTCCCCACATCAGGCGTGCGGTTGAACGCCTCGAAGAATGCGAGCGTCTCACAAAGACCAGCTGAGTCGAAACGATACTAAGGTGCCTGATCACAAGTCATGGCAACCCACCTTGGGAGCTGATTGCCCATCAACCTCATCGACACTCATGCACATCTGCAGTGGCCTGCGTTTGACAAGGACAGAGAACAAGTCATCGAGAGAGCGTTCGCGGCTGGTCTGGATACGATTGTCAGCATTGGATATGATCTGAGCGCAAGTCGTGAAGCCGTCAGAATCGCAAAGAATCACGAGGGAATATACGCGGTCGTTGGAATCCATCCACACAATGCAAAAGCGATGAACGTTTCGACGGTCAGCTCGCTTCGCGAACTTGCTCAGGATCCAAAAGTCGTCGCAATCGGGGAGATTGGGCTTGACTACTATCGAGATCTGTCCCCGAGAGCACGACAGAAGGAAGCGCTTGAGCAACAGATACGGCTCGCGGGTGAACTTGAGCTTCCAATAGTTGTCCATGATCGCGAGGCACACAACGATGTCTTGGAAATGCTACGCAGATTCGGCAAAGATTCGAAGGGAATTCTCCACTGCTTCTCCGGCGACTTGAGCATGGCTGAAGAGGTCATTGAGATGGGCTACTTGATCTCGATTGCGGGACCTGTGACATACCCCAATGCGAGAAGGTTACACGAGCTCGTTCGACATCTGCCTGGTGAATCGATTATTCTTGAAACCGATTGCCCGTTTCTTCCACCTCAATCGAGACGAGGAGAACGAAATGAACCTCTGTTCGTACTGGAAACTGCGCACAAGGTTGCGGAATTGAAGGGAATGCAGTTGGATGAACTGGTGGAGTTGACTTCACGGAATGCAAGAGCCATGTTCCGGTTTCGTTAGAGAATCTGTCTCGACAGGAGCTCTATGAGGGGGAGTTCCCTAAGATAGGGATCCTCTTTCGTAGGTCTTCGATGTTCTTTCGCATTTGCTCCGCACCTGTCTCCGGGTTGTCGTCTTGTGAGGGCTCACTTTTCAGGGTCTTTGGCGGCGTCAGGCCCGTGCTTCTTCGAAGCGAGTCCTTCCATTCGTCCGGCACATCGTTCGAGGGATGGACTTCGAGGAGTGAGGCAGCGATGAGAGTCCAACATCTTGCAACGTTCGCAGGATTGTATCCTCCTCCCCCGACTGCCACGATTCTGCCCGACGCAACCTCGTGAGCGAGCTTGTGCAATGTTGTGATGATTTCTTCGTATGTTCGCGTGGTTAATCTGAGGTGAGCCAGCATGTCGTCCGCGTGTGAGTCGGCTCCGCATTGGACAATGATGAACTCTGGCTTGTATGATCGGACTAGCGGTGGAACGATCTCTCTGAAACCCGTGAGGTAGGGATCGTCCCCGGTTCCTGGGAGTACTGGGATGTTGATCTTGAGGCCTTCCGCATCTTTTTCTCCTGTCTCGAATGCGAATCCCGTGCCAGGAAACAGGTACCGCCCGTCCTCGTGAAGATCAACGTCGAGAACGCCGGCGTCGGCGTAGAACCCATACATCACGCCGTCGCCATGATGTGCGTCCATGTCGAAGTACATGATCTTTTCAAGATGATGCTTCTTCTTCAGGTAGGCGATTGCTACGGCTGGGTCGTTGAAGACGCAGAACCCTGAGGCCCTATCTTCGTGCGCATGATGGAGGCCTCCGGAAATGTTCATCCCGTGATCTGCTTGACCTTTCATTACTGCATCTACGGCATCCAGAGTCGCGCCAACGGTCATTGCTGATGCTTCATAGACTCCCTTGAATGCTGGGGTGTCGCCGAGATCCAGGAGACCGTGCCCCACTTTGCTCATTCGCTTCACAAGGGCAACGTATTCTTCCGTATGGAACAGTCTTACCTCTTCCTGAGTCGCGACACGTGGTGGAAGCACTATGATGTTCCGGTCGTCAATGAGACCTTTCGCATGTGAGAGCTCGTAAGTCAGCTTCAGCCGAACTGGTGCCAACGGGTGGTCCGGGCCGAAATCGTATCTCAGGAAGTCGTCGCTGTAGACATAGGCGAGACGAGGGCTCACCAATCTCGCATCCCACGATTCCTAGTCCTTCCTAGACAAGTCGAACGTAATAGCCCTATGGTGCTCCGAGGACTCAACGAACCTGCGGATAGCCGAGTGTTCGATCGAAAAGGAGCATCAGGCCCGCGTTAATCGCGTAGTAACTCGTCAGGTACGGGTACCCATACTTCTTGATTCTTCTCAAGGATGTGTACGCTATCATCTTGGGATTGAAGAGGATCGGACCTTGATGTCTCATCTTCAGGCTAAGTGTGACATCTTCAGAGAGGACTCTATTCTCATCGAATCCTCCAGCCTCCCAGAACGGATCTCGTCGGTAGGCGCAGTTGAACCCCGCGACATGAGGGCGCCCCAGTTTCAATGAAAGGCGCTGTGCCCATCCCGTCGCGACATGATATGCGAGCTTGTCGAGCTCGGTCCCTTCGTACGGAAGCGTTGGACCAGTCACCCCAGCCGCATTCGTGCTGGAGTCGAACGTACGAACGATCTCTTCAGTCCATCTCTCGCTCGCCATCGTGTCGGCATCAATGAATGCTAGGATTTTTCCTTCTGCATGCTTCGCTCCAAGGTTGCGTGCGACTCCAACTGGAGACGGTTTCACTAAGACTTTGTGAGCATATTCCTCTGCAATCTCCGCAGTCCGGTCGATGCTTCCTCCGTCAACGACGATGATCTCGAAATGTTCTTTTCGGGATTGACGTGAGAGAGATTCGAGACATCTTGGGAGATACTTCTCTTCGTTCAACGCTGGGATTATCACGGAGACGTCACAAGTACCGATCGCCAAGATGTTCTTGATCTTGGTCCCAAAGGGAAGAGGATGCGATCCAGTTTCGAGATATGCAAAGTCTCCTCTCGAGAGCACTTGCCCTGTCAGATTCTGCAGCAACTCTGTCTGGGAACGAGCAAGCAGCGTTATCTGAGGGTGCACGTTCATCACAAAGTACTGCACAAGTCTGCTTAGCTCGGGAATTAGGATCGCCCACAGGTCCAGTATTTTTGCCGTTAGGATCAGTGTTACGAAGACTGTGAAGAACACGAGCACCATGGGCTCGCGATGCGTCTCCTGCGATGTCTGCTCCTGCTGCTCTACTTGGCTCAACATGGAAATCATACCCTTTGACGGGATGCTGTTCACCGTGAATGGCCCGGATCCTAGCCCGATCTCATGTTGGGGATAAAAAGAGTTGCGGGGAAGAGCTGAGCCTTGGAGAAGACCTTTTGTCGAAGTCTGGCGCCTTCATCGAGAAATCAGGCGCGAGTGATTCGGGAAAGCGAATTAAGCACCTAGTCTGCAAGGTGGGTGGGGCAGTGCTGGAAACTGGAATTGGAAACACTCGAGCCGATAATTAGAAAACACCCATTCTTGCAGGGTCTTGAACCACAGTACATTAAGCTCATCGTGGGATGCGCATCGAACGTGCGCTTCAAGGCCGGCCAGTTGCTCTTTCACGAAGGCGAAGAAGCTAACCAGTTCTACATGATTCGCGAAGGGAAAGTAGCCTTGGAAATACCGGCCCCACCCCGGCGCATAGTAATCCAGACTGTCGGGGAAGGGGACGTATTGGGATGGTCTTGGTTGGTTCCGCCATATCGCTGGCGTTTCGACGCTCGCGCACTGGATCCTACACGCGCTATTGCCTTGGATGGGAAATGCCTTCGCACGAAGTCGGAAGAAGACCACAACTTGGGATACGAACTGATGAAGCGGTTCTCAAATGTCATGGTGGAACGGCTCGAGGCAACTAGGCTACAGCTTCTGGATGTCTATGATGTATAGCTTCTGAGAGATGAGGGGGTGCCTGACACACTGTTCTTCGCCCGAGCAACGCGCCAACAGGATCGTTCGACTTTGCTGTCATTCAACAGTGAGAGTCGTGGTTATTGTAAGCAGAAACGGACATGTGATTCTGAGGCTACGGTGAGTGGTTAACATTGTTTGTAATTGCCTGTATCAAGCAAGTTCCTGATACAACGGAAGTCAAGATGGATCCTGAAACGGGGACCCTGATCAGGGAGGGCATACCTTCAGTGATCAACCCCAGCGACGTGAACGCTGTGGAAGAGTGCCTCAAACTGAAGGATCTCCACGGTGCCAAGGTCGCTGTGATGACTATGGGCCCGGCTCAGGCAGACGAAGCTTTGAGAGAACTACTGGCCATGGGTGTCGACAGGGCGGTATTGCTCACGGACAGAGCCATGGCAGGGGCGGACACTTTCGCGACAAGTTATACGCTCTCAACCGCGATCAAGAGGCTTGAGAACGACGAAGGTTCAGCTGACCTGCTTTTCTTCGGTAAACAGGCCTTGGACGGAGAGACCGGCCAGGTAGGACCGGGCGTCGCCGCTAGACTCGGGATCCCAATAATCACCTACGCGACCCGCATTGTGAAGGTTGATCCTAAAGAGCAGACTGTCGTGGCTGCCAGAAGAGCAGATGACATGATAGAGACAGTGAAAGTCTCCATGCCCGCAGCGGTCTCTGTAGTCGAAAAGGTGAACAAGCCTCGCCGAGCTACAATAGATGGGATTCTGCGTTCGCAAAAGGCCGAGGTGAGCATCTGGAACAAGGACGCCATCGACGCAGATCCGACCAAACTGGGTCTCCTAGGGTCTCCGACGACGGTCAGGAAGATGTTCATCCCGAAACCGAGGGGAAGAGGAGAGATAATCGACGGCAGTGATGATCCGGTCGGCTCCGCCCGTTGGCTCAAGGAGAAGATCCTTTCTAGCAGACCATTTAGCGGTAAGACAACGACCGCTTCAACCTTGGTCACCAGCGAGGTTCAGCCGGTTGTGAAGTCGCATCTGAGTTCTGATCGTGGACCCGTGTGGGTATACGTGGAGCAGAATGAAGGGCGCACAGCCAGCGTTTCTTGGGAGCTGCTCGGTGCAGGAGCATCGCTCGCGAAGAAGCTAGACACGGCGCTTGAGGCAGTTGTAATTGGGTACCAGGTTGAAGGTGCTGCACAAGAAGCGGCTGGCTACGGCGCCTCGAAAGTCTATGTGATTGATAAACCCATTCTCAAGCACTATCGCACCTCGCCGTATGCAAGGGCTTTGAGCAAAGCCGCGATCACGTATCACCCCCAAATTCTGTTGATCGGAGCAACGCGAAACGGAAGAGACCTGTCGGGGATGGTTGCTACAACAATTCACACAGGCTTGACCGCTGACTGCACATCTCTTGACATAGACCCCGAAACCGGTTGCCTACTTCAGATCAGGCCAACTTGGGGAGGAAGGCAGCTCGCAATGATCGTAACGCCGAAGCACAGGCCTCAGATGAGTACGGTGAGACCAGGCGTGTTTCCCAAGCCACCTAAGGCAGACGCGAAGGCCGAGGTTGTGAGAATAGAAATGGACTTTGACGAAGAACAAATTCCGACCAAGGTACTTGAATACGAATGGATTGAGATGAGCAGCCTGCTACAAGAGTCCGATGTCGTGGTTTCCGGCGGCAGAGGACTTAGCTCAGAGAAGAACTTCCAACTGGTGAAAGATCTTGCACGCTCTCTCGGAGGCGCGGTCGGAGCCTCACGTAGGGCCGTCGAATCAGGCTTGGCTGACAAAGAGATTCAAGTGGGCCAGACCGGTAAGACGGTCAGACCGAAACTGTACATCGCCGTCGGCATCTCCGGATCCATCCAGCACCTGGTCGGCATAGAAGGGGCCGAGACCGTGATCGCACTAAACCCTGACCCTGAAGCGCCGATCTTCAACTCCTGCAACTACGGAGTCATAGGAGACGCCGTGAAGATACTCCCTCTGCTCATCGACGAGCTGAAAGACGCAAGACCCCGTGGAAGAGGTTAGGCACCCGTTGGCAGAGAAGTTCGATGCGATAGTCGTCGGAGCAGGGCCCGCTGGCGTCACAGCGGCCTACGTCATGGCCAAGAGCAAGATCAACGTGGCCGTGATCGAAAGAGGGGAATACCCAGGAAGCAAGAATGTCATCGGTGGCGTTCTCTACATCAAGACAATGGACGACGTGTCGCCTGGATTCTGGAGCGACGCGCCTCTGGAACGAAAAATCGTTCAGCACTCCTACTGTCTCATGGGAAAGGGCGAGCACGCAATTATAAGCCATGTGAGCACCGGGCACTCCGATACTGCAAGCGGCTACACGATTCTACGATCCAAATTCGACAGATGGTACCTCAAGAAAGCGCAGGAAGCAGGCGCCACGGTGATCACCAAGACCAACGTCACTGAACTCCTATCCAACCAAGGTAGGATAGTCGGCGTTAGAACAGATAGAGGAGACCTGTCCGCTGATATCGTGGTCGTGGCCGAAGGCGCGAACACGATGCTGTGCGAGAAAGCCGGCCTAATCACGAAACCGCGACCTGATCAGATGGCCATAGCCGTGAAGGAGATTGTTGCACTGCCGTCTAACAGGATCCAAGAAAGATTTGCGCTAAGCGAAGGTGAAGGCACAGCAATCCACTACATAGGTGCACTGTTTGAGGGGCTCGTCGGATTTGGATTCGTGTATACGAACAAGGAATCGCTCTCTGTAGGTTTCGGGGCGATTATCTCGACTATGATGAGGAAGCGGATCAAACCGTATGATTTGATGGAGAAGTTCAAGCAAGAGCCGTCAGTCGAACCATTCCTGCGTGACGGTGTCGTCAAGGAATATCAGGCTCACATGATACCCGAGGCTGGGTATGTGGGAATACCCAAGCTGTATTCCGACGGAGTTCTCGTTGTTGGAGACTCGGCAATGCTAGCCAACCCAGTCACAGGAGAGGGTGCAGACCTAGCAGTACTGTCAGGGAGACTGGCGGGCGAAGTTGCCATACAGGCGCACATGAGCGGCGATTACACCTCAAGAACATTGACGCAGTATCAACGACTACTCTCCAATTCATTCGCAGTTAGGGACATGAAGAAACAGTCAGGACTACTTGCATATATCGAGGAGAATCCCGAAATCATGGACACGTATCCCGAAATCATCAACGCGGCACTCGGGATCTGGTTTAGGGTTGATGGATCCACAACAGCTGAAAAGCTCAGGAGAATCATATCCTCCTCCACCTCGAAGCGAAGGATCACCAGGATGATGAAGGACATCTACGTATTCGGGAGGAAATTGATGTGAGACTTGAAGAGAAACTGTACTTACTCAGACATGTAGTCGATGAGACGTCACACATCAAGATAGATCAGGAAGCCTGCGCGAGATGCACTGACAGAGTCTGCCTCGACATCTGTCCCGCAAACGTCTACTCGTATGTGGAGCCAAGAGTGTTCATAGCCTATGAAAACTGTGTCGAGTGTGGCACGTGCAGAATAGCCTGCCCATTTGTTGAGTGGGTCAATCCAAGAGGCGGGGCAGGCATTTCATATCGACATGGCTAACTTGCTCAACAAAAGCGTGCAGTACATCAAACGGCTTGAACCATGCGTGCAGTCATCTCGGCTCTTCTTGCATGCCGAATCGAGACCACTCGCCAGGGGGTTCTAACGTTCCTTACGCAGCAGCTGGCCTTTCGACGGGTTCCCATGCCCTTCAGTTTCGTCTATGGAACCAACGGTGCTTGGAGGGGTTCCCATGCCTTAATTGTTTTCTGCTGCAGCTTGACCGCGTAGTTATTTCCGAGCTCATGCGTGGCCTTGATGACAAGCAGGTCCTCGACGTTTCGGAGCTCGCACTTTATTCGAGCAACAAGATCGGCACCGCAGCAGGCGACACAGAACCCTTCGTGCGCGTCGATGTCCCCTGGAACTAGGCTCTCCAACTTTGGATGCTGCCTGCAAAGCGTGATGAGCGATTTGGTGCCTCTAAGTGAGGAGTAGATGTCAGGAGGCACGTTCACACCTTTCTCCTTCAGTTCGGTTGTGATCTTGCTTAGTGCTTCCCATACGTCTTCGAGCTTGGTGCACTCCTGTTTTGCTCTCTCTTCACTTATCATTGCGAGCGTTCCTCGTGGTTCCACACTACAATGCATACTCTGTGCGTGATATTTATTATTCCCCTTCAGCAGCCATGGAGGATGTTCCCAAATCACGTTCAGTCTCCTCTCAGGAGGCAATCCGCCGCGCGAGGGGACGGAGAGACTTGGCATCGCCGTTTGACCAGTCGTCATTCAGGGACGATTGACTCGCGAGCAATGGATGATACCTTCTTGTGGATTCCTTCGGACAACTCGTTCAGTCTCTCCGTGAGCTTCTGGGACATTTCTTCCGATACCGTGTATGGATCCTCAACCTCGATACCAAGTATGTGGATGTGCTCGGGCGGGTTGAGATCAAGCTGCTTCATCATCTTGAGCGCTTCAGGGATCCCAGCATAGTGAGACGTGAACGGTGCGTATCGTTGGAAATCCTCGGGCCTGATAGTAACGATTTCTCCAACTTCACTTTTCCCAGTCTTGACACTGTCCACTATCACGGCAGCCCGTCGGTTCTCAAGGTAATCTATGAGTGAGAAGCCAGTCTTCTCCAGGATCTCCACTTCGTGTCCTTCAGACTCAAGCAGTGGCTTGAGCATTTCACCTAGAACCAAGCCGATCTTGTCGTCAGCAAGTATTGGGTTTCCTAGGAAGAGAACGAGGAGCTTCTTGGTCAAGGAAGGTTGCGCTTCACCGTTTCCATAAGCGTTCCTTTCTCGTTGTACAAGTAGACCATGAATGGCATCGAGCCGGGGAGGGTATGGGTTCCGCATGCATGGCAGGGGTCATATGCTCTGAAAGCCATCTCCACCATGTTCAACATTCCGTCATCCACTTTTCCTCCCTTGATCAGGCTACGAGCTGCCTTATCCACCGACAGAGCCATTCTAGCCGAGTTGTGCTGAGTTGCGACCAAGAGGTTGGCTTTCGTGATTACGCCGCGATTGTCCGTGTCGTAGTGGTGTATCAGGGTCCCCCTAGGTGCCTCGACCACGCCGATTCCAGTCTCGGGGACCGCTGTGGGGAGTCTCCTTATATTCGAGTCCGTTATTCCCGGATCATTCGCTAGTTCTCTCAATCTCTCCGCCGCATAGATCATCTCAATTATCCTGGCCCAGTGATTCGCCAGCGTGTGGTGCACAGGTTTGCCACCAAGTGTCTCGAACATCTCCTCATATGCTTCTTGGGCTCTCGGGGTCGCCATCCCATCAGAAGCGTTTAGCCTTGCGAGTGGTGCGACGCTCATTATGCCGCTGTCTTCTCCGTCAATGAAACCCTTCCATCCGATCTTCTTGAGGAATGGGAACTTGACGTAGGTCCACGGCTCCACATGTTCCGCAATATGTTCCAAGTAGTCATGGACATCGAACTTGGCAAACTCCCTGCCGCTGGGGCCTGTGACTCTCAGTTTCCCATCGTAGAAGTTCACCATGTTCTTCTCGTCTACGAGTCCCATGTAGTAGGTCCGATGGGTGTAGGCGTCGCTGGTTATCAGGTCAACGTATTCCTTGTTTGAGAGGACGATGTCCTTGAAGACCTTGAGTGTGAAAACAGCAAACTGCAGAGCGTCGTCTCCTAGTATCTTCACCTCTTGGGCCTCGGCCGTGCTAATCGGTTTCGAGACGCCTCCAGGTAATCCCATGACCGGGTGAATCGTTCTTCCCGCTAGCATCTCGTTCGTCTTTCGGAGTCTTTTCCTCATGTCGATGACTTTGAGCCCAACTTCTTTGCCGACTTTCGCAATTACGCCGAGTATGTTCCTCTGTTCCTTTGGTGCCGTCGGACCAACGATGAAGTCTGGGCCTCCTAGCACGTAGACGTGTAGGGCGTGGTCTTCGAGCATGAAGATGTTGTAGG
>Ga0116202_10000460_pt1 | contig 22566 bp, 19 predicted proteins | sample LakKivw325mmetaG_FD_94479 | JGI IMG/M metagenome (GOLD analysis project Ga0116202, IMG submission 94479) | Anoxic lake water microbial communities from Lake Kivu, Rwanda to study Microbial Dark Matter (Phase II) - Lake Kivu water 325m metaG | ecosystem: Environmental > Aquatic > Freshwater >... | reverse complement strand
CCCCCTGCGGCTTCCGCTTTCTGGGAGGGGCCTGCCTGAGGGCCGGCCTGCTGCTGGGCCGTCTTGGCGTACATCGCTTCCGCGAGTTTGTGCGACGCCTGCGTCAATTCATCCTGGGCTGAGCGGATGGCGTTGACATCGTCTCCGCCCATGGCCGTCTTGACCCGGCCGATGGCCGCTTCGATCTTCGCCTTGTCTGCGGCGTCAATCTTGTCACCGAATTCCTTGACGTTCTTTTCGACGCTGTAGACGAAAGAGTCAGCCTGGTTTCTGGCCTCGACGAGTTCACGCTTTCGTTTGTCATCCTCCACGTGCGACTCGGCTTCACGGACCAGCTTGTCGATTTCCTCTTTCGACAGACCGCTCGATGCCGTGATCCGGATACTCTGTTCCTTGCCCGTGCCGAGATCCTTCGCCGACACGTGCACGATACCGTTGGCATCGATGTCGAAGGTGACCTCGATCTGGGGGATACCCCTCGGCGCCGGCGGGATGCCGACGAGTTCAAAGCGTCCCAGAGTTTTGCTGTCGGCCGCCATCGCGCGCTCTCCCTGGAGGACGTGAATGCTCACCGCCGGCTGGTTGTCCGTTGCCGTGGAGAAAATCTGGCTCTTTCGTGTCGGGATGGTCGTGTTCTTCTCGATCAGCTTCGTGAGGACACCCCCCAGCGTCTCGATACCGAGGGACAGCGGGGTCACATCCAGGAGGAGGACGTCTTTCACCTCCCCGGACAACACCCCGGCCTGGATCGCGGCGCCGACGGCTACCACCTCGTCCGGGTTGACGCCCTTATGAGGCTCCTTGCCGAAGAGTTCCTTCACCTTCTGCACCACGCGGGGCACCCGGGTCATCCCCCCGACGAGGATCACTTCATCGATGTCCTTCGGTGAAAGGCTGGCATCCTTCAGGGCCGTCCTGCAGGGCGGTTCAAGCTTCGCGATGAGTTCTTCCACAAGGGCCTCGAGCTTCGCCCGCGTGATCTTCATGAGCAGGTGTTTGGGGCCGGACGCGTCGGCCGTGATGAAGGGGAGGTTGATATCCGTCTCCATGGCGGTCGAAAGTTCCATCTTGGCCTTTTCGGCGGCCTCCTTGATTCTCTGGAGGGCCATGCGGTCCTTGCGAAGATCGATCCCCTGGTCTTTCTTGAACTCGTCGCAGATAAAATCCATCAGTCGCTGGTCGAAGTCTTCTCCGCCGAGGTGCGTGTCGCCGTTGGTGGACTTGACTTCGAATACACCGTCACCCAGTTCGAGGATCGAGATGTCGAAGGTGCCGCCGCCCAGGTCAAAAACGGCAATTTTCTCGTCCTTTTTCTTGTCCAGACCATAGGCCAGGGCCGCCGCGGTGGGCTCGTTGATGATTCGAAGAACGTTCAATCCGGCGATTTTCCCCGCATCCTTGGTGGCCTGCCGCTGGGAGTCGTCGAAGTAGGCGGGAACGGTGATGACCGCATCATTGACCTTCTCCCCAAGATAGTCCTCGGCGGTCTGCTTCATCTTCATCAGGATGAAGGCGGAAATTTCCGAGGGGCTGTGTTTCTTTCCCCGAACTTCCACGTGGGCATCCCCGTTGGGAGCCTCGACGATCCTGTAGGAAACGATTCCCTTGTCGTACTGCGCTTCCCTGGAGCTGAATTTTCTGCCGATTAGTCGCTTGACGGCGTAGACGGTGTTCTCGGGATTGGTGATGGCCTGCCGCTTGGCTGCCTGACCCACCAGACGCTCGCCTTTGTCCGTGAAGGCGACCATGGATGGGGTCGTCCTGCTCCCTTCCTGATTGGCGATGACGACGGGATCACCGCCCTCCATGATAGCGACGCAGGAGTTCGTCGTGCCCAAATCAATGCCGATAACTTTACCCATGGTGTTGAAACCTCCTTTGAAACATCATCCCCGGTCTGCCGCTTCCGCGCTTTTGACGACGCGTTTGGAGACCGATACTTTTGCAGGTTTCAAAAGCCTGCCGTTTAAGAGATAACCTGTCTCGAATTCTTCGACAACCTTGTTGTCTTCGAATTCCTCGCTTTCGATCATCATGACCGCCTGGTGGAGATTGGGGTCGAAATCCTTTCCCCGGGCCTCGATTTTCTCCACGCCGTGCTTTTGCAGGCAAGCCATAAACTGGGCTTCAATGAGCTTAAGGCCGTCACTGAAGGCCTGGACCTCGGCGGATGCATCACTCGTCTGTTTCAGGGCCCTGTCCAGGCTGTCCAGTATGGGCATGAGATCCTTGATGAGTTTTTCATTCCCATACCTGACGAGATCCGCGTGCTCCCGGGCCATTCTTTTTTTATAATTTTCCAGGTCCGCCGCGGTACGCATATACTTGTCGTAATGGGCTTGAGCCTCCTTCTCCTTTTCCTCGAGTTTCTTGAGGACCTCCTGAGCCTTTACTTCGGGGGCCTCTTCCGTTTCGTAGGCCGATTCCCTGCCCTCGCTTTCCGGGTCCGGTTTGTGCAATTTCTCGGGATGTTCGTGAGGGTGGTCTTTTCCGCCCTTCTCTTTCGATTTGACCATTCTGTCTATCCTGTCAATCCCTCCCCATGAAAGGGGGTCCTGCCGGTGCCGGGTTCTATCGTGTGTCCGGTTTTTGGAAGAGCTTATAATCAACGAGCTGGCATATCACGTGCCCCAGCGTGATGTGGACTTCCTGAATCCGTGGAACCGAATTCGACGGCACGTTCAGGCAATAGTCAACCACCTGTGCGACCTGACCCCCATCACGTCCCGTCAGGCCGATGGTGATGAGCTCCATTTTTTTTGCGGTCTCCAGCCCCCGGAGGACATTGGGTGATACACCGCTTGTGCTCATCCCGATCGCGACGTCTCCTGCTTGTCCGATGGCCCGGATCTGTTTTGCGAAGATCTGAGCGAAGTCGTAATCGTTGCCGATACTTGTGATGATGGACGTGTCCGTTGTCAGGGCGATCGCCGGTAAGGGCGGTCGTTCGATCGTGAAGCGATTGACGAACTCGGCAGCCAGGTGCTGAGCATCGGCTGCGCTGCCGCCGTTGCCGAAAAGGAGGATCTTGTTTCCCTTTTTAAGCGACGCCGTGATGACATTGACGACTTTGATGATCTGTCCGAGGCTGTCCTTGAGAAACTGATCCCTGAGCTCAGTGCTTTCCTGAAACGCCTTTTTTATTATTTCTTCAATTTTTTCCATAAATTATGATGGAATTCCCCGGGTTTTTACACCAACCTTAGTATAATGACGAAAAAAGGGATGTCAAGGGAACGGGACGGCAGGCTCATTTTCTTCCAAGGTCCCGGCTGAACAGGGTTTTAAGGTTTGCCCAAGGTCTGTCGGACTCAGAAACGCAGGGGGATTTTACGGGTGTCCCTCAACTCCGCAATCTTGCCCCTGTTGAGTCGCGAGACGTGGGTGAAATACCCGCTGATTCTCGTGATCCCCTCAACCAGGGCTGATCCGCAGGCGGGGCAGGACGCCGTCAATCCCTTGAAGGTCTTGCCGCAGGGAGCACAGAAGGAGAAATGGGGGGAAAAAGAGACGGCGTCGCTCCTTGTTTCAGTGAAAATCTTCTTCACGAAACCGGCCAGCTCCTCTTTTGAGGGGCTGGGATCGCCGATCCACAGCTGCGTGACGGCATGGCCGTCGATCCAGGGGTGAAATTGCCCCTCCTGCCTCACCCGTTCGAAGGGGTCCAGGGCGGTGGCGATGTTGAAAAAGCTTGAATTGTTGTAGTAGATCTCCCCTTTCGAGATGTCGCCTTTGACGAAGTGGCCTGAGGCCGGGGAGAAATATTTAAGATCGAGTCTTGCGAAGCGATAAGAGGTGGTTTCTGCCGGTGTCTGCTCGAGGATGAATCTGATACCGTAATGCTTGCCGAGTTTTTCCGCTTCCTCTTTCATGTGTCTGATGACCTTGAGTCCCATCTTTTGAGCCTCCCGGGATTCGTGGAGCTGGACGCCCTTGAGGATCTGGACCAGTTCGTTCAACCCGACCATGCCGATGAGGAATGTGGCGCGATCCATCCGAAGGTAAGGAACCCCGTCACGCGTCATGGTAAGGATCGAAAGAGGACCGCTGTTGCCATAGGAGAGAAGCCGCTCGATGAAGACCTTCTTCTGCAGGTGGGCCCTGGCGGCCGTCTCCAGTGATTCAGACAGCAGAGCGAAAAGACGCGCCTCGTTGCCGTCAGCCCTGTAGCCCAGTCTCGGCAGGTTCAGCGACACATTCTGAATGGTGGCATATCGCATCCGCTCGGGATCTTTGATGTCCTCCGCGATCTCCCGGTCCGATGTCAGGTTCGCACGGAAACATCCGGGGATTTTCAGCGACGGCCCCCTGTCGAAAAGAAAATAAGGATTCCCTTTCTCGAGGGCGGTCTCGCAGGCCAGGCCCAGAAATTCCCTGTGGCCCGGGCTTTTGAAGAAGGCGTCGGCGATATGAAGAAAGGGTTTGGGAAAGAAAAAGGGTCTCCCCACGGCGTCCCCCTGTCTGTAATTCTCGAAGATCGCCTGTAGAAAACGCCGTGCTTCTTTGACGTAATCACCGTATGTTTTCCCCGTGGGTCTGCCGTCAGGACCCACGGCCGGAAGACCTCCGAGGTAGCCGGGTATGTCCCAGTAAAGCCCGATCTCCGTGAAGATCGCCTGCCCGCCCCTGGCCACGGCGAGCTGTGAGAATTCGTAGAGGAGCATCTGGGCTAACTGTTCGACTTCCCGGTTACTCAGGCCCTTCAGGTAGGGGGCAAAGGACACGTTGACGGCCTCCCACCCGATGGAGCCCGCAAAATATCCCTGAAGGGATGCGCTCCACCGCACCAGGTGCGCGAGGAGGACCTCGGCATGCCTGGCGGGCCTGGAGATGGAAAAGGAATCGGGGAGACAGAGGCCGTATTTTTTGATGAACTCGATGGACTGGAAAGAGCTGTAAGCCCGGTCAACGTAGCCCAGTCCATGAAGGTGGATGTCCCCGCGGATATGAGCATCGGCAACCTCCTGTGAAAAAACACTGTGAAGGGCGTATTCCTTCTTGATCCCCTCTGCCAGGATCAGGTTCGTCCCCTCGGGTCCATGCGGCAGGTTTGCATTCTCTTTGTTCTGGTGAAGCATGAGCTGTCCCACATCGAAGAGGGGAAAGCCGAGACGGGTGTGCATCCGGCGGGCCTGCTCAAGCCCCCGCTCGATGAGCTTCGCATCGACCAGTTCTCGCACGAGGGGGGTGGTCAGGATCCTGATCCCCGAGGAGAGAATCTGGGCCTCCACTTCCCGGCTGATCTCTTCGGCGGTGACGGTGTCGACATCCGTTTCGAGGATCAAGGCATCAACAATTCTCCGACGGTCCCAGCCGACGAGTTCCTCGCTTGAGGTCCGGATAAACAGGGTGATGTCTGTGGTTTCTTTCATGGGCCTGCGTGGGTTTGCAAACAAAATATCCCTGTCCTAATTTTCAACGGGACAGGGACACATCCTTAAAGGAAATCGTTTAAATTTTCAAAAGAATTATGGCGGCAGAATACGGGCATGACTTGTCCATTTGTTTTTTGGGGACGTCGAAGGCCGAGGGCCCGCGGATTTTCAAATGTTTGTCTTTGATATTTCACCAAAGCCGCTCAGAGTTTTTTCCGCCGCGGCTGCGATTTCTTCATCGTGGTCGTGGCTGAGGGCAAAGACGCGGAAGTGAACAATCCGCGCAGGGATGTAGCGGTAGAGATCTCGCAGGGGTTCCGGGGACGTCACGGCGGTGGATGGATTGAAGATATTCACGCGTTTCTCGCCCTCCACCATGGGGTTGATGGGCCTCGGGTCCTGCGTGGCGAGGTCGACCCTGAAATCGATTTTCTTTAAATGCCGCGGAAGGTGTCTTTTGATCTGGCCCTCATAGTCACCGGCCGTGGAAAAGCGGGTGCCCCGATGGACCTGATCGATGGAAAGGTCGGCCGAAAAGGCCATCTTCCATTTGACTTCCCGGCAGTGCAATTTATCCCACTCCCGTCCCAGCCTTCTCTTCCGGGTGTTGCGATCCTGCAACCATCGCCTCACCTCCCGAAAGAGAGTCCATTCGTCAAGTTCGAGGTATCGGTCCAGCCTGACCGAGGGGTCATAGGGGAAAAGGATATTCATGGTATCCCGGAAGATTTCCTGCAGGTGGAGGTCAAGGGCCCTCGTGGTTCTGTGGTAGTAGACGTTCGAGTAGAGATGAAGTCTCGCGTTCAGAAAGCGGCTGAGGGCGGAGGTTCCCGCCTGGTGAAGGGTGAGGCCCTCTTTCGTGAAGAAGGTGTAAAAACGAAGTCTCGTGATATCCACGATGTCGAGGGAAAAGCCCGTCATGTAGGCATCGCGCTGAACGTAGTCCAGATTGTCGACGGTGTAAATACCGGAAAAGAGCTGTCTCAGAAGCTGAAGCCACCGGGGCCGCTTCTTATCTCTTCCGTCGGGCATTTTGATCAAAAAAGCGATCTGCTCCGGGTCGAGGCGCTCCCCTTTATCGAAGGAGCCGGAGGGGCTTCGTCGAATGTCCCGGATCAGATTGCCGAGGTCTTTTCTGATGATGGTCTGACCCAGTATTTCATGGGTGAGCCCGAACTGGTCAAGGAAGTGATCATCGAAGAAATGCCCGAAAGGACCGTGGCCCACGTCGTGCAGAAGACCTGCCGCTCGGAGGAGCTCTTCGGTGAAATGGATCGAGGGGACGTCCGGGCAGATTTCCCGAAGACTCTCGTAGAGATATTTTCCGAACTCGCCGGCAATGTGCATCGTGCCGATGGAATGCTGGAACCGGCTGTGCTCGGCCGCGGGGTACACCCAGCGGGCGCTCTGCAGTTGATGAATCCTCCGCAGCCGTTGAATCCAGGACGAGTCAATGAGGTCCTTTTCCGTCTTCTCCCGGGGGAATCCGGGGTCCGGGACGGTGAACCAGGCGTACTGATAGATGGGATCGGCAATAAGCGCCTTGCCTCGGTAGATTCTCGCAAAATCTGCTTTTCTGGAAATCATGGATTTTTTTTACAGGAAATGGTTGGAAAGATCAAAGGATCTTTTGGTCAGAAGAACGTTTAACCTTATGAAAATATACTTCATTTTTCACCGATTCTCTGATAGACATGATTAAAAAAACCGGGGGGGATCTCTTTGGTCGCAACCAGCAGATTCAAGAATGCCTTTCTTCTGATTGTCCTGGTGGTTGTTCTGGGCACGATGGGATTTCACACCATCGAAGGCTGGGATCTTCTGGATTCCATATATGTGACGGTCACCACCATATCGACCGTCGGTTACGGGGATTTTTACCCTCAGACAGCCGGGGGCAAGTTCTTTACGATCATTTTAGTCTTTTTTGGTGTGGGGACGATGCTCTACACGGTGTCCCTCGCTGCGCAGACTTTCGTGGAAGGCACGATGAGAGAACTCTTAGGGAGGGGGAAATTGCAGAAAGCCATCGAGAAAATGAGCGGTCACTATATTATCTGCGGGTGCGGACGCATCGGAAACCTGATCTGCAAGGAATTAACCCAGGAAAAAGTGCCCTTTGTCGTCATCGACGATGACCCCATGGTCATCCAGAAGGTGGTCGAGGACGGCTTCTTGTACTACAAGGGGGATGCGACAGAAGACAAAACCCTGATCGATGCGGGGGTTAAAAAGGCCCGGGGAATCGTCTGCGTACTTCCGAAGGACGCCCAGAACCTCTACGTCATCCTGACGGCCAAAGAGCTTAACCCCAAGATCTACATTCTGTCGCGGGCCGAAGAAGAGGCTTCAGAGCATCGACTGCTTCGCGCCGGGGCGGACCGCGTGATGTCGCCCTATACCCTCGGCGGTGTGAGGATGGCGATGGCCATCCTGCGACCGGCCATGCTGGATTTCATCGAAATCACGACATCCCGTCAGAGCCTGGAGCTTCGGATGGAGGAGTTGTCCATCGGCGGCGGTTCTTCTGTCGTCGGAAAGACCCTCGAAGAGGCCGAGATCAGATAGCGATACGGGCTCATTATCATCGCCGTTAAGAAGGACACCGGCAAGATGATCTTCAACCCCCTTGCCAATTATATCATTGAGCGGGGGGACAAGCTCATCTCGCTCGGCGAAGATCAGAATGTTGCGAAATTTTCTAACATATGCCTTGGAGCCGGTCCGCAGAAATAGCGCCGTGTCTGAGAATTCTGGGCGGATCGCAAGTCACATCCAGAATCGTTGAGCCCGGTCCGCCGGCTGTTGGTCCCCCGTCTATTATCCCATCCAAACGCCCACCGAGCTGATCGAGCACGTCCCCTGCCGAAGAGCACTCTTGCTTTCCCGACCGATTTGCGCTGGTGGCCGTGATGGGGCCTCCGAGCGCTCTGGCAAGGGCCAGGGCGATGGGGTGGCACGAGAGACGGATGCCGATTGTTCCTGTCCCGGCCGTGAGTCCCGGGTTGACGCGGCCGGAAGCCCTGAAGACCAGGGTGAGGGGACCCGGCCAGAACCTGTTCATGATCGTCTCCGCCAGGGCGGGAATATCTTCAACCAGCTCGAGCAGGTCCTCTTTCTTTCCTATGATGAGGGGGATGGGGTTGCGGAAATCCCGGCCCTTGATCTTGAAGATTTGTTTAATGGCTTTCTCGTTTCCCGCAACGGCGCCGAGTCCGTAGAAGGTTTCCGTCGGGAAGGCGATCACTCCTCCTCTTTTGAGGATGGCAACCGCCTTACCTATCCGCTCCGGTTCGGGATGTTGGGGGTTGATTTTGAGGATCAAGGGCATGGCTAAGGGCCCAAAGCTTAAGGCGCATGGCAAAAGTGGACGAAGAAGGATTCTTATTTCCTGCCTTTAGCCTAATGCCTTACGCCTTGTGCCTATTTTCTTACAGACAGTCCAGCTTTTTCTGTTTTTCCTTCACGTCGGCGGCCATCTTCTCGGCATACCCCTTCAGTTTCCGGGCCAGTCCCCTGTCACCCAGGGCAAGGATCCGTGCTGCCAGCAGGGCTGCATTTCGGGCACCCGCCTTTCCGACGGACATGGTGGCCACGGGGATTCCGCCCGGCATTTGGACTGTTGACAGGAGAGCATCGAGTCCTCCCAGCGAGGTGGAGTCGATGGGTACACCGATCACGGGCAGAGCCGTCTGTGAGGCGATGACCCCTGCCAGGTGGGCCGCCGCCCCGGCGCCGACGATTATAATCCGGATGCCGCGACCCGCCGCCCCTTTTGCGAAGGCGGATGTCCGCTGCGGTGTCCGGTGTGCCGAGGTCAGGACCACCTCATAGGGGATTTCAAACTGCTTCAGGAAAATCAAGGCTTCCTTCATGACCGGGAGGTCGGAATCACTCCCCATCACGACGCTGACCAGCACCTCATCTTTTGTCCTTTTCATCCGTATACCTCCGTGACCGATTGTGGCTTTCTCCACACCGCTTGCTGGAATAATGGAATAATGGAGTCATGGCATAATGGGAAAGAAGAGACCTTTTAAACCCAGCATTCCAATATTCCAGTGTTCTAATACCCCGCACGAATCGCCTCTGCTTTCTTCTTCATAAGTTCGCTCCGCTCACTCGGCTTATGGCAAAGGGCTAATGGCTAATGGCAGAGATAGAATTTCCCTTCGCCTTAAGCCTTATGCCTTTCGCCTGTTTGTTAATGCTTGAAGTGCCTGACGCCGGTGAAGATCATGGCCATTCCGTGTTCGTCGGCCGCCCGGATGGATTCGTCGTCCCGGAGCGACCCCCCGGGCTGCACGATGGCCGTGATGCCGGCCTGCGCCGTCGTGTCCACGGCGTCCCGGAAGGGAAAGAAGGCGTCCGAGGCCATCACGGCCCCCTTCACGGGCCCCCGGGCCTTCATGAGGGCGATCTTCACTGAATCCACGCGACTCATCTGTCCTGCACCCACCCCCACCAGCCGGTCCGTCGACGTGATCACAATGGCATTGGACTTCACGTGTTTCACAACCCTCCAGGCGAAATCGAGGGCCTGATATTCCTCCTCCGTGGGGGCACGGCGGGTAACGACCCTGGCTTTCCGGATGTCGAGATCGTCCACATCCCGCTCCTGCACAAGAAGGCCGCCGACGACTCTTCGGAAATCGTATCCGGCCGCTTTCGCTTCCTCCGTTTCGGGTATCTGAAGCACCCGCACATTCTTCTTTGCGCTGAGAATCTCGATGGCCCGGGGGTCGAAGTCCGGGGCGATGATGACCTCGAGGAAGAGTTTCGCCAGTTCCGCCGCCGTCTGTGCATCAACCCTGCGGTTGAATGCAACGATTCCGCCGAAGGCCGAAACGGGGTCCGTCTCCAGGGCCTTTTTGTAGGCCGCGAGAAGATTGCCTTCCGAGACGGAGGCCCCGCAGGGGTTGGCGTGCTTCATGATAACGGCGGCCGGCTTTTTGAAGTCCGACACCATCAGCCAGGCGGCGTCGCTGTCCATGATGTTGTTATATGAAAGCTCCTTGCCCTGGAGCTGCTTCGCACGGGATACCGCGGCGGCGGCAAGACCCTTTTCCCTGTAAAAGGCAGCCTTCTGGTGCGGGTTTTCCCCGTAGCGCAGGTCCTGGGCCTTGACGAACTGTACCGTCAGGGTATCCGGGAATTCCTTCTTTTCCCCCGCCGTGCTCAGCCGGCCGAGGTAGTTTGAGATAGCCGCGTCGTATCGGGCTGTCAGCTGGAAGGCCTTTACAGCGAGTGAGAAATTCGTCTCTTCCGAGATTCCTCCACCCGTCTTTTCCATTTCTTGAAAGATCCTCATGTAATCCGTCGGGTCTGTGAGGATGCTGACGAAACGATAGTTTTTGGCCGCAGCGCGCACCATCGTCGGCCCCCCGATGTCGATATTCTCAATGGCCTCCTCGAGGGTACACCCCGCTTTCGCTACCGTGTCTTCGAAACGGTAAAGATTGATGACCACCATGTCAATGGGCTTGATGCCGTGCTTCCGCGCGGCCTTCATGTGCTCCCTGTTGTCCCTGAGGGCGAGCAGTCCACCGTGGATCCTGGGGTGGAGGGTTTTTAGCCTCCCGTCCATCATCTCCGGGAAACCGGTGTACTCCGAGACCTCCGTGATCTTGATGCCATTCTGGCGCAGGACCGTCCCGGTCCCGCCCGTCGACAGGATCTCGACCCTGAACTTTTTGAGCCCCTGCGCAAACTCGACGATTCCTGACTTGTCCGTGACGCTGATGAGTGCACGTTTTATTTTATTGTCCATTGGATGCACCTCTGGTTTGAATGCTTCGTTCTCAGTCTGATGCTGTCACGACATCACGACGAGCTGGAATACTGGAATAATGGAATGGTGGAATAATGGGTCTTGGAAAGATTCTTGACCCAATATTCCATTACTCCAAAACCCCAATCACCCGCGTATCCGCCGCATGTGGTCGATTCTTTTCTGTATCAGTGCCCTTGTGCCGATGTCGGGCCGATGGTCCACGGGGCCTTTGACGGCCGAAACGGCTTTTTCTGCGATCTGCTCGGCCCGGTCGAGGCTCTCCGCGATACCGACGACGCCGATCGCCCTGGAGGTCGTCATGTAAAGGCCGCCCTCCTTCCTGTCGACGGAGGCGTAATAGAGTCTTGCCGTGCCGACGCCGCCCACCTCGATCTTCGAGGAGGTGGATTTTGCGTCAGGGTGATCCTTTGGAAGACCGTAACCCCTGGGTACGATGTACTTGCAGACGGTGGCCTTCCTCTCAAACTCGATCGGGAGGGTCTTGAGCGTCCCGTTGATGACGGCCTGGCAGACATCGACGAAATCCGTCTTCAGGAGGGGCAGGATATTCATGGCCTCGGGATCGCCGAACCGCGCGTTGTATTCGAGGAGCTTGACCCCCTTTCGGGTAATGATGAACCCCCCGTACATGACACCCTTGTAATAAGTCCCCGTTTCCCGGTAGATGGCCTCGGCGACTTTTTGGGTGATCGAAAGCCCCTCAGCCACATCCTGATGCGTCATGAAGGGCAGGCAGTGGTCTTCCGCCGAGTACGATCCCATCCCACCCGTGTTGGGACCCTTGTCGTCGACGAATCGGCGCTTGTGGTCCTGCACAGGCGGTGTGGCCGCCACGTGCTTCCCGTCGCTCAGGCACTGGAGGGAAAATTCCTCTCCCTCCAGCTTCTCCTCGACGATGACGCAGGGATGTTCTTTCAGAGCGGCCTCGCAATAGCTGCGGGCTTCCCTTTTCGTTTGAAAATGATCCCCCTGGACCATGACGCCCTTTCCACCCGTCAGGCCGTCCGGCTTGACCACGACCTCGTCGAGCTCTTTCAGGAATTCATCGAGGCCCTCCAGGGAGAAGAAGGTCCTGAACTTCGGGTTGCCCGGAATGTTGTATTTTTGAAGCAATTCCCTGGTGAAGGACTTCGAGGTTTCCAGGCGGGCAAGCGTCTTCGTCGGCCCCACCGATGGGATACCTGCCTGCATCAGGGCATCCACGACACCCTGGTTCAGGGGGTCCTCGGGGCCGACAACGGCAAAATCGATCCGGCATTCCTGCGCGAAGGATACAACACCCTTCAGATCATCGTAACGGCCTAGGGATATCTTTTTGGAGAGGGAGGCAATGCCCGGATTATTCGTCCTCATGTAGGAACAAAGATCCGGTCTGTGACGGGAGCGCATGACCGCTTCGGCAACAGCATGCTCCCGGGCACCGTTTCCGATGAGAAGTACATTGGGCATTTTTTATTCCTCCTTGTGAAAAGGTATGAACGCGCTCGCCCGATCAGGGGTTTCATCCCCCCATTTTTCAACGATCCCTTCCGTTGAATGGATCATAAAAAGATAACATCTTCGGGTATGTTTCGGGGGTTGTCAGAGGAATCGATTCGAAGTCTTAAGTCATCGAATTTTGGAAGGGTTATATCGGAAATGATATACGAAGTCAATGAAATCCCTTTGAGGGTGTCGCAGTGCGCAGGATATCCAACCACTTGACTTTTTTTAATTATTTCTTTAAGAAAATTCATGAACCCGGCGGTGTCATCACCGGCCTTTTTTAACAAGGAACCCCCAAGGCCCCATTGGACGCTTATCTCACATCAAAACTGATCCTTCTGGCGCTTCTCTTTCTCCTCTTCGGGATCTTTACCTGCTCCGAAGCGGCCCTTTTCTCCCTGACCCCGCTCCACCTGCACCGGATGCGAGAGGACAGATTTCCCTTTATCTCTCACGTGCAGAGGCTACTGGAAAACCCCAGGCGTCTGCTGGTGACCATTATTGTGTGCAATGAAACCGCCAACATCGCCTTTTCTGCCCTTGCCACAGCCCTTTTTATCAATCTCCTCGGTGTCGATGGCCAGTGGATCGCCATCGCAGTCCTGACCCCCCTGGTCCTCATCTTCTGCGAGGCCATGCCCAAGACCTTCGGGAAAATGTATCCCATGCGTTTTTCTTCCTTCGCGTCACCAGTGGTCCGCGGTTTCATGACGCTGGGGTATCCGTTGATCTGGATGATGGAAAGGCTATCCGCTTTCTTCAGTTCTTTCTTCAAGGGTGCACAGCGGGAGGAACGCACCCTAACGGAATATGCCTTCAGGAGCCTGGTCGAGGAGGGGCACGAGGAAGGGGTCATCGAGAAGTCCGAGAGGGACCTGATCCACCGGGTTTTCAAGCTCGGCGATACGGAAGTTTCTGCCATCATGACCCCCCGGGTCGACATGTTCTGTCTGCCTGTCGTTATGGGCATCGAGGACATGAAAAGAGAAATCATCGATCACGGATACTCAAGGATCCCTGTCTACGGGAGCGGCGGTATTGATGATGTGCTCGGGGTTCTATACGCGAGGGATCTTCTGGCGCGCGCGGCGGGCCTGGGACAGGCCGTCCGCGTTGAATCCCTCCTGAAAAAACCCTTCTTTGTTCCCCCGCAAAGGCGGGCCGATGCCCTCCTGCGGGATTTCCAGATCCGGATGGTGCATATGGCCATCGTCGTCGATGAGTACGGCGGTGTGGAAGGCCTTGTGACGATGGAGGACATCCTCGAGGGACTCTTTGGCGATATCTACGACGAGCGGGACACGATCGAAGACCTCTATCACCGGGTGGACGAGCACACCTTTCTCATATCTGGCATGATGCCCATAGAGCGCTTCAACGAGCTCACCGGTGCCGGGGTTAGTGAGGAGGATTTCGACACCTTGGGAGGGTATGTCTTTCATCTTTTTGGAAGAATTCCTTCCAAGGGAGACCAAATATCCATGGAGGGTTACACGTTTTCGATCGAGAAAATGGGCAAAATAAGAATTCTGAGAGTCCGGGTGAGGAAAGAAGAGGGCCATGATCGATAACCTCGTCATCCTTCTCGTGATCTTCCTCTGTGTCCTTCTGGAGGGTCTCTTCTCCGGTGGAGAGATTGCACTCATCGCCTCGGACGTCCACCTCATCCGGCAGAAATCGGCCGCCGGATCGAAGTCGGCCGCGCGGACCCTGCGGCTGCTTGAGAATCCCGAGTGGTTTCTGGCCACGTGCCTGACGGGAACGGACATCTGTATCATCACGAGCACCGCTCTGGCGACGACACTTTCCATATCCCACTTCGGTCTTGCCCGTGGCGAGGGTATGGCGGTACTCGTCATGGTTCCCCTGCTTCTCGTCTTCGGCGAGATCATCCCGAAGAGCATCTACCAGCAGAACCCTGAACGGACGGCCATGAGTATTTCACGGCTGGTGTGGTTTTTCTCCTGGGTCCTCTACCCCCTGGTGTTTGTCATCTCCAGGATATCGAAAGGGGCTGTCTTTCTCATCATGGGCGTGAGAGGAGAGAGGCCTTACCCCTATATCACCAGAGACGGGCTCAAGTTTCTGCTGATGGACCGCGGGCCGAAGGGGGACGTCAAAACGTCGGAACAGGAGATGATCCGCCGGGTCATCGATTTCTCCAAGGCCACCGCCGGGCAGATCATGGTTCCCCTCTCAAACGTTGTGGCCCTCGAGGCGGCCACCCCGCTTGCCGAGGCTGCCAGGATTATCGACGAGAAGGGTTTTTCCCGCATTCCCGTCTACCGCGGGCAGATCATCAACATGATCGGTATCGTCAGCGCCTTTGATGTCTTCAAATCACTGCCTGCCGATTCCTCCGGGGTGGTAGAGAAATATTTAAGGCCGACGGTTTTCTACGTGCCTGAATCGAAAGAGGCCGACGACCTTCTTTTCGAGATGCAGAAAAAAGGGGAGTATATGGCCGTCATTGTCGACGAATACGGGGGCGCCGTGGGTGTCTTGACCATCGAAGATATTCTGGAGGAGATTGTCGGCGAAATCGAGGACGAATACGACAAAGGCGAAAAAGCATATAAGGCTGTCGGGCCGGGACGCTATCTCTTTACTGCCCGAATCCGTGTCGAACGGCTCAAGGAAATCCTGCCCGTAGAAATCCCAGCGGGCGACTACGAAACCCTCGGGGGATTCCTGCTCCACAAAATGGGCCGCATCCCCAGGCGGGGAGAAACCCTGAAGATGGGTCGCGTGACCTTCTTTATTGAGGATGCCGACCTGAAGTCCATCAAAGAGGTGATGGTCACTCTGCTGCCGGGTGTGGAGAGCCAGAAAGAAATGCATGAAAGGGGAAAATCCGCATCCCCAGAATCGAACAGCCGCGTGAAGGGCCGAGCATGAAAAAAAGACAGGAAAAGAAGGAATATGCGACACTCATCCTGGCCGCGGGCAAGGGGACCAGGATGAAATCCGACCTGGCAAAAGTCCTCCACCCCGTTTACGGAAGACCGATGCTCGATCATGTTGTCGCCGTGGCCAGGGAGGTCGGGTCCCTGAAAATCGGGGTCATCATCGGGCATCAGGCCGATTACATCCAGGAGACTTACAAAGGTAAGGGGTTGACCTTCATCCTCCAGAAAGAACAACTGGGTACCGGCCATGCTGTTCTGCAGGCCCAGCAGGCGTTTTCATCATTTAAAGGGACCCTGATCATCCTCTGCGGCGATGTACCCCTCCTGCGATCAGAGACCGTGAAGAAGATGATGGCGCATCACGCCAAGACGCACGCCGTGATCACGGTCCTGACGACGCGTCTCGATGACCCCGCCAGCTACGGCCGGATCGTGCGGGGTCGAGACGGACGGATTCTCAAGATCGTCGAGGCCCAGGATGCGACGGAATCGGAGAAAGACATCGCGGAAACCAATACGGGCATCTACTGTGCGGAATGCCCTTTTCTCTTCGAGGCGGTTGCCCGGATCAGAAACGACAACGCCCAGGGGGAATATTACCTGACGGACATCTGTGAAATTGCCAACCGGGAGGGGATGAAGGTCACGCCGTTTCTGACCGGGGATTCCGAAGAGGTCATGGGGATTAACACCGTGGAAGATCTCGAGAGGGCTCAGAGGGTTTTGGAAAGACGAATCAGCCATCCACGGGATTGATTACCCGAGGTGTTTCCTTATCAGGGCGGCCACGGCATCCGCCAGTTCTGTGATTTCTCTCTTCGAGGGGCCCTCCACCATAACTCGGCAGAGGAGCTCAGTGCCCGAGAAGCGCACCAGGATCCTTCCTTTTGACAGCCGGCTGAGACGTCAGGGATAATTTTTCAAAAAAGTCATGATCGTATAAATGAAAACGCTAAAGATAGGACCGCTGGCTCTGAAAAACTGCTTTTGCCTGGCACCCATGGCAGGGATCACGGACCTTGCGTTCCGGATGATGGTCCGTCCCTTTGACTGCGCCCTGTGTCTGACAGAAATGGTCAGTGCCGATGGGCTTGTCCGCGGGATGGCAAAGAGCCTTGTCTACTTGAGGTCATCGCCCTCGGACCGTCCCCTGGGGGTTCAGATTTTCGGCTCGGAGCCTGCCACCCTGGCCGATGCCGCAAGAATCGTGACGGACAGGGGGGCCGATCTCGTTGACATCAACATGGGGTGTCCCGTGAAAAATGTCGTCAGGCGGGGGGCAGGAGCCTCGCTCATGAGGGAACCGGCAAAAATCGGCCGCATCGTGCATGCCGTGAGGAAGGCCATATCCATACCCCTGACCGTCAAGATCCGCAGCGGGTGGGATTTCAGCGATCTCAATGCCCTGGAGGTATCCAGAATTGCAGAGGATGCCGGTTGTGATGCCGTTATTCTGCATCCCCGCACGGTTAGCCAGGGCTTCAGCGGGCGGGCCGACTGGCGGGTGATAGAAGAGGTCAAGGCAAAGACCCGGATACCGATTGTGGGGAATGGAGACATCCTGACCGCCGCCGATGCCCGCAGAATGATCGAGACAACCGGGTGTGACGGGGTCATGGTGGGGCGGGGGGCCCTCGGGAATCCCTGGATTTTCAGACAGATCACCAATCCTCCGGCGGGGCGCAGTGACGATGCCCCTCGTCTGGAGGAACGGCGAAGGGTCATCCAGGAGCACCTGCACCTGTCCATAGAGATTTTCGGTGAGCCGATAGGGGTAAAGACGTTTATGAAGCATCTTTTCTGGTACACGAGGGGTCTGCCGGGAATCTCGCATTTCAGAAGAAAGGCCGGCTCCGTCCGGAAGAAAGACGACCTGCGTCTGATGATCGATGCTTTTTTCAGCACGCTCGACGCCCTGCAGCTTTCCGGCAAAAAGCATCTTGACTTTTATAAGGAATTGAAATAGTTTCGTAACAACAGCAGGACTTGAAGCGCTTGTTAATTCAATTCATTCCAGTGAAGGTCAATATTTCGTGGAGGAATTGGTCAAGTTCAAAGAGCTTGAGGAAAAGATCAAGGGTCTTGTTGAGGAATATACATTACTCAATAACAAGAAAACGGAATTAGAAAATTTAATAAAATTGAAGGATGGGGAGCTAGAAGAAGCAGAGAGCAAAATTAGGAAACTGAACGAGGAAAGGGAATCAGTTCGACACAAGGTGGATTCGCTTCTCGGAATGCTCGAGGATATTAACACGCAAGAACTTTGAGGTCCCTGGTTGAAGAAAAGATTCGATATACATGTCCTGGGTCATCAGGTTTCCGTTCTCAGTGATGCCGGGAATGAACATGTAGCGAATGTCGTAAGGTATATCAACAGCAAAGCAGACGAAATAGAAAAAACCTCAAAGAACGTCCCAGCTGAGAAAGCAGCCATACTGGTTGCTTTGAACATTGCCGATGAGTTGTTTCGATTAAAAGGGGAGAAAGAGAACATCTATAAACTGCTGGAAAGCAGATCGACAGAGTTGATCGATTTCATTGATCAGAAAAAAAAGAGTATTTTCCCCTGCAATGTGCGTGATTAACAATTTGTCTTTTGAGCTAACACCTTAAGAACCGGGAGCCTTTCCTTGTTTGCCGTGTGCAGGTCCAAAGATCCCGAGGTGGGGTCATGGAGAGCCTAACGCAACAATAAGGCACCCACCTTGTTGACAAGGTTCAAAGAACAGATTTAACACGGCATGTGCGGGGGTTTTTTTAGATTGAAGCCGTCCAGCCCGGATACAGGCCAACCCCTGAAAAACCCGCCTCATTTTTCCTGATCCCTCTTTGTGGTTTTCCCTGAATGATCTCAGACCAGAATTGCGCAATGGAGATCGACACTCATTTTTACCTGGCACGAAACAGCAAGGCTCTTCGATGCCGGTGAGATAGGGAGGTGAAGGAACATTGATAACTGAATTGATCATCATCGCTGCAGCGGTCCTTGCGGGTGCAGCCGCAGGATTTTACTACAACGTTATCATTTCGAAGAGGAAGCTCCAGTCTTCCGAGAGTCTTTCAGCCAGAATACGGGAGGAAGCCAAGAAGGAGGCGGACAACATCAAGAAGGAAGCCATCCTACAGGCCAAAGAAAATCTTCTGAAGACGAAATCGGAATTTGAAAAGGAGACAAGAGAACGGAAAGGGGAGCTTGAGAGCCTGGAGCGCAGGCTGCGTTCCAAGGAAGAAAATCTGGAAAAAAGAATGGATGCCTTTGTCCAGAAAGAAAGCCAGCTCGAAAACCGGGATAGATCTTTGACTCAGAAAGAGGTGGCGATTTCAGATAAGCATGAAAAACTCAACCGGGTCATTGAGGAACAAAAACTCAAACTGGAAAAGATTGCGGGCATTTCATCTCAAGAGGCGAAGAATTACCTGATCCAGTCCATGGAGACCGAAGCAAAACGTGAGGCGGCCAGAATCATCCGCAAGATAGAGGATGACGCCAAGAGAACGGCGGATCGGAGTGCGCGTGAAATCATCGCATACGCGATTCAGCGCTATGCAGGTGATTTCGTTGCGGAAAATACGGTTTCCGTCGTTAACCTTCCGAACGATGAGATGAAAGGAAGAATCATCGGCCGGGAGGGGAGAAACATCCGGGCCATCGAGGCGGCGACCGGTGTGGATCTCATCATCGACGATACGCCCGAGGCGGTCGTTCTTTCGGGCTTCGATCCTGTCCGGAGAGAAGTGGCCAAGATCTCCCTGGAGCGGTTGATCAGTGACGGACGGATTCACCCCGGCCGGATCGAGGACGTCGTGAAGAAGGTGACGGCTGAGGTCGATAACATCGTACGGGAGACCGGGGAACGGGCCTCCTTCGACCTGGGGGTGCATGACATCCATCCGGAGTTGATTAACATTCTCGGCAAACTCAGGTTTCGAACCAGCTTTTCCCAGAACGTTCTCCAGCATTCTATCGAGGTAGCCCACCTGACAGGGATTATGGCCTCGGAGCTCGGCCTGGACGTGAGGGAGGCCAAACGGGCGGGACTCCTTCACGATATCGGCAAGGCTGTGGACCACAAAATCGAGGGGACGCATGCCGCCATCGGGGCAGACATCGCGAAGCGCTACGGAGAGACGGAGCGAATCGTCCAGGCGGTTGCCAGCCATCATGATGACGGCCGCAACAACAACCTCCTCGGTGTTCTCGTGCAGGTTGCCGACACGCTGTCGGCCGCAAGGCCGGGGGCCCGCAGGGAAATGCTGGAAACGTACGTCAAGCGTCTGGAAGAGCTGGAGAGTCTGGCAAACTCCTTCAGTGGCGTGGACAGGTGTTTCGCCATTCAGGCAGGCAGGGAGCTTCGGATCCTCGTGGAGAACGAAAAGATTTCCGATGACGACGCCGTCATGCTCTGCAAGGATATTGTCAAGAAGATTGAATCCGAATTGACCTATCCCGGCCAGATCAAGGTCACGGTCATCAGGGAAACGAGAGCAACGGATTACGCGAAGTAACCCCATCAGATGAAACTGCTTTTTATCGGAGATATTGTCGGAAAACCCGGGAGAAGGGCCTTACGGGACCTTCTCCCGGGGATCATTCACCAGCACGAGATAGACCTGGTCGTGGCCAATATTGAAAATGCGGCCGCTGGATTTGGTGTCACGCGGACGGTCATCGAGGAAATCCATGCGAGCCAGGTGGATGTGTTCACGACGGGCAACCACATCTGGGACAAGAAAGAGGTGATGGAATTTATCGATGAATACGAAACGCTCCTCCGGCCGGCCAACTACCCAGAGGGCACGCCGGGGAAGGGAACGGTTCTTTTTTCCACGCGAAACGGCTGTCGTGTAGCGGTGATCAATCTCTCGGGCCGGGTCTTCATGAAACCCGCGGACTGTCCTTTCCGGGTAGCGGAAGTCGAAATCGACGCCCTGAAGGAAAAGACGAACATAATCGTCGTGGACATGCACGCGGAAGCCACGTCGGAAAAACAGGCCCTGGGCTGGTTTCTCGACGGAGAGGTCAGCGCAGTCATCGGTACCCACACCCATGTGCAGACGGCCGATGAAAAGATATTGCCGAAGGGCACGGCCTATATCACCGATGTCGGCATGACCGGTCCTTTCGATTCCGTCATCGGCATCGAGAAAGAAATCGTCGTCGAAAGGTTTCTGACCTATCGACCGAACAAGTTTGATGTGGCCAGAGGCGATGTATGGCTCCAAAGCGTCGTGGTCGACATCGATCCGAAAACGGGTAAGGCGCGGGCGATTGAACGCCTCAACGTGAAATGGGGTGAATGACCAGCGGTTATTTTTTAATCAGGCGAAGGCGATGAAGGCACAACCCGTCACAAACCTTTACGATGTTCTCAAGACAAGGGGTTTCATTGAGCAGGTGACCGATGAAGACATCCGGCGCATCATCGCTGAGGGACCGGTCGTCTGCTATATTGGTTTCGATCCAACAGCCACCAGTCTTCACGTTGGAAGCCTTGTACCCATTATGGCCCTGGCCCATGCGCAGAGAAACAGCCACCGGCCCATCGCCCTTGTGGGCGGGGGGACCGCGTTGATCGGGGATCCCAGCGGGAAGACGGAGATGCGCCAGATCCTGTCACTGGATCAGGTACGCGCCAACGCCGGGGCCCTGCAAAGACAGTTGTCCAACTACATCTCATTTGAAACAGGGGGAGCGGTGCTTCTCAATAATGCCGACTGGCTTGAGCCCCTGAATTACATAGAGTTTTTGAGAGATATCGGCCGTCATTTCAGTGTTAACCGCATGCTCGCCGCCGAAAGTTACAGGATGAGGCTCGAAACAGGGTTGAACTTCATCGAGTTCAACTACATGCTCCTGCAGGCCTACGATTTCTGGTATCTCTTCAGGCATCACGGGTGTCTCCTGCAGATGGGTGGCAATGACCAGTGGGGCAACATCGTGGCCGGCATCGACCTCATTCGTAGGATCGAGGGGAAACAGGCATACGGAATGACCTTTCCGCTCATCACGACGGCCCTCGGGACGAAGATGGGGAAGACCGAGAGGGGAACGATCTGGCTGGATGGCGCCCTGACGACCCCCCACGAGTACTACCAGTACTGGGTCAATACCGATGATGCGGATGTCGAGCGATTCTTAAGGTTGTTCACCTTTCTGCCGATGGGTGAGATTGCCGAAGCCGGAGCGCTTCGGGGGTCGGAGCTCAACATGGCCAAGTCGGTCCTGGCCTTCGAGGCCACCCGCATCACCCACGGGGAGGACGCGGCCCGTGCCGCCTGGCGGGCAGCCGTGACGACTTTCGGACTCAGGCCCTTGGACCCTGCGTTCATGCCCTCCAGTCACATCCCGCGGCAGAAGGAAGAAGCCGACACATCGGCCATCCCCTCGGTGGTAAAAAGGCGGGAGGTCTTTGAGCAAGGCATTGCCGCTTTTGAGCTGTTTCAGGAGGTTAACCTCTGCACATCCCGCGGGGAGGCCCGGCGACTGATCGAGCAGGGCGGCGGGTATGTCAATGACTACCAGATCCGCTTATTTGACGAGAAGATAGGGATCGAGCACGTGACGGACCGAGGAGAGATTTTGCTGAGAAAAGGGAAAAAGACTTATTTTAGGATTATCGTCAAATAACTTAGTAAGGTCTTGTATTTACTTTATAAAAAAAATTAATTTCCTGCTTGACAGCCGGATTGTTTTCCGTATAATGGCAACTTCGCCGTAAGGGCTATCGGAAGCAAAAATCCAAATAGTTCTTGACAACAAGAAGGGCTTAAAATAAAATTGTAGGCTCTTTCCTTAGAGTTCTTTGACAATTGAATAGTGGGATAGTTGGTTTGTGGGTCCAATTTTCTTTGAAGAAAAAGTGATTAAGCTCTTTCATAAAACTGGAGAGTTTGATCCTGGCTCAGAACAAACGCTGGCGGCGTGCCTAACACATGCAAGTCGTACGAGAAAGTTGGCTTCGGCCGATGAGTAAAGTGGCGCACGGGTGAGTAACGCGTG
>Ga0116202_10000459_pt1 | contig 22570 bp, 21 predicted proteins | sample LakKivw325mmetaG_FD_94479 | JGI IMG/M metagenome (GOLD analysis project Ga0116202, IMG submission 94479) | Anoxic lake water microbial communities from Lake Kivu, Rwanda to study Microbial Dark Matter (Phase II) - Lake Kivu water 325m metaG | ecosystem: Environmental > Aquatic > Freshwater >... | reverse complement strand
GCATCGTTCATAGATTCGTACATCGTTCTTCGTTTGGGGAGGGAATGATGGAGGCGTTGAAGTCCTTCCCCGTGTGAAACGATGAACGAAGAACGCACTGCCCGACAGGGGCCGTCGAGGCCAATCCGCCGAACCAACGACTATGGAGCATAGCCCCACCAACTTGAGGTGCCAAAATGGCACCTCAAACGGCCAGCTTGTGCCGGTGCGGCGAATCGAGCAAGCGATAATGCTGGTTCGAGGCCACAGGGTGATGCTTGATGCGGACCTGGCAGCACTCTACGGTGTGGAGACCGGCGCGCTGGTCCGGGCCATGAGGCGCAATGCCCTCCGATTTCCTGAAGACTTCGCGTTCCAGCTCACGCCAGAGGAATTCCTCAACTTGAGATGCCAAATTGGCATCTCAAGTTCCTGGGGTGGCCGGCGTCATCCGCCCTACGCCCTCACTGAGCAGGGAGTAGCGATGCTGTCGAGCGTGCTGCGCAGCCCACGAGCGGTGCGGGTCAACGTCGAATATAATGCGGACATTCGTGCGCCTGCGGCGCATTCTGGCCGAGAACGCCGGCCTTGCCCGACGTCTCGACGAACTGGAGAAGAAGTACGATGTCCAGTTCAAGGTGGTCTTCGACGCTATCCGAAGTCTCATGCAGCCGCCGGAACCCAAGAAGGGCCGCATTGGCTTCGGGCCGGACGACAACCGGACCGGTTCCAGCTCCGACTTCATCGTCCGCGACAAGCCCAAGAGGCGCAAGGAGTGAAGAGAGAAGAATGAAGACGGAGGAGCGACGATGAGGGAGCGGACGAAGGAGTTCGCGCTGCGGATCGTACGCCTCTACTCGGCATTGCCGAGGTCGGCTGTGGCTCAGACCCTGGGCAAACAGGTGCTTCGGTCGGGCACCTCAGTCGGAGCTCACTATCGTGAGGCAGTCCGCAGCCGGTCGGATGCTGAGTACGTCAGCAAGATCGAGGGCGCATTACAGGAACTTGAAGAGACTGGTTACTGGCTGGAGCTGCTCGCAGACGCGGGCGTCTGTCAGCCCGGCTCGGTGACCGCACTACGCACCGAGGCCGACGAACTCACGGCAATACTCGTCTCCTGCGCCAAGAAGGCAAAGAAAAGGGCGAAGAGTGAAGAGTGAAGATTGAGGACTGGGAATTGAGTCGTGCCTTCGGTCGCGTCCTCACTCCTCTCTCCTCAGTCTTCTCTCTTCGGCAGTCATTCCTCATTTCTCACTCTTCTTTCCTTGGTCCTCAGTCTTCCATCCTCAGTCTTCAGTCTTCCATCTTCAGTCCTGTCGTGACCGACCGGCTGTTCAACAACCTTGAGGTCGAGGTGGACGACCGCAAGTTCTACTTCGACGCCTCGTGCCTGGAGCACAAGCGGGCCAACGAGAAGCGGGAACTCGTCTACGAGCTCACCGGCAAGCGCGACGACGGCCGATAACGAAGAACGATGAACGAACCAACGATGAACGAATCTGAGCAGCGCATCAAGCAATTGCAGGTCCTCAAAGACATCGCCCTCAAGGTCATTGATTTCATCAGCCAGTTCGAGGACGAGCTAGTGCGCATCTGGAACAGACCCAAGTTCGTGCTCAACTCCAACTACATCACTACCCTCGATTGCGGTGCATGGCAATTGAAGACGGCGCCGGTTGCAGATGGTCGCAATTTCGCTAACCTTCTGATCTGAAGACAATGTTGAAGAGCGACCTACCGTTCGGCAGCGAATTCTCCCCTTCTCAAGTGGAGCTACCCGAGCTACTCGACATGGCAGTTCGGACGAAAGGCGACTGGCGGGCTCTGGAGGAGGCGATTCGCGAGCGTTACTTTGACTCGCACAAAGGCACAAACGACTACAATAGAGCCAAGCTGGCCAACAACACCAAGCTGGGCCTGATTGCCTACGGAATCTACGACCGCGCGACAAGTGCCCTAACTCCGTTCGGCCAGAAGCTCCATTCGATACGGAACGACGAGCCTGCGCTCTACGCCGAGCTTGCGCGCCACATCCTCCTTGATCTGAACGGAATGGCACTTGTGCAGTGTGTTCAGGACATCCAAACCGCTGGTGAGGCAATCGACCTCGTGAAGCTCAGGGAGTGGTTGGAAGAGCGGGGCGTTCACTTTCCACGAGGCGGCAAGCATCCGAGCATGATGCGGCTCTGGCTCGAAAAGGCTGGCGTCTTCTCCTCGGGCTGGCGGACAAATGAGGCGCGCCTCGCCGAACTGATAGGCCTATCGCAGAGCGACGTAGAAGCTCTGGCCTGCTTGACTCCCCAGCAGCGAGCATTCGTGAAGGCTCATGTCAACATGGGCGGTCCTGGTCCCTACGCGTCGAACGATGTCGAGAAGCTGGCCTCGGCGACCTACGGCGTGAAGTTCAACGAGAAGGGACTGCCGAAAGACGTGCTCTATCCGCTGGAGAAGCTGGGTTATGTCCGCCTCGTGCGCGGCACCAAGGCCGGCGGGCGAGGAGCCAAGCCCTTTGAAGTCCACTCCACGGCTAAGCTCGTGCGCGACGTCCTGACGCCACTGCTTCAGCAGTTGGAGAAACAGACCACCGCCGACCTCAGACCTTTGTTGCGCAAGCCTTTGCCGCAAATCGTCAGTGAGATGGCCTCCCACGACAAGCGCGTCAGAGGTCTGGCTCTTGAGGCGTTCGCCCTCAAGCTCATGAGACTGATAGACCTCAACTATGTCGCCACTCGGTTGCGTGGCATTCAGACCGGTGGTGCAGAGGTCGACCTCATCTTCGACTCCGACCGTCTCGTCTTCTCCCGCTGGCAGGTCCAGTGCAAGAACACGGCACGAGTGAACCTCGACGACGTGGCAAAGGAAGTGGGGCTGGTTCACATGCTGAAGGGCGACGTAATACTCATGGCCTGCTTGGGACAGATATCGACCAAGGCCAGGGAATTCGCCCAGATCGTGGCTCGACAGAAACCGATACGCTTTGTCTTCCTCTCTGGAGAGGACCTGACGACGATTGCCGCCAAACCCTCGTCGGTGGTGGACCGCATTCTCGGTCAGGACCAACTGGCTCTAACAGCGAAGCGCCAGCTGGCTGCAGGGTAGCTCCCGTGCTCCAGTTGCTCCGATCCTCGTGGAGCGACCGCTTCGATGGGTTGTTGGGCAGCGCGTCGTCATCGCTAGTCCTGTGCTCACCCTATATCGGTTGTGGACCCTGCCGTAAGATTGAGGAGCGGGCATCGAGTTGGCCGCGCGGGTTCTCGCTTCTCGTGCTCACTGACCTCTCTCGCGACAACATGCTCTCTGGTTCGACCGATGTCGTGGCCCTGACCTCAATCGTTGACGCATTCCCGGCCACAGAAGTCCGTTTTCTTCCAAGCCTGCATGCGAAGGTATATGTGGCCGACGAAAAGGAAGCCGTGGTGACATCTGCCAATATGACGGACAACGGCTTGGCCAGAAATCTGGAGTATGGAGTCCACCTTACGGACCCCGATGTGGTTCATCGGGTCCGGAGAGATGTTCTCGACTTCGCGTCTCTCGGCTCCACGATTTCTGTTGCTCAGTTGAAGGCGTTTGTCGGGATTGTGCTTGAGCTTCGCGACCTGCACAGAGCCGCCGACCGATCAATCAAGGCGCGTCTACGCCGAGAGTTCGCCCGGAAGCTGGAACAAGCCAACATAGAGATTGTCCGCGCTCGCGCCGGCGGACGCGCTCCTCATGCCATATTCGCCGACGCTATCCGCTACTTCCTTCGTGCTGGGCCGGCCACCACTGAGTCACTCAATCGCGCAATACAGCAGATTCATCCAGACCTGTGCGATGACCGTGTTGACCGAATCATCGACGGCAGGCACTTCGGCAAGAAGTGGAAACACGCAGTCCGGACTGCACAGCAGTACCTGAAGAGACTGGGCGAGATTGAGCTCGCCGGAGGGCGATGGCAACTCGTCGCGTGAGCCCCGCCATTCAGTTGGCCGAATCTTGGGAGCCCTACCAGACGGCGTTCGTCCGAGATGCAAAGCGCGGCAGCGCCCGCGGAAGAGGTCTCTCGACCGATGACCCCGGGTTTCGTCAAATCACCGATGGAGGCCCGAAATATGGGAAGCGTCCCCCTTTCTCCCCCTTTCTCCTTTTTCCCTTCTCCCTGGTCATTAGGTCCCGGCGCACGCACTAGCGCAACTTGACTCCGCGCGCACAGCGTCCGATAATGTGGACAGTGGCTATCTCCTGGGAGCCCGAGTTTGCGCGGTCCAAGGTAGATTTGCACGTTTCGGAGAATCCCATCCACCAAGATCTGAACACGCGCGAGGAAAAGGCATGGTAGACGTCGCCGGCTACGTTGTGGGCAAGTTGCTCGGGCAGGGCACGTACGGTCAGACATTCGAGGCAACGAAGGATGGGCAGCGCTACGCGCTGAAGCTGATCAAAGCCGAAGCGTTGCGCCTTGGCTTCGACCTACGCCGCTTTCAACGCGAAGTCCGAGCGTTGCAGAAGGTCACTGGTCCTCACGTGGTGCAGATACGCGAAGCCGGAGCCACGAATGTCGGGAAGGACTTGCGCTACTACATCGTGATGGAGTACCTTGAGGGCAATAGTCTTGCCCAGGCATTCCGCGATGCGGGTCTCGAGTTCGACGAGCCAAGGCTGAAGGGCATTCTCACTCAGATTGTCAGCGGCCTTGAAGCTATGTTCGATCAGAACATCATCCACCGCGATCTCAAGCCAGAGAATGTATTCGTGACTGACGCCGGCACCGTGAAGCTGCTTGACTTCGGGCTCGTGAAGATGCTCGACTACACGACCCTGACGTCCACGCCGGGAAGAGCGATTGGGACGCCGCTCTACATAGCTCCCGAGATACTTCGCGGCGACGAGGTCGATTTCCGAGCGGATTTCTACTCACTAGGCGTACTGATTTACCACCTGGTTACGAAGGGCAACTACCCGTTCACGGCTGATACGCCTCTTGAGCTCTACGCTCATGTTGTCGATACCGAACCCGTCAGACCGGTCAAGTACAACCCAGCTCTGTCGAATTCGTTCGAGAACCTAGTGCTGACACTCCTGGCAAAGCAGCCGTATGAGCGTGTATACGGACACGATGAGCTAAAGGTTGCGATCGAGACAACACCGCTCACCGTGCCGCGCGCGCTGAAGGCGGAGTCGCGGCAAAAGCGCGAGGCATGCCCAAAGCGTTGCTTCATACGTCTCTTGCAGAATGAGATCGGCGTGGTGCGCCAGTTTGTGCAGCAAGGTGTAAAGCCAGACGGCATCGTCTATCAAGCGAACTTCCTCCCCAAGTTCAAGAAGTCTCTCGCCGAGTTGCGCACGCTCGGAGTGCCCTATGCGCTTGACCCCGTGACCTACAGGCTCGCATATTCGTCCTTTGCTCAGACCAAAGGACTCAGCGAACTTCCCTATGTGCTCGACCGGCTGAGCACGCTGACACCTGCAATGCTCCAGTCTCTCGACGCTCAACAGAACTACGCTCGCGGGGTCATCGACTGGCAGACGAACTGGGACTGCGACTACCTGACGGCCCCGTTCCACTACGCTAGAGACTTGGGCTCTCCGTGGATGGACATCGACATCAAGCTCATTCAGGAGTCCATTGCATACGCGCAGTCCCTAGCCAAGGGGAAACCCATCTTCGCAGGACTCTGCTTCAACATCGAGGCATACGCGAACTCGGACAACCGTCTCGCGCTGCTCAACCGCTACTCGCGTGCCAAACCGGACGGTTACTTCTTCTACGTGGACGGAATAGACGAACGCACGAACAATCCGCTGCAGATACAAGCACTGCTCGGACTGCTGCGTCTGTTTCAGCGGATGGGCAAACCAGTTTTCGCGTGTCGAGTCGGAACGCTGGGACTCGGGCTCTTGGCGGCGGGAGTGGACGGCATGTCGGTCGGCATCGCGTCGCTGACCGGGTTCTCCGAAAGCACCCTGCTGGTGAACCGCGCAGTTGGCTATGACATGACGACCAAGTACTACATTCCCGGTCTGCTGCTGACGCTGCCTGTGCCGCTGGCCGAGGATATCCTCAGGCGCAACACTACCCTCCGTTGTCAATGCCCCGCGTGCTCCGGCTCCTACAAGGACCTGGAGCGAGTGGCCAAGGTCCACTATCTGCACGTGCGCTCGGCCGAGATCGCTGAGATGAATGGAATAGCCGACACGGTACGTCGCACCGAAGCGTTCAGCCGGCGCGTTGCGGAGGCACTGGCCCGGTGCGAGGCCATACGAAAGAAGCAGCCAGAGTATCTCCAACCCGGACACTATGCGCACCTGCGGACATGGCAGCAGGTGTTCAAACCTCAGGTGGTCTAGCGTGGAACGGTCACTCGAAGCACACATGATAGCGCCGATCCGCAGACTCATGGAATGCGAGATGGGTCTCGATGTCATCGTTGAGGAGTTCTCGGCGGGCTATGGCGTAGCCGACCTCGTGGGCGGCGTCGTGAACAAGCCGGGGCAGAACAAGCGCGCAAGCTTGGGCATCGAGGAGCCGCTGGATGACTGGAAGCTCTGGGAAGTGCACCAGGCCGTGAATGCGTACCGATTCAAGACCGTCGCAGAGCTGGCCCAGAAAGTGCCCCTATCGGAGAGCACGTTGCGCAATAGCGTTATACCGCGCATGCTTGCCGCGGGGCTCCTAGAACGCGGAAAGGACTACCGCGTGCGACTTGGAGTCTCGCCGCCACCCCCGGTGAAGCGGATTGTGGCGGTGGAGGCGAAGCAGCATCGCTGGCAAGATGCGGTGAGGCAGGCCTACAGATACACGAGCTTCGCCGACCTTACCTACGTCGCGGTGTGGGATGGCACGTCGGCGAGGGTCGACAGAACCGTTCTCAAGAGGCTGGGTCTCGGGCTCATCGCAGTCGAGCCCAGTGGTGCGAAGATACTGCTGCGCGCAGAGGCTGTCGCCCCTCGGAGACCCAAGATGCACCGATACTGCTCGGAGGCGCTGTACCGAGAGGCGAAGGAAGGCCGAGCCCGCAACTCAGGGCTTGATTCCACACAGCCAACACCGACGACGTAGCTGGACGTCCCTGCCTCCAGGTGGGGCGAATCGACGACACTCACAATGATTGACCCCGAGTTGTTGAAGGCGGCCTCCGCCGAATACAGCGAACGGCTGGCGGTCATGGACAAGACCCTGTACGAGCTGTGTCGCCGGCATCCTGACCACCTGACGCCGGCGGCCGTGCACGCCAAGGTATGCTTGATAGGTCGTGCCTATGCCACCGGGATCGAGCGACGTATCGAGTCGGACGGCACACAAAGCAGCGCCCTCTCCCAGTTAGATGACTTCCTCTTCAAGCATCGGTGGCAGGCAGACTCGATTCTGGGTGAGCTTGGAGACGTGGCCGAACCGCTGGAATGGGAGAGCCTGAGACTCACCATTGCCCAGCATGGGCGCTTCGTCTCGCTGCTATCGCAACTTGTCCACCGTGGGGCGGTCACTTCGTTCGCCGCGAAGTACATGCACTTCCACAATCCGGCGGTCCCAATCTACGACCGACTCTCCTCCAGCGCGGCTCGGCGTCTTCTGCATTGGCACGTTCTCGGCCCGATTCCAGCGTGGCCCAGCAAGAGAGACCCAAAGTATTGGCGGTTTGCAGTCAGGTTCTGGAAGCTGTACGGGGAGCTTGCGGACAAGCCCCCAGGTACGGTCCGGCTCCTTGACCGATACTTGGTGATGTGGGAAGAACGTAGACGCTTGGCGCAGGCGTCGGAAAGACTGCGGTAGTACAAGATCGGGCGGAATGGGGACAGCACCGATTTGGCGACGCCGTCAGCGGCATCGGGCCACGCCCCAATTCCGTCCGCTGATTTGACACCCCCACCCGGGAACCCCACGTTGCCACCATGCCAATCATACGCTTGGAGCGAAAGGAAGTGTAGGCATGCAAATACAGCACTTTCTCCTTGACCTGAGGACGTTGGATCCTCTGACGAAAGAAGAGCGAGGGCTGCTCCTGTGGACAATGGTCGTCCTCAACGAGCTTAATCTACTACATGCAACGGCCGCAATGTCCAAGGTTCCCCCAGAATGCGGGACCCCGCTGGACCTCGTCAGGCAAAGTCAAGCGTTGTTCTTCATGACCCTACTCGCTGGGAAACAGAACGAAGCATGGGAGGCGTTCCAACGTGACTTCGCACGGGCCACTTGTTTTACAGAACGTCTCCCACACCTGTCCGACTACGCCCGGACGAGCTATGAGAAGCGTTCTTCTCTACCAGAAAGAACCCAGTCTGCATGATGCGTAACTGGGTGTCGTTTCACTACGGCGAACAGCTTCGCGATGCATTAGGCAGATTACCCGGTGGTACTCAAGTGAACATCTGGTTCGCGCGAAGTCCCGCCAACGACAGGTTCGACATCGGCAGCATTGCAGCGTCCTTGTCAATGAACGCTGAGTTCACCAAGCCCGACGGGACTACAGGGTACCAGCGCTTCCTAGACGAAGTAATGGACGTACATGAGTGGATGCTGTATCTGCTGAACGCGCTCATGTTATATCTGCTGGACCCACTCCTTGAGCGGCCATCGGTTCCTCTTGAAGCACCGGGAGGCGGGCCGCAGTCGGTGCAGCCGTTCTTAGACGAGGTTTTCCTGGGAACGCTAGTTGAGCCCAGCAAGGCGAGTTAGGGGAAATCAAGGACACCTATCTGGCGACGGCGTCAAGGGCATCGGGCCGCGCCCCATTCCGTCCGGCCATTTGACACGCCCGTCCACATCTTACACAGCTAGCTGATCGCTCTCGCCGAGGCGAAGCGGGAAAGCCCGTCGCTCTTCGGCGCGCGGAAGATGAACGTCTTCTACTATCGCTCGGACAACCTGAGCGACGAGCAGAAGGAACGTATCATCGACTTCCGCAACTACGACGATAACGGGAAGTAGTACGTCCTGCTCGATGAGGCGCACAAGGGCGACAAGGAAGACTCCAAGCGCCAGCACATCAGGGCGGCGCAGTAGGCAGTAGAGAGCATGCAGTAGACAGGGCTTCTCGAGTCCTTCCGGCTTGTTCGGGTTCTGTTCCCCGGCGCTTCGACCTCTGTATGCTGTGTGCTGAATGCTGGATACTGGATACTGATTGAGCGGCTGAACGCGCCGGACTCGGACGTGAACATCCTGATGGGGTCGCGCAGCTTCTATGAGGGCTGGGACTCAGGGGAACGGTAGACAGCATACAGAATACAGCATGTAGGGATTTCCGAGTCCGCCCTGCATGCTGTGTGCTGTATGCTACATACTTCCACAGAAAGTAGACAGTAGACAGAATACAGCATGTAGGGATTCTCGGGTACGACCTGTATGCTGTGTGCTGTATGCTGCATACTTGCCTACCTGCCACTATCGGAACATCCAGGTGACGCTCACGTGAAGTAGACAGTAGACAGAATGCAGTATACAGGGATTTCCGAGTCTGACCTGTATGCCGTGTGCAGTATGCTGCATACTGCCTGAGGGCGCAGTACAAGGCGGGCTTGAAGGCGCTGGAGCGGGTGAAGGAGAGCGTGGAGTTCGACCACGTCCCATCAACGATGAACGATGAACGAGGAACGATGAACGACGCGCGATGGCGGAGAAGGCTTCGGCGAATACGACTGGTGGATGTTCAGCAAGATAGACGAGTCGCTGGACGAGGTGCGCATTCCATACTACAGCCCGGAGGAGAACCGGATCGCATGGTTCCTGCCCGACTTCGTCTTCTGGCTCGCGAAGGGCAAGCAGTACCACATCGTCTTCGTGGACCCCAAGGGCATGGCCCACACCAGGACCTACCAGAAGCTGGATGGCTACCGGCACACACAGAAGTAAACAGCAGACAGAATACAGTATACAGGCCGCCCTGAATGCTGTGTGCTGTGTGCTGCATACTCCTCCTCGGGACGCCGCCCAGAGCGGCGAACTCCACCGCCGCTTCCGGGTCGGAACCGTCGCCGAGTTGCTGCACAGAATCGGCCGTGCCCAAGGAATCGTAAGGTCTTCCTGAGAAGGGCAGGGACGTGTGAGCCCCTGCGTCGTTTGCCAAGCGCTTCGGCTGTCGGAGTCGGAGTGGCGCGCCCGGTTCGTGCTCAAGGGAGCGTCGCTCCATCCGTGGGTCCATTCGGTTCGGATCCTAACCGCCGATGCACGCCGACCAACGCCGATAGGCGTCCCAGGTTCGGAACCATATCTGCGTCCATCTGCGGTTCCAGCCGGTTCGGTTGCGGCCCGCCGAGGCCGCGGCTTGCATGAGTCTTAATCGGGTGGTATAGTTCCCCGATGCGAGTCCGCCGTAATCAGATTCGGAGGTCCTATCAATGAAACGAATAGCCATTGCCGGCGCGACCGGGCTCGTAGGCGAGACGCTGCTCAGGATTCTCGAGTCCGGCCCGCATGAAATCGAAGACCTGCGGCTCTTTGCCTCAGCCAAGAGCGCGGGCACGAAGATGAAGTTCCGCGACCGGGAGTACGAGGTGATGGAGGTCAACCCTGACGGGTTTCAGAGCCTTGACGTGGCCTTCTTCTGCCTCGAGGCAGACCTGGCGAAGAAGCTCGTGCCCCAGGTCGCAAAGCACTGCCCGGTGATAGACAAATCCAGCGAGTTCCGGCTTAAGCCCGAAGTCCCGCTGGTCGTGCCCGAAGTCAACCCCGAGGCGGTCAAGACGCACGAGAACATCATCGCCAACCCTAACTGCACGACGATACCGCTGGTCGTCGCGGTCAATCCACTGCACAGGGAGTTCGGCCTGGAGGAAGTCTGGCTCGCTTCATACCAGTCGGCATCAGGCGCCGGCAGGGCCGCGGCCGAACAACTCCAGTACGAAACCGAGTTCGTGGCGCTCAACCAGAAGCCCGATGCCAAAGACAGCCCGCTCGGGCCGCAGATTGCCGACAACGTCATCCCCCAGATTGCCGACTTCGACTCGCACGGCAACACCGGCGAGGAATCGAAGACAATCAAGGAATCGGCGAGAATTCTCGGACTGCCCGGATTGAAGGTGAACTCGACCTGCGTACGCGTGCCGGTTTCGGTCGGACATGCGCTCGCCGTGACCTGCCGGTTCAGCCAGCCGGTCAAGCCTAAAGACGCGTCGCGCGTCCTCAAGAACGCGGCCAGCGTGGTCCTCCGCGGCGGCCATGACTACGCGACGCCGGCCGACTGCCGGGGCAGCGACTCGGTCTTCGTCAGCCGCGTGCGCCAGGGGGCGGAATCGGATGAGCTGAGCATGTGGGTGGTCACCGACAACCTGCGCAAGGGCGCGGCCACTAACGCGGTGCAGATAGCAGAGCTACTCAATCCCCAATGACCCCAAGCACCAATTCCCAATCAAGTCCCAAACCCGGAAATGCCCAACCGGAATTAGGACACTAGGTATTCGGTATTGAGTGGTCATCGCGGCTTGGTCATTGGTGCTTTGAGAAAGGAAGGCCCTATGAAGGCAATCGTCTTGTCCCTGATGCTGGCCGGACTCGCGCCTGCTCAGCCTGACGCCTGGTTCGGCGAGCCTTGGCTCGCGGGCAAACCGGGCGCGCACGCAGTTGGCCCTGTTTTCGCGGAGTCACTTCACTCCTACAATGTCCGCCACTACCGGTTGGACATCAACCTGCCGATGACGAACAAGTCCTATGTCGCGCACGAGGCGCTTTCCATCCGCAGTGACGTACCATCGCTCAGCGCCTGCACGCTCCACTTCGTCAACCTTACTTGCGACTCGGTCAAACGTTCCGGCTCTCCCCTAAGTTTCACAACGCCGTCCGGCCTGCTAGCAGTCGGCTTCGACTCTCCGTTGCCGCAGAACGACTCGACGGTCCTCGACATCTTCTATCACCGCGAATCAACTGCCTCCGAGCGCGGCTACTTCTTCAGGAAGGCGCCAAGCGTCACCCACACCTATTGCATGACCTGTACGCCGCCTGAGGACGCGCGCTACTGGATGCCGTGTTACGATGAGCCGATGGACAAGGCCGAACGCGGCGTGGAACTCAACCTGACCGTGCCCGACTCGTTCCAGGCCTGCGCCAACGGCTGGCTCGACTCGGTCACTTCCGGCGCCGGCACCAAGACCTACTGGTGGAACCACCCTTACCCGATCGCTACCTACCTTATCGTCTTTTCGGCCTCCCACTTCGCCACCTGGCAGCACAACATCCCATTGCAGACCGGCGATACGCTGCCGTCCATTTACTTCATCTGGCCTGAAGACTCGGCGGTATCCACGAGCACCTTCAGCCGCATCCCCGACATGATGACCTATTTCTCGGACTCGGTGCGGTTCGGCCCCTACCCGTTCGAGAAGTACGGCATGGTTCCCGGCTACTGCGGATTCTCGTGGGGCGGAATGGAGAACCAGACCATGACGATGATTCACACCTATTGGCTGCGCCACGGCGACCCCATCGGGATGGCGCACGAGCTGTCCCATATGTGGTGGGGAGACATGGTCACCTGCGTGGATTTCGCCAATGTCTGGCTGAACGAGGGCTTTGCGACCTGGGCCGAGTGCCTCTACAATGGACACATGAGTGGTCGCTCCTCGTTCAACTCCTACATTGCTGCCAAGGGGCGCGACTACTTCGACCAGCATCATCGCGGCGACTTCCCGATGTACAATCCGCCGCCGGACAGCATCTACAATACTGGCATCATCTACGACAAGGGCTCCTGGGTACTGCGTATGCTGCAATTCGTTGAGGGCGACACCGCTTGGGAAGACCCAGGTGTGTTCTACCAGGCCTTGCGTGCATACGGCGACAGCTTCAAGTACGGGACTGCCTCAACCGCGGACTTCCAGCGCATCAACGAGCAGTTCTCGGGCCAGGACCTCGACTGGTTCTTCAACGAGTGGGTGTACGACCGGGGCTATCCGAAGTACACCATCGCCTGGGACAAGCAGCCGCTAGGCGACAGTTGGAGGGTAATCGCCACACTCTCCCAGCACAACGACACCAACTCGCTACGGCTGTTCCACATGCCCTACCCGGTCCGATTCAACTGCGGAAGCGAGAGCACAGTCGTGGTCATCTACCCGCACGACACGGTCGCTTTGGATACGTTTGTGCTGACAGCGGAGCCGCTGAGCCTTACCCCTGACCCGGGCAACTGGGTGCTGGACAGCAGCTTCGCCACGGGAATCCCGGAAACGCCGACCGCCGAACTGCGCATGACGAGCGCCGGCCCGACCATCGTCCGCGGGGTGCTTTGGCTTCCGCCAGCCGTCGACCACAGGCCCCAAGCCGCACGCCTCCTGGACGTCTCCGGCCGAAAGGTAATCGGCCTGCGCGCGGGACCGAACGACGTTTCGCGCCTCGCGCCCGGAGTCTACTTCATCGCCTGGTCAGATGGAACGACGCCGGTGCGACGAATCGTAGTCGCAGAGTAGGGGTAGAGAACGAAGAAACTCACCTTCGTCGTCCTCGTGGTTCTGGCCAGCCGGGCGCAGGCTCAGGACTCGCTGAATGCACGGTTTGTCGGGAACTGGCCCTTTGGTCCGGCGCATGCGGTGGCGGTCGATTCTGCCCGGAAGCTCGCCTTCTGCGGCTCAGGCGGTGGCGTCTACGTACTGGACGTTTCCGACTCGTCGTCTCCCGCGAGAGTCTCCGATAGAATCAGGACTCGGGGCCTCGTTGAGGACCTGACCTATGACCCTGCCTGGCAACGGCTATACGTCGCCGCCGACATTGCCGGCCTCGAGATCTGGGACGTGGCTAACCCATCGGCACCTGTTCTGCTCGGAACTTCCCGCTCAGCCGACGCGGCGTGGGGGCTGGCTCGACTCGGGCGCTACGTCGTCATCGCCGACCGCGATTCCGGGCTGCGGGTGATGAACGTGGTCGACCCGGCACATCCACTCGAGGTGGGTTCATGCCCTCTTCCCGATATGGCGTGTGGGGTCGCCGTTTCCGGGTTATATGCGTATGTCGCGGCGCACGACTCAGGGCTGCGCGTCGTCCACCTTCAGGACTCAATCCACCCTGCCGAGGTCGGTCGCTGCCTGCTACCTGACCTGTCGTGGGACGTCGTGGTCGAGGGCTCCCGCGCCTTGGTCGCCTGCGCAGACGCGGGACTCGAGATGGTAGGTATTGCCGACCCTGAACACCCGGCGGTCATCGGCGAGTTCGAGACCGGGAACTGGGTCAACGGCGTCACGGTGCGCAACGGCCTCGCGTATCTTGCCAACGGTTTTGATGGACTCTGGATTGTCGATGTCCGGGACTCATCTCGGATTCGCAAGGTGGGCTCGGTCGCTACCGCGGACCGAGCCGACGACGTAGCACTCCTGGGGCATTTCGCCTGCGTCGCAGACCGAGACGGAGGCCTCCGCGTCATGAGCATTGGAGATTCGAGCCGGCCGGCCGAGACCGGCGGTTTCGGTGTGCCCAGTGAAGCGGCTGTGGTCGCCGTTGCCGAGACTTGCGCCTATCTGGCAGAGGGCGATGCTATGGACGTCCTCAATGCCGCCGACCCGGCGCTGCCCACGGTTCTTGGCTGCATCGACTCCTTTGACGGTTGCTGGGCCGTCGCCGTACGCGGTTCCTACGCCTACGTAGGGACGCGCAGCCGGCTTCATGTGGTCGATGTTTCCGACCCTGCCCACCCGCACACAGTCGGTGTCTCCGAGTCCCTCGGCACTGCCTTTGGAATCACGCTTGCCGGCCGATTCGCCTACATGTCTCTCAGCTACTGGGGACTCGCCGTGGTCGACGTGAGCGACCCCGCAACGCCGACCCCGCTGGGCCGCCTGTACTACCCGGCTCAGGTGCAGGCGGCTGCGGTGGCTGGGACCTACGTCTACCTCGCAGTCAGTGATTCCGGGCTCCGCGTGGTCGATGTGGCCGATTCAACGAACCCGCGCGAGGTCGGGGCGTTCCTAACCCCGGGCACCGCCTTCTCAGTGGCGGTCGCGGACACGTTCGCCTACGTCGGTACGACCGAAGGGCTCAGTATCGTCGACGTCGCCGAGCCAACGAGTCCGCTCCTGGTATCAAGCCTCAGCGGGCCGGGCTGGGCATTCGTCCTGGCCGTTTCCGACCAGAAGGTCTACATGCCATGCCTCCAAATGGGGCTCAGGGTTGTAGACGTCTCTGACCCCGCGCACCCGCGTGAGGTCGGCTACTACGATACTCCCAACTTCGCATCTTGGCTGGCACTATCCGGGGGTCGCATCTATGTGGCGGACACGGAGGACGGCCTGCAGATATACGAGCCCGCAGCCGGCGGGGTCCAGGAGACACCGAACGCAACTGCGCGAACGGCCAACGCGGCCACGGTCATCCGCGGCGTGCTTTGGCTTCCGCCAGCCGTCAGCCCCAGGCCCCAAGCCGCAAGCTTGCTTGACGTCTCCGGTCGGGTGGCGTTCGACTTACACGCCGGCTCGAATGACGTGTCGAGTCTCGCTCCTGGCGTCTATTTCCTCGCGTTGTGCGCTGCGGGGGATGCGGTCGGCGTGCGCAAGCTTGTCCTGACCCGGTGAATCCACTTCCGTCAAGGACCGAACACGACTGGACCAAAGGAGGGCCCATGAAGAGACACGTCCGCGTCCTTTCGCTTCTCGCCGTACTCGCACTGGCTCTGCTCGGAGCGAGCTACGGCAAGTCCGACAAGGCAACGACAGCCAAACCGGCCGCCGCGCCCCAAGTCGACATCTCGACGCTGCCCGAGTACCTGCGCTATCCGGGCGCGACCGCAGTCGAGCGCCTGGAAGTCAACACCGAAGACAGCAAAGGCACGAGCTGGCTGCTTGTGAGCACCGACCCCGAGGACAAGGTATCCGCGTGGTACAGCGCCTCGGTGGAGAAGAACGGCTGGGCCAAGGACCCGGCCGGCCAGAAGGTCGGGGTGCTGGAGTGGGTGAGCTCGGATAACACCCAGGTTCTCAAGCTGGTCCTCTGCCCGAAGGACGGCAAGACCAGCATCTCGTTTACGCTCGGTCTGAAGCGTTAACGACGAAGCCGGGCCGCCGTGTTAGGAAAAGCGTGAAGTAAGAATGGTGAAGGGTGAAACCAGGCCGCGCCCTCTTTCTCTATTCACTCTTCATAATTCACCATTTCCGAGAGGAGACGTTCGATGAGAGCATTAACCACTTCGCTGGCGCTTACCCTGCTGTTGGGCGTCGGCTGCAGTCCCAAGCCGGCGCCGGCTCCGACCGCACCGCCTCAACCCAAGACCGAAGCTGCGGTCGCCCCCACCAACCTTCCCAAGCTCTGGGACTTCTGGGCGACGTGGTGCCCGCCCTGCAAGCAACTCAAGCCGACCATCGAAGCGCTTGAGAAGGAGTATGAGGGCAAGGTCGAAGTCAAGTCCATCGATACCGACCAGAATCAAGGCCTGGCGCAGAAGTTCAACGTCCAGGCGATACCGACGCTGGTCTTCCTCGACGCCAAAGGCAACGAACTCTCCCGCATCGTCGGCCTGGTGCCGAGAGACACCATCGTCGGCCGCTTCAAGGCCCACGGCTTCATAGAGTAGCTGACCGGATTCGTCTGGAGCGCGGGAGCGAGGCTCCCGCTTTTCTCTGTCGCTAGCTCCTGCGCAGCGCCGTGAAGAGCAGGTAGACGCCGAGGGCGGCGGCGGCGATGAAAGCCGCGACGCCGATGACGGGCACCAGGGCCTTGAGCGCGGTCGGCGCCGCCACCACGAGCAGCGACGCGCCGATGATTATCGCCGCGAGCACGATGGCCGCGGCAAGCTGATTGTTGGAGCGGCTCAGGTTGCGGACAATCTGGCGCAGCTCCTCGTGGTCAATCTGAAGCTTCAGCTCGCCCTTCTTCAGCCACTCGCTCATCTGGCGCAGGTCGCCTGGCAGGTCGCGCGCGAGCGACTCGAAGTCGGCCTCGGCCCGGCGCAGGTCCTTGAACCATCCCAGCGGGCCGAACCGGCGCCGGGCAAGCCGCTCAAGGAACGGCTTCATCTCCTCAATGAAGTTGAACTCGGGGTCGATGAGGAGACCAAGCCCCTCGGCAGTGGCGACGCCGCGCATCAACATGGAGAGTCCGGCCGGGACCGCGATGCGGTGGCGGCGACTGACCGCAAGCAGTTCCCGCAGGACCCGGCCCAGCGACATGTCGCGCAGGCTCGCACCGTAGTACCGGTCCAGCAGGTCCTGGATGTCGGCCCGCAGGGCCAGTTCGTCGACGCGAGATGACTTCGACCCGGCCCTGAGCACGAGCCGCGTCAACCGTGCGCCGTCCTGCCGGTACGCGGCGACGAGCATGTCAACGAGCAGGTCGCGGGTCTCGTCGTCGATGCGGCTGAACATCCCGTAGTCGATGATGCCAAGTCTGCCGTCCGGCCTGACGATGAGGTTACCGGGATGAGGGTCAGGCTGGAAGAACCCATTCTCGAAGACCATCTTCATATAGGCGTGGGTGCCGGTGCGCGCGAGCCGGCCGCGGTCGATGCCGGCGCGTTCCAGCCCGGCCGTGTCGGTCGCCTTGACGCCGGTGAAGAGCTCGAGCACGAGCAGCCGGCGCGTCGTATAGTCCCAATACACCTTCGGTATCGCCACCGTCTTATCGTCGGCGAAGTTGCGGCGGCAGATATCGGCGTTCTGACCCTCGTGCGCGAAATCGAGCTCAAACCTCAGACTGCGGCCGAGCTCCCCGACGAGCCCGGCCGGGTCACAGACCGAAAGGTCAGGCTGGTGACGCTCGATGAACCTAGCCACCGACGCGAGGATGGCGAGGTCGGCCTCGGTGACGTCGGCGACGCCCGGCCGCTGGACCTTGACTGCGACTTCCTCGCCCGTCTTGAGTTTGGCCCTGTGCACCTGCGCCAGCGACGCGGCCGCGACCGGCTCGCGTGCGAACTCGGCGAAGATATCGTCGGGCAGCCGGCAGGCCTCGGTTGCGATGACGCGCTCGACATCGGCGAACGGAATCCGCGGTACGTTGTCCTGGAGGTTGCTCAGTGCTTTGAGGTAGTCCGGCGGCAGCAGGTCGGGCCGCGTGGACAGAAGCTGACCGAGCTTGATGAACGTCGGCCCGAGTTCCTCGAACGCCCTGACCAGCCGTGCCGGCTCGCTCAGCGCCGCCACGCCCGGGTGAGTCTTGCGCCCGAATCTCAGCCTGCCCTCAAGCCCGAGCCGCATAGCGAGTTCGGCCAGACCATAGCGCACCAACACCGCACCGACGTGCCGAGCGCGGTTAAGCTGATGTCGTCCCTTCAGCCAGCCAAGCGGGTCGAAACTCGACGCCGGCGGGGGCTGTCGGCAGGTTTGCTCCGGGTTCTCAGGCAGGGTTTCTCCTCATCCAATTGCTCGTGTCTGATGATAGCCGTGGCTCTGAACCGAGTCAAACCGCAGACGAGTACAGGGATGAAAGCAGAAAGGCTGAATCAAGAAGAAGGCGACGCGAGACCGCCTCTTCTCGCCCTCTGGAACGGACGGTCAGTGTCGCAGCAGCCGAAGGCCTTGCACCGCCTGGAACCAGGTCTGCAGGCGCAGGTCCTTCTGCTGTAACCGCAACTGCGTCACCCCGACCTCTGCAAAGTAGCCGCTTGAGGTGTGACAGGCCGCATAGACCGGAGTGGCGGAAACGCGGGCCGTAGTTCTCCACGCGCTGTCGCCGACCGGCGGCGCCGGGCTCTGTTCGCTCGCGAGTTCCACGAAGCCTGTCACGCGCCAGCGTCCAGCCGGCACGCTGCCGCCCGAGTCGGTCGGCGCGAGGTCCGGACTCGCGAGGTAGTAGGTCGGCCCGTCCGCGCCCGGCTTGAAGTCGGTCACATAGAACTCGACTCGGTCGACCCAGGCGGTGTCGGCCATCTCATAAGTCGCGGCAGACCAGTCCGGCCCGATCCAGCCGCAGCCGGAATTGTCCCCTCCGCTCAGTTCCCCGACCGTCGTCGTTCCGGTATGCACCGGTAACGTCGTTAGCGTCTCACCGGGCTCGACGTAGGTCCCGCCGAACTGGGCGAGCACGCGATACTCTCCGGTCATTCCTTGCGGGTCGTGTACGCAGGCGGTGTCGTTCGTTTCAAGCGCGACGCCGTAAGCGCCGCCAACGGGCCGGAACATCACTCGATAAAGGCTGGGCGCGCCCTCGCTCGGCGGACTCCAGGTCAGGCGCAAGGTCGAGTCGGACTCGGCAACGATTGACAGGTTCCGCGCCGAACCCATCGGTATCGTGACCGCCGTGACTGAAAGCGGAGCGGACCAATCGGAAAGCAGGCCGACGCTGTCGCGTGCTCGGGCCGCTATCGGGTAGATGCCTGCCGTGTCATAGGAGTGGCTGACCGAAGCCGTCTCCCCGCTCGCAGTCCAATCGCCCCAGTTCCCGACCATCCCGCCCCAGTCGAACTGGAACTCGACCATCCGGCCCTGCGGGTGGATTGTCATTACCTTGTACGCATAAGCGACACCGGTCGTGCAATAGGCCGCTCCAACCGGCGTCATCGGCCGCTCCGGCGGCGACTGCTTGCCGCAGCCGACAAACACGATGAGCAGAAGCGCAAAGAGCACGGGCTTTCTCATTCGACCTCCTGTTGGCTTGGAGTTGTTCTACCGCGCCAGGCGCAAGAGTCAAGCCCGGCGGTTTGCTTACGGGGATTGACATTCGACCACCTGCGCATACTATGACCAAGTGAGAAAACCGCCGATATAGCGATGGGCATCACCATACGCCCCTACGTTCGCGGCCAGGATGACGAGGTCCGAGTCGACCTCTACAACCGCGCGCACGTGCAAGACGACGACTTCGTGCCCGCGAACGTCGAAGAGAACCGTCGCTGGGACCAGTCACCGGAAGAACCGCACCGGCACCGGTTCATCGCCAGTCTGGACGGTGTCCCGGCCGGCGTCGCGTTCGCATACGCTGACCCGCAAGTTACGGACGGCAGAGGCACGCTGTCCGGCCCGCACGTCCCGCCGGAGTTCCGGCGCCAGGGGGTCGGCACCGCGCTTGCCCGGTCCGTCATCGCCGACCTCCGCCAACGCGGTCGGACCAAGGTCCAGGTCCACGAGCGCGACCGGGCCGACATCAACGGCTTTCTCGCCTCGCTCGGGTTCCGGGTGGTTCGCCGGTTCAGCGAAATGCAGCGGACGCTCGCCGACCTGCCGCACGGCATCGGCGAGTCAGCCGAGGCTGACGTGGCCGTGGTCGAGCCAACACCGGACGTGTTGAGAACCATCGTCGCCATCGAAAACGAGGCTTTCAAAGAGCACTTCAACTACCGGCCGTTCACTCTGCCCGAGCTCGAGTTCATGGTCCGCAACTCAGCCGAGGAAGGCTCCGTCGCGCATGTCTCACTCGCCCGCATCGGCGGCACATCCGTCGGCTACCTGTGGTACGGCTTTGACCCAAAGGGAATCGCGCACCTCAAGAAGAACCGCGGCGGGCTCTGGGACATCGGTGTACTCAAGCCCTGGCGCAATCGCGGAATCGCCAAGGCGCTGATGCTGGCGGGGATGCGACACCTTAAGAGCGATGGTATGGACGAGGTCCGGCTCTACGTTGATGATACGAACGTAACCGGCGCACATCGCCTCTATGAAAGGCTCGGGTTCGTGCTCGTTCACCGCGAGTTTGTCCACTCGCTCGACCTCAAGTCAGTGCCCGACGAGAAGGAGGACAAATGACCGCGAAGAAGACCTGGCGCGAGAAGCTTGCAGATAGCAGGGACCTGCCCAGAACGATGGTCATACCTTCGCCAAAAGAGGTGGACGAGGTGATGCGCCGCGTGCCGAAGGGCAGGCTCGCGACCATCAACGAAGTCCGTGCCTGTCTCGCCAAGAAGCATGGCACCGACATCGCGTGCCCGATGACGACCGGCATCTTCGCCTGGATTGCGGCGCACGCGGCCGAGGAGGCGAGGGCTGCCGGCAACAAGGACATCACGCCTTACTGGCGCACGCTCAAGACCGGCGGCGAGCTAAATCCGAAGTATCCGGGCGGCGTCCCGGCCCTCAAGAGACTCCTGTCCGCCGAAGGCCACAAGGTCGTCAAGAAAGGAAACAGGTTCCTCGTCGACGGCTTCGACAGGAAGCTCGCCGCGCTCTAGCCCGGCCCAGCCACTGCCTGAGTCCCTGTTCTCATTTCTGTACTTGTGCGTTCTGGTTTCTTAAGCATCTGACCATCCGTCCAGTGTGCTGTCTGCCGCTTGCCTACTATCTTACGCGCTCCGCACTTTGCGGCTGTGACACTCCGCACATCTGACCGCGACTCTCGCCGACCACACGCAGGTCGCGAATCCAGATAACCCGAGGTGTCAGTCCAGCCGAGCAATGCTGTGTCGCATCTGCACGGCAATTGACACCTGCTGACGTATCCTCTATTCTGAATTGATGCCCAAAGAGAACGCAGGGGTCCGGTGTTTCGGCCCGGCAACACACTGTTCGCGGCTGCTTCCATCGATGGCTCTTGTTGCAGCGCTTGTCGTCGCCGGCTGCCAGAAGCAGGCGCCGGCAAGGCCGGGGAAACCCGGTGGCCGGGACCGCGTGCCGATCAGCACCCCGGCGACCTATTCTTCAGTGACGACCGACCCGAACCAGGACAGTGTGCTCTATGTGTTCGACTGGGGCGACGGGCTGGCCGATACCACCGAGCTCGTGGCGTCGGGCGATGCCGCCTTCGCAGCCCACGTCTGGGCGAGCGTGGATTTGTTCGCGGTCAGGGTGAGGGCGCAGGACTCGGAGGGACACTGGTCTGGCTGGTCCGACCCGCTCAACGTCATGGTCGGCGTCAACCATCCGCCGGAGCCGCCCGCCCGGCCGACCCACGCCGGCGGCGACTCGGTGGGCATACCCATCGCCTTCACTACCTCGGCCACCGACCCGGACGGCGATTCGGTCCGAATAAGGTACTTCTTCTCCGAAGGCCAGGTCAGCGTATACGGCCGCAAGGTGGCGAGCGGCGAAGCCTATGCCGACACTGCCGTCTATTCGCAGAACGGGTGGAAGGTGGTGTATGCTGTGGCCACGGACGGGACCGATACCTCGGCTTGGTCCGCGCCGGACAGCATCTTCATCTTCTCACCGAACGTGGCTCCCTTTCCGCCGGGAATCAGGACGCAGTACACCCCACAGCGCGGCATTCCCAACGGCCCGGCCTACCGGTTCTACGCCTCCGCCCGGGACGAGTACGGCGACAGCCTCTACTACCGGTGGTACTTCGACGGCTCCGATTCGGTCACGTCCGGAATGTCCCCGAGCGGCATCGACAACTTCGTGGAGTGGACGCCGACCGGCGACACCCATACCTATGCCGTGGCCGTGCGGGTGTTCGACCAGACCGGCAAGACCAATGACACCCTGGCCACGATGACCTTCAAGACGGTCGCCGAAGGAGAGATGCTCTGGGGCATACCGGGTGAGTTCGTCGCGTCACCGGCCATCGGTAACGCGCTCTGGCGCGGCGACACCCGAATGGGAATCGTCTGCGGCGGCGTCGAAGGGTACCTGTACGTGATTGACGCGTACCAGTCGTTCATCATCAACCAGATATCAGTCAGCGGTGCTGACGACTACAACTCGTCGGCGACCATCGGCGCCGATGGCACGAGGTATGTGGGCAACGAGAACGGCTGGTTCTATGCCATCGGGCCCGACGACACCGTCAGGTGGCAGTTTGGGAACGGCAACGACGGCATGACCGCGACCGCGG
>Ga0116202_10000458_pt1 | contig 22599 bp, 15 predicted proteins | sample LakKivw325mmetaG_FD_94479 | JGI IMG/M metagenome (GOLD analysis project Ga0116202, IMG submission 94479) | Anoxic lake water microbial communities from Lake Kivu, Rwanda to study Microbial Dark Matter (Phase II) - Lake Kivu water 325m metaG | ecosystem: Environmental > Aquatic > Freshwater >... | reverse complement strand
GCCAAACTGCTTATATCAAAGGATGCAGGCAGCCTTAATCCTCTAGTCGATAAGCCGACTTCCATGGCCAAACTGCTGCAGGGAAGCAGTGACATCGAAACTCACGTGGAGCTTATAAAAGACCGTCCGGTCATAAGCGAAACCATAAAGCAGCTTGATCTCCGGAATAACAAAGGGGAGCTTCTGGATTCGGAGGATCTTCTTAAGTCCGTCAGAGTGGTGCCTCTTAGAGACACGGATATAATTCAAGTCAGGGTGCAGAACAGGTCAGCGGAACTGGCTGCAGATACGGCAAACACCATATGTGAGAGGTATGTTGCCTGGAGCCAGGAGATGAACCAGGCGGAAGCAAGGTCCGTAAAACAATTCATCGAGGAACAGATAGCGGTTACAAAGGGAGCTCTTACAAAAGTCGAAGAGGAACTGCTTAAATACAGAAAAAAGTCTGGCTCTATCCAATTGTCATCAGAGATGCAGGTAAAGATCGATAAACTTGCGGAACTGGAGATAGAGCGCACCAAGGTGACGATAGCGCTTAGGGAATTCCGCGCCAGGCTCACTTCCGGTGCCCTTGGCAGCGATGTGACCGGCCTTACCGAAAGGAAAAAGGCTCTCGATTCAGCTATAGCAAAATATAACAGTGAACTTAAGGACCTCCCTCAAAAAGAACTGGAGGTCGCTCGACTTATGAGGGATAACAAAGTGGCGGATGCCACTTATGTGATGCTTCTGGAAAAGCTTAACGAGGTCAAGATCGCTGAAGCCATGAAGACCAGCAGTGCCAAGATCGTTTCTCCTGCCGTGGTACCAAAAGACCCTATCAAACCCAAAAAGCTGCTGAATCTGATGATGGCTGTCATTGTCGGTGTGCTGCTGGGATCGGGGGCGGCCTTCCTCACCGAGTACTTTGATGTTTCCATAAAGACTTCGGAAGAGGCAAAACAGATCACAGGTTTTCCTGCCCTCGGGGTTATACCTTTCGTCAAAAGCGCAAAAAAGAACGAACCGTTTGAATACCTGATCGCTGAAAAAAGGCCCAAGTCCCAGGTGGCGGAAGCTTTCAGGACGCTGGATGCCGATATCAAATTTGCCGCCGCCGGTTCCCCAGGAAAGGTCCTTCTGTTCACCAGTTCGCTTCCGGGCGAGGGCAAGTCTTCAACGGTCTCAAATTATGCGATTATCAGGGCTCAGAGCGGAAAGAGGACTGTTTTACTGGATGCTGATATGCGCAAACCCATTCTGGACAAACTGTTCGGTGTTGCATCTAAAAAAGGCCTCTCGGATGTGCTTTGCGGGGAACAGCGCATTGAGGACGTTATCCAAAATACTTCGATCAAAGGCCTTGATTTTATCGCTTCTGGTTCTATTCCGCCGAACCCCGCTATCCTGCTGGATTCTTCCCAAATGAAAGAGATTCTCAACGCTCTTTCTGACAGGTACGATTCTATACTTATAGACAGTCCGCCGCTGGTGGGGCTGCCGGATGCTCACCATCTCTGCTCCATAGCCGACGGAGTGATCTTTGTGATCGCTTACGGAAGGACGGGCCGGAATGAAGTGGTGGATGCAAAAACGATATTGGAAAATGCCAAAGCCTCAGTCTACGGTTTTGTGTTTACAATGTTCGATGGGGGTGGGGCGGTGTACAGGGCTTACTACGGAGCAAAATCCTACTATTATTCATCCTCTCCCGGGGGTAAAGAATGAAAATAATATTGAGTAAAATGTTCCTGCCCGTTGTTTTTTTTATGTTGATATTTTCAAGCTTTTCCGAAGCCTTGTCTCTGACCTCTCCATTTTTGAACTATCCCAATCCATTTAAGACCCGGGATTCAAAAGTTGGGACCACAGAGGGCACATATTTTGCCTACGGTCTTTCTTCTCCCGCAAATATTGAGATCAGGATCTATATGATAGACGGTACTCTTGTATGGAAGCGGAGCTTTCTTTCGACGGATCCCGAAGGTTCTGCCGGCTACCATGAAGTGTTTTGGGACGGTGCTCTGGATACAGGCGCTTCAAGAAGACAGGCCAGCGGTTATATTTTGAGGGAAACGGCGCCCAACGGCATTCTGCTTTCCTTTTTGATCGCCAACGGTAAAGTGCTGGCTAAAAACAAGATAACGGTTTTTCAGTAAAATGAAAAGGATCTCAATCCTCATAGTTTCTTTTTGTCTGCTTTCTTCAGCTGCCTGTGCGGCGCTAATCCCGGATGTGTCAAGGTTTGCAGTCGGAGCAAGGACCATCGGATTAGGAAGGGCGTTTGTCGGAATAGCCGATGATGCCAATTCCATATTCTATAATCCGGCGGGCGGAGGCTGGGCAAAAACGGGAAGCCTCGTTTCGACGGCCACCCGCCTCATGGATGATACCAATGTACTTTCTCTTGCCGGGATGTTTCCCACCCAATACGGCTCCATCGGGATAGCTTATGCAGATTACGGCGTGTCTGGCAGTTTTGTTACCTACAGGGATGCTGTCGGCCGGATCGCGGTCGATTCCACCAGAGAGGGAATGGCCTTTTCCGGCAGTTCCGCGATCCTTTCCTTTTCTTCACTTCCTTTCATCAGCCCTTTTTCCCCTGATGTAAAAGCGACACTGGGGTTCAATTTGAAAATGTTCAAACAGAGCCTTGGAGGAGGGACAATAGGTTCGGCAAGTTCCTCAGGTATTGATATCGACGGCGGCCTGCTTATTAAGCCCTCAGAGTGGATGAGAATAGGTTTCAGCGCTCTTAATATGCTGCCAGATTCTTATAACCAGATAGGAGGCGCAAATAACTGGGATTCGGGCGAGGAGCGCAAAGAGGGCATAGAAAATGTTATAAAAGCGGGTATCGGGCTTAAGATCCCGTCTTCCATACTGCCCAGGGGAATGGGAAAGGAGCTGATCATAGATGCGGATTTGGACATGTTCATTGCTAAACCGCATCCGGCTTTGCTCCATATCGGTACCGAATGGTGGCCTTCCGACTATCTGGGGCTCAGGATGGGGTTTGATCAGGATGTTGCCTCCGCAGGAAAGACCGACTCCATGCTCGTGGCAAGCAGTTTTACCTATGGAGCGGGGCTTAAGTTCTCAAACTTCCTTTTTGATTATGCGTACAAGCCATCCAGCCTGGCGGATGCCAACTCGCATTATTTTTCGATCTCCTACCTAATTCCAACATTTGCCGAAAGGCAGGTCATAATTGCAATGGAGCCCAGGGACCGAACGATCACATATAAGCCCTCTGTTTTACTAAAAGCAAAAGCGCCATCAAAGGTCGCGGAAGTCCGCATTGGAGGCGCAGCGATAAAAACTTTGGCCGGGTCTTTTGAGATGGCGGTGGACCTGTCTATAGGAAAGAATCCCATAAAAATGGAAGGGTATGACGAAAAGGGCTCCAATACAGCGTCCGGAGAATGCAGAGTGCTGCGCTTGGTGGAGTTCAGCGATGTTCCTCAGCAGTTCTGGGCCAGTGACTCCATTTCCCACATGGCCACCCTGGGTATTGTATCTGGTTTCCCGGATGGGACTTTCAAGCCTCAAAAGGGGCTTACAAGAGCCGAAATGGTGGCGCTTCTTATCCGCTCAAAGGATACGGCCCTCACAAAGCCGTCAGTGAATGTGTTCAAGGATGTCGGGAGACAGCACTGGGCTTCGCAGTACATAAAGGCCTCCGTTGATTCCAACATAGTAAAAGGATATCCTGACGGCACCTTTAAGCCGTCAGCTGGGCTGACCAGGGCCGAAGCCGTGTCAGTTCTGGTCAGGTTTGGAGATGTTTCCGACAAAGACCCTGTTGCTGCGGCCGCCTACAGGGATGTTCCTGCAAACCACTGGGCTTCAAAAGCGATAAGCGCAGCCAAACAGGCCGGGATCCTTTCATTTGTTAAAGAAAGCACTTTTAAACCTTCCAGGCCGGTGACCAGGGCGGAGGCCTGCGAAATGCTTTCCAAGATCCGGTTCATCTCGAATAGAACTGATCTTCTTCTCAATTTTGATGTGGGCTATTGATCTATTCCCTCACATGAATAATACCAGTGGAAGAATAAGAACAGGGGTCATAGGGACCGGTTTCATGGGGTCTCTTCATTGCCGCGCTTATTCCGTCGACAATGATTCCGATTTTGCCGGGGTCTTTGACTTGAACAAAAGTTCTGCTGCCGACCAGGCCTCAAAATACGGCGTCAGGGTCTTTGACTCCGTAGATGAGCTTTTAAATAATGTTGACGCGGTCTCTATCGCAGCCCCAACTACACTGCACTGTGAGCTTGGAATCGCCTGCGCAAAAAGCAAGAAGCATCTCCTTATGGAAAAACCGATAGCGGCTTCGCTTAAGGAGGCTGCCGAGCTCTCGGAGGCCGTTAAAAGATCGGGTATCGTTTTTGCTGTCGGCTATATAGAAAAATTCAATCCTGCCGTGATCTGTTTGTCGGAGCTCCTAAAAGGAAAAAAGCTAATCTCTTTTGAGGCCGTAAGACAGGCCCCTCCCTCTCCCAGGGCAAATGATGTTAGTGTGGTGCTGGACCTGATGATCCATGACCTTGATATACTGCTGGCCTTGAAGGACTATGAAAGTCCCTCGCAAATAACTGCTGATGGGAGAAAAGTCTTAAGGGATGTAATAGAAGAAGCTTCCTGTACTCTGACCTGGAAGGACGGCTTTAAGGCAGAGGTTTGCGCATCAAAGGTCTCGGACAAGAAACTCAGGACGATAAAGGCTGCCGGCAACGGCATTATCGTGGAGGCCGACCTCATCTCAAGAAAGGTCAAAACAACCGGGGACGGGGTTGTCAGCGAAACGGAAGCGTCAGGACCGGAGCCCATCAGGGCCGAGATATCAGATTTTTTGAAAGCTGTAAAAGAAGGCGCCTTGCCCGTTTCGGACATCCGCTCTGGGCGTCTCTCTTTTGAAACAGCAAAAAGGATAGAGCAGCTTATCGAAGGACGATGACCTTGCCTTTTGCGAAGGCAGTTGCCTGCCCGCTCTCTTCTGCCAGCACCTTCACCAGGTAGATACCGTTAGCCGCATTCTCTCCTGTTGAGAGTTTCCCGTCCCATTCAAGATTGTCGTTGTACCCGGCTGTGCCAAAGGCCCTGACAGAAGTTACAAGTCTTCCTGTCTGGTCAAAGATGTAGAGCCTGACCTGTGCCGGCATGGAGAGATTATAGGTTATCTTTGAGGCGCCTAAAGACGGGTTGAACGGGTTGGGGCAGGGAAGAAGATCTTTAAAACAGAGCGAACCCTCGGAAAAGAACTCTAGAGAATATGTTTGGGAAGGGGTCTCAACCTCAAGTTTGTGCTTTCCGGTAGAAAGCTTCCCAACAGAAGCGGCTCCTGTTGAGGTGTCGTAGGCGATGTCAATTGAATCCAGCTTAACGGAGGCTGAGGCAAAAGGGGCTCCCGAGGAGTCGGTTATCTTTACGCTGGATAAAGACGGCGCAACATAATCGCCTTCTGATATGCGCTTGCCGTCAAACTCAAAGATCGCGGAGGAAGAAACAGCCGTGCAGATTATGGTGCCGGACACATTAGCCGTGTTTTGAGCGGGGTCCTTTGCGCTTATGACTATCTTGTTCTCTCCCTTTTCGAGCCCGATCCCAAGCCTAAAAGTGCCGTCGGATGATACGCTCTGTTCTTTGGACTGCTTTCCGTTTACCGATACAAAGATCCTTTTGACCGAGGGTTTATCGATCCTACCAGTTAAGGCAAGGCTTGATCTGCCGAGGGTTTTTGGAAGCTCTTCGTAAAGAGTAATTACCGGGACGACCGTATCTATGACAAGGGCTGCCGTGACGGGCTTTGAGATGTTTCCGGCAAGGTCTCTGACATGGGCTTCCAGTTTATAGGTCCCGTCAGGAAGAACTGCCGCGGGCTCGAACACAAGTTCCTTTTCACCCGCTCCGGCAGAGCAGCTGCCTTCTACCGTTGAAGAGTCCCGGAACAGTTTTACAGATGAATTTTTGTTGTCCGGACCCGAGCCGTCGTCAAATAATTCTATTAAGACCCTCTTGCCGCTGTTGGAATACAGGACAGGCTCTTTTGAGGAGAACGCAAGTCCAGGCTCAACAAGGTCAATGTTCAGTTTTGTTACGGCCTTTGCGAAGGTGCCGTCAGGCAGCGGCAGACTCACTTCAAGGTCATTTTCTTTCTGCGGGATCCCCTGGGGAACCTTTATCATCCCAAGCACCTTATTCTTGCCTTTGTCAAAGTAAAGCGAAGCTTCCGCAGTGCTGCCGTTCAAATAGGCCAAGGCTTCCGTATCGTCCTCGATAAAGAACCCTGTGTCAGGGACAGAGGCTTCGAAAACCAATATGGAGCCTTTTTTGAACCAGGAAGAAGTCAGCGGCTTTTCAACGGAAAGCATAAAAACCTTGGGAGAGGTGTCTATGGCGAAGCTTCTGGTCTGCGATTCAAAAGAAGAAATGCCGTTCCATGCATATATCTTGTAATAGTACTTTCCGTCAGCCAGGGGCTCGGCAAAAGATGCGATCGAATATTGAACAATATGTTCGGCAAATGAGGAAAGGTTTTCGGTCTTTCCAAGTCTTGTCGAGTACAAAAAAGTATCGGCATCCTGCACGGGGTCGGCTTCAAAGGTGACAATTGGACCGGAAGACGCAAAGACATAGCCGTCCGGCGTTTTTGAAGTCAGGCCGCGCAGTTGGGGCAGTGCCATTGTCCTTATCGAGTCGCCTGTTCTGACCATAACTGTCCCAGATGAAGACAGGATCTTGACGGAGAAGCTTTCTTCCGAGGCAACAAGTTCCCTTTGAGGAGATGACCACTTTGTTCCCGAAAAAAATGACCTGGAGAAGTTAAGCATAGAATCGGCAGACCAGGCCGCAAAACAGGCAAGCTGCGGCGACAGTGCAACATCCAAGGCAGGGACCCTTGTGCTTGAGGAAGCGATCTCAAAAGGCCTGCCGAAAGCGGAGCTGCCCGCAGTTTTTTTTGCTCCCATCAATTTATGGGCTATCCCGTCAAACACGGTCCAGGAGCAGAGCACATTGCTGTTTTGGGACGCCGCTTTTGGTAAGGACTGTTCCGTAAATGAGGAGGCAACTTCTTTCGGCGCCGTATAAGTCCTTCCAAAGTCAAAGGATTCGCAAAATCTTAACTGTTTTGTTGTCTTATCCTTCCAAACAACGAACACATGGCCCGAATTCGACGAGACAGCCGGGACTCCTTCGGGAATGGAGGCTGTATTTACGGCAAACGGAACAGAAAAGTAGGGGAGGGCCTCCGAAAAGCTTGACAACAGCTTGTTCTGGCCGTTGGCCCAGACCAGAAGTGTTTTTCTGTTGTGCTTTATAACAGCCAGGCTAGAAGGCTTTGAGTTAAAGGTGTATATCGATTCGGGCCTGCTCCAGGTGTCACCGTTATCGCTGGAAAAAGACAGATACAGCCGTCCCGAAACATACCAGTAAGCTTCAAGCAGGGTTTTTTCTCTGATGATGTGCGGGAAAGAAGCTTCTTCCGTTGACGAGGCGATCTGTTTTTTTGATGAAAAAGTAAGTCCTTTGTCAATGGACCTGGAAAAGACCGGGCCGGGAGAGCAGGTCAATTTGTAGACCGCATTATTTTCGAAGATCACGCCGGCAAAAACGGCCTGCGGTAAGATGCCCGCAAGCAGCAGAAAAGATGATATCACCAGGAGCCTAAAAAAAATCTTGCCCATAATATATCCGAGGAGACTCATCCCAGGACAATTGTAGCACTTCTGTTATATATTACAAACCGGCAAGATAATGCGTCAGAAGTTCACTATTTTAGAGAATCCCGAGGCCTCAAGGCTTGCGCCGCCGACCAGTCCTCCGTCAACATCCTCCTGAGACATCAGCTCCTTGATGTTGTCGGCTTTTACGCTCCCGCCGTAGAGTATCCTGACAGAAGAAGAAACCTCTTTACCAAAGAGACCCTCCAGCTGTTTTCTGATAAAAGCGTGGACTTCCTGTGCCTGCGCGGGGGTCGCAGTTTTACCTGTTCCAATGGCCCAGACCGGTTCATAGGCGATAACGGTCTTAAGAGCCTGCTCTTTAGAAAGGCCGCTGAATCCGCCTTTTAACTGCTTTTCAATAACCTCAAATGTCCTGTTGTTTTCCCTTTCTTCAAGGGTTTCGCCCACACAAACTATCGGGGTCAATCCTGCTTTGAGTGCCGCATAAAGCCTTTTGTTCACTGTTGCATCGCTTTCGCCAAAATATTGTCTTCTTTCCGAATGCCCGATTATCGCGTACTCGCAGCCGCTGTCCTTTATCATTCCGGGCGAGATCTCCCCCGTAAAAGCGCCTTTTTCTTCCCAGAAGATGTTCTGGGAGCCGATCTTGACGTTGGTCCCTTTGCATGCGCTTACCGCCGATTCTATATTGATGAACGGCGGGCAGATGACTATTTCCCTTCCATCCGAGCCCTTTACCAGAGGGATCAGTTCTGTCAGCATGGCCTTTGTTTCTTTTGCGTTCTTGAACATCTTCCAGTTGCCGGCGATTATCGGTTTTCTCATTTTTTCTCCTTTAATTTCAGTTTATCAAATTTATTTATGTCTGTAAACGAGCCCGGCCGCAGACTGCCAAGGCAGCCCTATTCTTTCCAACAGTCCTCAAGTCTGTACCTTTGGGGATCGCCTTCTTTTTGAACATCAAAGAATTCGTTCATCCACTGCATCTGCATAAGAGAGGTGGATTGTTTAAGGTCCGGAAGTTTGCCGGTAATGCCTATTTTGACAGAACTGGCCGCTATATCAAAAGGTATCGTAAATGGCAGCAGCACCTGGCGCAGGGTTTTCCAGAAGCCGGCTATCAGCTTTACCCCGACCGTGACATTAGCGGTTTTGTCAAACCCTATGAAGCCGGACAGGTAAAGGTTCAGCCTGTAAGCCTTGCAGGCCATATTCTCAAGTACCACTTTCTTTTCCCTGATGCCAAAGTTGCCTTTGATGCTTTCTATCTCGGGCATGGTAAACCCGGTGTCAAGTCCTGCAACTCCGGCCTCGGCATTTGAAAAGAGAGGAACATTGCGCAGGTTGGCTTTTTTAAGGTCCACATATCCTCCGCCTCTGGCGTTTAAAATGTCTGCCCATGGCGCCACGCAAACAACGCTGCCGTTCATTTTTCCCTTAAGGTTCTTATATTTTGGGGAGATCCTGGAAAAGTCTGAAAGGTCAAAACCCTCTATGTGAGCTTCAAGCCCCCATTTTTTCATGTCTGTACGGGCAAGTCCGCTTATTGTCCCTTTGTAGAAAGGGGTTTTGGGAAAAGAGCCTTCGAACAATCCGTTGCGGATGCTCATGCTGATGTTGAAGGAGCCTGGCTTAGGGCTCAGACCGGACAGATATGAGACCAAGACCTCCGCACTTCCGTTAATGGTGGAGATCCTGTTTAGATAGCCTTTGAGCCGGGCGGACAGGTCCACTCTCACATTTATGTCGTAATCTCCAACCTGAAGGCTTGCCTTAACGGTCTCTCCTGATGCGGGAAGAGTAAAGCGCGCTTTCATTTTTATGTCCGCAAGAAGGTCTTTGATGCTCGGAACATGAGCAAAAACCTCAAAAGAAACACCCTTTGTTTTGCCTTTTACAAATGCTTCGGCCGTGTCAAGAGAGTGGAGCCTGAGCCCTATGATACCGTAGGCGTCAGCGTACTTTCCTGTAAGGTAGAGGTTCCTGGGAAAGTCAAAGGTATATCTGCCGGAAAACGCAAAACCTTTTTGGCCGAGCCTGCCGCGCACTCTTTCTATCCTCACTCCGCTGTTGGTTAGTTGCGCCGCGCAATACAGGTCTTTTATCTTTATCTGCTCCTTTTCCAGGGGTATGACCGCCTCCTTGAACAGGGCTTTTACAGAACTGCTCACTATTAAGCCGCCGGCTCTTAAGAGTTTGAGTTTCTGCTCTATCACGGCATCTGACCTTGCTTCGATGGTCCCGTAGCGCAGCACTCCTCTTTTGACGGTATAGGTCACATCTGCATCCAGCTCGTCCTTGAAAATCGAAAATCTGCCGTTCAATTCCAGGCTTTGAGCTTTCAGGTGCCAGGGAAAGAAAATGTCGTCAAGATAATACGACCAGTATTCTTCCAAAAAAGAGGTATTTGCCACGAGTGTTCCGTAACAAGACCCGGTTTTTGTTTCGCAGACCATCTTTACAGAGAAGGATTCTTTTGAAGCGTCCCTGCCATCGGCTGACATCCACACCAGAACGACCCCTTTGCCGACATTTTCTACCTCTGCATGGCCGTTAACAAAAATGCGCTCTATTGAATTGCGCTTTTGCAAACGGTCTAAAAAACGCACCGTGCATCCGGAAAATCTAATTGTCCGGAAACGGGCAGATGTCTTGCCTTCTTTTTTCTCGCCGTCAAAATAGCGCAGCAAAGGCGAAAAATTCCAGGCCCCTTTGCTGTCCCTGGCTATCGTCAGCTCGGTATCGCTGACCAGGACTTCTTTGATCATAAGCTCTCTTTTTAACAGGGCGGAGAAGTCAAGCGTTATATCCGCTTCCTTTACGGCAAAGAGCCTTGAGCCCCCGGAGATCAGTTCTACATCCTCAAGGTAGAGGCCTTTTTGAATATCAAGAGATACCCTGCCGATGCTGAGCTTAGCAGCCCCTTCAAAAGTTTCATTTATGGATAAAACTATCCTTGGCGCAATTACGGAAGGTATTATATATGCGGATACAAGGTAGAAGGCCGCTGCAGATGATGCCGCAAGAACAACGGCTGAGGCGGTTAATGCTGTCAGTATCTTTTTCAATTGATCCTCCGTCAAGCTGATTATATATTCCGCAGTAATCAAATACAACGAGCAGGCGCTCATATGGTATAATTTTTTTCAAAGGAGAGCCAAATGAAATCAATATTGCTTCTTGTCGCTTTTGCCCTGGTCCTTACGGCGGGAGCCGTTTATTCCGCAGCATCCCATAAACCCGATCTGGAAGTGACCAAGATCAAGGTTGACAGTTCCAATGTAAAAAAGACCGGAGAAGTGAAGATCATATACGAAATAAAGAACACCGGGAAAAAGACGGCTCCTCCATCGCTGGCAAAGCTGAGCATAAAGTCTGACAAGAACAGGGTGCATAGCACACCTTCGGTCCCGTCCCTTTCGCCCGGGGGCACCTATGTGGGGGAGGCAGTGTGCAAGGTCACTTCAAAAAAGAACAATGTCTTCAAATTGACGGCGGATTATGACAACAAAATAAACGAGACCAATGAGGTCAACAACCAGAACTCTGTTTCTTTTTCTTTCGGCAAGTCCTTTTAGAAGAGGGCGGGGAGGGCTTTAGGGCTTAACGCCACCGTATACCGCAAAGTTGTAATAGCGCCAAAAGACCTCGACTTTTTTAAATCCGGCCGCTTTCAGGTTTTCTATTTCGCTCATAAGGACCGCTGGACGGTCCTCCGTTTCGTATTTGTGCTTCCTGTCGGCTATCTGGGCTTCTGTAAGGTTTTTGCTGTTGAACTCCCTCCATTTGTCCAGGCAAACCTGCTGCCGCTTGTTATCCGATGCCAGTATTATGTCGGCATTTATGAAGATGCCCCCGCTGCTCAGCGCTTTGAAAGACTTTTCCTGGAAGGCCATTTTGTCTTGGCCCGTTCCAAGATGATGGAGAGCAAGAGAGGAAACGGCCGCGTCAACATTGCCTTTGAACTTATAGCCGTAGATGTCTGCCTGCTCAAAGGTTATGCCTTTAAACCCTTTCAGCTTTTGACTTGCCATCTCAAGCATCTTAGGCGCAAAATCAACGCATTTAACTTTTGCTTTGGGGAACCTGCTTTTTAAAAGATATGCCAGAGTCCCTGTCCCGCTGCCGACATCTATTGCGGAAAAAGCCTCCTCTTTTTCAAAGGTTATGTTGTTTATAAGAGCATCAAGCATTTGAGGGTAGTAGGGGATGACCTTAATGACATGAGAATCAAAGATGTCTGCTTCCGTATTAAAGTGGTCCTTAACTTTATCCAGTCTCTCTTTCATTTTGTTCTGTTTCCGTGATACTCCTGAAGAGATCTTATCTCGATCCCGCCTGTCTTTATTGCTTCTATTCCTTCGGCGGCGGCATTTGCAGCTGCTATGGTGGTGATGTAAGGTATCTTGTATTTGATGGCTGACTTTCTGATATAGCTGTCGTCATATTTTCCTTCGCGCCCGACAGGGGTGTTTATTATCAGGTCGATTTTGCCGTTGGCTATATCGTCCGCTATATTGGGGCGGCCCTCGTGGAGCTTGACCGCAAGCTCAGTCTTGATGTTGTTCTTTTCCAGGAACTCCTTTGAGCCCTTTGTGGCTTTTACGACAAAGCCCAGTTTTGAAAGTTTTCTCGCAGTCTCGAGGATTAGCGGTTTTTCTCTGTCGATGACCGAGATAAAAACAGAGCCTTTTGACGGCAGTTTTTGGCCTGCGGCTTCCTGCGATTTATAGTAGGCAAGCCCAAAGGACTCTGCCATGCCAAGCACCTCTCCGGTGGCCTTCATCTCCGGTCCCAGTACCGGATCAACCGCAGGAAATGCGTAGAACGGGAAAACCGCCTCTTTAACGCCCAGGTGCGATACGGTCCTCTTTGAAGAGGGGATAAGGTCTTTTAGTTTTTTGCCGAGCATAATCTGTGTTGCTATCTTGACCATTTGGATATCCATAACCTTGCTTACCAGAGGTACTGTCCTTGAAGCCCTGGGGTTGGCTTCCAGAATATATACTTTTCCGTCGGCAATGGCATACTGGATGTTCATAAGTCCGACGACCTTCAATTCTATTGCGATGCGTCTTGAATAGTCCTCTATGACCGCAAGGTGTTCCTTGCTTATGCTCCTTGACGGCACCACGCAGGCGCTGTCGCCGGAGTGTATCCCGGCCAGCTCTATATGCTCCATCACGGCAGGCAGATAAACATCCTGTCCGTCGGAGATGGCATCCACTTCCACTTCAAGCGCCTGTTCAAGGAATTTGTCGATAAGCATCGGGAACTCGGGAGTTATTTCTATTGCGGTTTTTACATAATCGATCAGCATTTTTTCGTCGTATACTATCCTCATGCCCCTTCCGCCAAGCACAAATGACGGCCTTACCATGAGGGGATACCCTATCTTTCCTGCTTTTTCGACAGCCTCCTTTTCGGACAGTGCGGTATGGCTCTCGGGCTGGGGGATCCCCAGCTTTTGTATGATGCGCTTGAACTTTTCCCTGTCCTCCGCTGTGTGTATACTTTCCCAGCTGGTGCCCAAAAGTTTAACTCCCGCATCCACCAGGTCCTTTGCTATGTTCAGCGGTGTTTGTCCGCCGAACTGGACAATAACGCCCTCGGGCTTTTCTTTTTCGTAAATGCTAAGGACATCTTCCACCGTTAGGGGCTCGAAATAGAGTTTGTCCGAAGTGTCGTAGTCGGTCGAGACCGTTTCCGGGTTGCAGTTGACCATTATCGATTCTATGCCGGCTTCCCGAAGGGCAAAGGCGGCATGTACGCAGGTGTAATCAAATTCTATGCCCTGGCCGATCCTGTTTGGGCTTCCGCCAAGGATCATGATCTTTCTATTGTTCGAGACCGGGACATTGTCTCTGGCGTTGTAGGTGGAGTAATAGTAGGCGGCGTCTGCCCCGCTTACCGGCACGGGCTCGAACTGTTCCGCTTTGCCCAAAGCAAGTCTCTGCTTTCTGATCTCTTTCTCGGGGGTTTTCGTCAATTCCGAAAGATATTTGTCGGAGAACCCGTCTTCCTTTGCCTTGAGAAAAAGGTCTTTAGGTATTGAGGAGCCTTTGTGGGACCTTATTTTTTCTTCAAGTTCCGCCAGTTCTTTCATCTGTTTAAGGAACCATCTGTTGATCCTGGTCATCTGCCACAATTCTTCTGTTCCCATTCCCTTCTTCAGCGCCTCATATATGTAGAACACCCGCTCGCTGGACGGATTTGCCATCCTTGCTTTAAGCTGGGCAAGGTCCAGCGCCTCAAATTTGCCGACCCCAAGCCCGTACCTCTTTATCTCGAGAGACCTGATAGCCTTTTGCATGGCTTCCTTAAAGTTCTTGCCTATGCTCATCACTTCGCCCACCGCTTGCATTTGTGTTCCGAGTTTATCTTCTGCTTCGGTGAATTTCTCAAAAGCCCATCTTGCAAATTTAATTACCACATAATCCCCGCTTGGCTTGTATTTGTCCAGCGTTCCTTCTTTCCAGTAGGGGAGTTCATCAAGCGTTATTCCCACCGCGAGTTTGGTGGATATTCTTGCTATGGGGAATCCTGTCGCTTTTGAAGCAAGCGCTGAAGAACGGGAAGTTCTTGGGTTTATCTCGATAATGACTATGCGTCCCGACTTTCTATCGTGGCCGAACTGGACATTGCAGCCGCCAAGGACCTCTATCTCGTCAACCACTTTATAGGACATTTCCTGCAGTCTCTTCTGCGTATCTTCGGGTACGGTCAGCATCGGAGCGGCGCAAAAACTGTCGCCGGTGTGCACACCCATTGGGTCTATGTTCTCGATAAAACAGACGGTTATTTTGTTGCCTTTTGCGTCGCGCACCACCTCAAGCTCAAGCTCGTCCCAGCCCAGAACCGATTCTTCCACAAGTATCTGGCCTATGGGGCTTGACGAAAGGCCTCTGGCGGCCACTGTCCTTAATTCCTCTATATTGTAGACCGCTCCTCCTCCGGTGCCTCCCATTGTGTAAGCCGGCCTTAGTATAAGAGGAAAGCCGAGGCTTTTTGCGATCTCCTCGGCCTCTTTTACGCTGTAGGCCAGCTCGCTCTTTGGCATTTCTATGCCGAGTTTGCGCATAGATTCCTTAAAGGCCTTTCTGTCTTCGCCTCTTTCTATGGCATCGGCTTTTACCCCGATGATCTCGACCCCGTATTTGGCCAGGATGCCTTTTTTGTGGAGTTCCGAGGACAGATTAAGCCCTGTTTGTCCGCCAAGGTTAGGCAAAAGAGCATCAGGCCTTTCTTTTTTTATTATTTTTTCCAGATGTTCGGCATTGAGAGGCTCGATATAAGTGGCATCGGCTATCTTGGGGTCGGTCATTATTGTGGCAGGATTGGAATTTACCAGCACCACATTATAACCTTCTTCCCTAAGCGCTTTGCAGGCCTGGGTCCCCGAGTAGTCAAACTCGCAGGCCTGTCCGATGATAATGGGGCCGGATCCGATCACCAGCACTTTCTTGATGTCAGTTCTTCTAGGCATTTAATTTCCCTTTCTTTTGGTGAGCACCGTAAATATATTATCACAGTTCTTAAAGTTGAAACCGCAGTCCGGAAGAAAAACGGGCTCCTTAAAATGATCTATCAGCGGATAATTGCGGCAGATATTGGGCCGCCAGAAATAATTGCCGCAGGTGCCGTCGGCATTCTGGTTTGAGCAGAAAAAGACAAGACAGCAGCTCTCCTCGTCCACTTCTATAAAACGGAACTCGAACAGCCACTCTATCCATTTTATTGCCACAAATCTAAAAAGGGGCGAATTTAGCTGGGATGGGGTCCCCTTTAGCAGGATCCTCCTGCAGCAACTGCCGCATTTGAGGCATTTACCGGTCAGGCGGTACTTTGGCCTAAAGAGGAGGTTCTTTATCAGGTTGGTGAGAAAATTGTCCGCAAGAACAAATACCATGACGGTTTTTTTTAGAAGGCTCATTAATGTCTCTCAGTTATGATAACATATACCCTTGGAAGGATTCTTTATGCAAGGTCAAAGCTGCAAAACTGGAACGGCGGAATGCTGTAAAGCACAAAGCCACCTGCCCTTGTGGAAGAAAAAGCTTTTTGTCCTTACTCTTATCTATTTTGCGGTGTTCTATTTTGGGAACTTTGTCGGCTCGGTTTTGCCTCTAAGCAGGGCGTTGTGGATGTATGTCGGGGTTATTGCCTTTCCGGTGTCCCTTGGCCTGTTGATAGGAGGTCTTATAGACTGGCTGGTACCCCCTGAGTACATCTCGCAAGTGCTGGCACAAAAAAGGAAGAGAACGGTTCCGTACGCGGTAGTTTCGGGGTTCTTTATGTCGGCATGCTGCCACGGCATACTGGCAATAGCCATACAGCTGTATAAAAAAGGGGCCTCCACATCTTCTGTTGTGGCGTTCCTTCTGGCAAGCCCGTGGGCCAATCTGCCTCTTACAATGATAATGTTCGGGTTTTTTGGGGTAAAGGCACTTTTCCTGATCTTTGGCGCAGTAGTGATCGCTCTTATATCCGGGTACATATTCATGTTCCTTGAAGGCAGAAAACTAGTTGACATCAACCCGAACACGGTAGAGGTGGAGAATTCTTTTTCGGTCTTCAAGGATGCCGCGCAAAGGCTCTCAAAGGTAAAAGTCGGTCTTTTGCCGGCTGCTGCAGGCGCAAGAGCGGTGTGGAAAGGAAGCCTTGCTCTGTCGGATATGGTGCTCTGGTGGATAATGCTGGGGGCTCTGTTGTCGAGCCTGACCGCCGCCTATGTTCCCGCCCATTTTGTACACCAGTATATGGGCCCCACTGTTATGGGGCTTCTGGCCACTCTGCTGCTGGCCACGGTGATCGAGATCTGCTCCGAAGGCTCTGCCCCGCTTGCTTTTGAGATCTACCGCCAGACCGGCGCGCTTGGGAACAGCTTTGTGTTCTTGATGGCGGGGGTTGCCACCGATTACACCGAGATAGGGCTGCTGTGGGCCAACATAGGCTGGAGGACCGCTCTGTGGCTGCCGGCCGTGGCAGTGCCTCAGACAATTATTCTAGGGCTGATCGCCAACAGATTTTTGTAGGACATCCAGGATATCGATCATTCCCTTTGTGTCGAGTTCGCAGTACTTTTCAAGGGCCCCGTATATCCTCTGTTTCTCATCTTCAGAGGTGTTTTTGTCATAAGCAGCGCGCATATACTCTATCCTTGCCATCCCTCCCTCGGCTATCTCCATGCCATTGTATGAAATGCCGGTCAGGGCAGGCAGCACATATTTCATCGAGGCGCTGCCTTGCTGCCGGGGATCGTAGTAGTCCAGCTTTTTGAACGGCTCCAGCAGGTCTATGAACCTCGTTCTTATCGTTTCGAACCAGCCCGAGTATTCGGTAAAAGCGTCGGCGCAGTTCTTTAGACATTTGATCTCGAAAGCAGCGTTATAAGCCATGATCGAGCCCTTGTCGGCGAGCAGAAACTTAAGTTCCTTAAGAAGCGCTTTTCTCGGATCTGTGAGGTCTTTCCAGAGAAATTGGTGGTGCTGTGCTTTGGAGCCCGCGCTTTTGATGACATGGAGCGAGAACTGGAAAGGTACATCCTCATAGGGCCTGCAGTTAAAGAACATCGGAACTGCAGGGGCAACGGTCTCAAAGTCAAGCAGGTACAGAGGATATTTGACGCGCTCAAGGAAAGCGGAGAGCTCTTCTTTGTTTATATTGGGGCTTCCCGACTTATGGCAGGCCACCTGGATCGCATGTTTGTCGCTTAGTTCAAAATCGTCCGGGATGTGCTTCATGGACAAAATACCTTTTTCCATCAGCGTCCAGGAAGCGTCCTTTCTGTTGCGGAGCATAAAAACATGGTCATCGGGAAGGAATGACCAGCACTTTTCCTCCAGTGCACAGCCTCTGCACTGCTTTCCAACCTGCGCCTCGGGCTCCTGTCCGTCAATTACCAGCGCCATTTTGTCGAGAAAAAGGTCTGTGTTGGCGCTGTATTCCTCGATCCTTTCCGTCACATCATGTTTGACGAACAGCTCCCCAAGGTCGAGGTCTTTCCCTCTGTGATAGTCCCTATTGAGGTGCATGACAAAGCATTTGTCGATCTTTAGCCCTTTTCCTTCGTAAGCATATTTCTGGAAGGCGACATCATATAAATGGTCCTCTTTGACATCAGTGGTGCTTTTAACTTCTATGATGTTCCAACTGCCGCCTCTAGAGGGCTCCAGTATGTCGGCTATTGCATAGCCGCGCCGGTGCGTGAACCCGGCCTCAAAAACAGGTTTCCTCTTTTTGATGGCCGCAAGAGAGGCCTTTTCCACTTCAAAAGGGTCCCTCGACCACTCTATTTCTATGCCGCCAGGAAAAAGTTCTCTGGCCAGTTTTCCCACGGCGATACCCTGTTTCATTATCTCAAGGTCAAATACGGTGGGAGAGGGGATGACTTTCTTGTTGTTGTATTCTGTCCAGAGCAGTTTAAGGCATTGGATCCCGTGGATGTACTTTCCTTTTGAGATCAGAGGTCTTTGTGCCTTTGCCATAGACTGCTACCTGACCCTTACGTTAAAGGTCTTTGTCATGGCGGGAGGGACGCCTTTTTCCCAGGGCCTTTGATAGGACATTTCTATCCGGGCTCTCCCCGGCCTTAGGGCCTTGAAGCTCCATATCTCCTGTCCTCCGCTTCCGGAAAGAACGGGATGGTCAGCTTCATATTTGGATGAAACCACTTTGACGATCCTTTTGTCCGAGATCTTTGAGACCTTCCAGGAATATCCTGTGGTGGGGTTGGACCTCAACCGGATCGAAAACAAAGAATAAGGTTTTATTTTGATCGGGTCCGGGTGATTATCCGTGGCAAAAGATGAGCTCGTTGTAAAGGCAAGAGCTGTTAAAATCAGCGCTAATATTGACCGGATTTGCCTCATTGCTAGATATCAAGCTCCAATGCTTCTTCTTTTTCGGAGGGCTTTTCTTCTTTGTCCGGACTTTGAGCGACCAGCCCGTGTTCTTTTAAGTAAGCGCCCCATTTAATGAACGTGTCCATGGCTATTATAAGTACAAGTATAAGCATTACGGCTGATAGCAGGGCGTTCAGGCTGCCGTTAAAGGTCTGCTTGGGCAGATAGTTCCAGAAAATGTTCTCGATGCTTGCCGCAACTGTTGTGGCAAGCATGAATACCATGGGGATAAAAGTGATCAGCGCGTAAAGCTTTACGCGGTTATTCTTCATAATGATCGAAGTGCCGATTATTAGGGCAGTGGTGGCAAGCAGCTGATTGGCCACTCCGAACATAGGCCAGATGGTGGCAATATCTCCGTTATAGACAAGGTACCCCCATGAAAAGACCACTAAAAAGCTTGAGATAACTATCCCGGGTTTCCATTTTATGTCAGAGAAAGGTTTTGATATCTTTCCAAGTATCTCCTGCGTAATAAACCTTGCCACCCTGGTGCCCGTGTCAACCGTGGTAAGGATGAAGAGAGCCTCGAACATAATAACAAAATGGTACCAGTAGCCCATCAAACCTTTCATGCCGGGTATGCCCGAAAAGATCTGCGCCATACCGACAGCAAGTGATACCGCACCTCCGGGCCGCCCGGTAATGTTCTCCTGCACCATAGCGGACAAAACAGGCAGGTCTTTCACTTGCATCCCCAGGGTCTTAAAGACTTCCGGAGAGCAGTTTATCGCAAAATAATCGGCGGGGATAAGGGTGGTTGCGGCTATCAGCGCCATTAAAGCGACAAAACCTTCCACCAGCATAGCTCCGTAGCCTATCAATCTGATGTCTTTTTCGTTCGAGATCATTTTTGGTGTCGTGCCGGATGAGATCAGGGCGTGGAACCCGGAGATGGCTCCGCATGCTATGGTGATGCACACAAATGGCCAGACCCTGCCCGGGATTAACGGTCCTCCGCCGTGTATGAACGGTGTAATGGCGGGCATGCTGAGCTCGGGCCTCACAAAAAATATCCCCACCCCCAAAAGAGCAACAGTCCCTATCTTAAGGTAGGAACTGAGATAATCCCGGGGACACAGCAGCATCCATACCGGAAGAACGGAAGCGATAAAGCCGTATACCGGAAGGATTATAGAGAGCTGCTGTTTGGAAAAAGTAAAGGCCATGGCAGCGGGAGAGTTCTGGATGTAGTATCCAAAGAACACCCCCCCCAGAAGGAGAAGTGTCCCTATTAAAGATGCCCCGACAATATCGCCTTTTTTTAGCACATACATATATAGGCCAACGAACAGGGCAGCCGGGATGCTCACGGCGATAGCAAAAGTGCCCCAGGCGCTGTGGGAAAGGGCATTCACCACCACTATAGAGAGTCCTGCCAGCGCGGTGATGATAATAAATAGCACTGCTATGGCTGTTGCAATCCCGGTGGTCTTTCCAATATAATCCCTTGCTATTTTGTGCAGGGAAAGTCCGTTGTGCCGTACAGAGGCAAAAAGAATGACGTAATCGTGGACCGCTCCGGCAAGAACGGCTCCTATTATTATCCAGACAGCCCCCGGAAGATAGCCGAACTGTGCGGCAAGAACAGGCCCTATAAGCGGTCCCGCGCCGGCTATGGCGGCAAAGTGATGGCCAAAAAGCACCCATTTGTTGGTGGGGTGATAATCGTGGCCGTCCCTGAGCGCGTAGGCGGGGGTCTGCCTGTTCTTGTCAAGAACAAGCACTTTTGCGGACAGAAACGCACCGTAATACCTGTAGGCCAGGGCAAAAACACAGAGAGCGATAATAAGAAGGGTTAATGCGTTAATCTCTATTCTCCATGATCATTTTATTCTTTTGCCATTAATAAATCAAATTTGGTAAAGCAGGATTAATTTGATAGAATAGCTTCATGGCATATTTGTTTTTAGCGCTGGCTTTGCTGATCATGGCGGCTTTTGCGGCGCTTCTGTTCTTTGCCATGAGAAAACGGTCCGTTGTTGCATCCGATGCCAGGATAGCGGAAATGTTTTCCTCTGCCGCAGAGAGGCTGATGAACCTTGATAGGAGAGCTGATGTCTATGCGGTCATTGCAGAAGAATTGCACAAGATCAGCGGAGATTCTTTCATTCTTGTCGATTCCTTTGACAATATGTATGACCAGTTCTCTTCGAGGGCTATCAGCGGCATAGGCCCTTTGGTACAAAAAGCCCTTCAAATGCTGGGCAGGGACTATTTGAACACCGTGTTCAAGCTTGACAACGATGCCAGACAAATACTGACCAGCGGCAGGCTCAAAAAGGTGGAAGGCGGCATTCACAGGATCTCTCTGGGGAAAGTCCCTCTGGAAATAGATGAGGACATAGATCAGTTCTTCAAAGTCAGGCACTTTTATGCAATGGGGCTGACCAGGGAGAGCAAACTTTTGGGAAATGTGATAATAATCCCGATATTCGGTAATGACTTGAAAGGCATCAGAACAGTGGAAGCCGCAGTTAAACTTGCTTCTTCTGCTCTGGGCAGATTGCAGGAAAGGGACATTATTGGACATGAAGAACAGGCTTGTTGATCTGACGGGGATAGAGAACGCGGGAAGTTTTTCTGCCGACATTGATGCCTCATGGTTCGGTTATCCTATCGAGCCTATAATCGAGGCGGAAGAGAAACTGGTGTCAGGATCGTCAAGGTCCGTAGCTTATTTTTCCATGGAGTACGGCTTGGCGCCTTCCGTGTACCATGCCTTTAAGACAACAAGGAAGATCTCCCCTTCAAATTTTGTCAAAGAGCACGAAGTTTTTTCCAACATGACGCAGATGGATTACTTTCACCGCCTCAATGTTGACAGGATGCTGGACCTTCCCATCTATAGCGGAGGCTTGGGGGTTTTGGCAGGGGACACCCTCAAGTCCGCGGCGGACCTTAACCTTCCGCTTGTTGCTGTGGGCGTTCTCTGGCACAAGGGATACTTCAGCCAAAAATTCTGGTTCAAGGGAGGAGGCCAATTCCCGGAGGAGCTTACCTGGGACCCCGAAACATATCCCGGGCTGGCCCCTCTTAAGAAGAAAGTTGATATAACTTTAAGCGGTCAAAAACTTGTGCTCAAACTGTGGAAATACTATGTGTATTCGTACGACCTTAAGAATGTGGTTCCCCTGGTGCTTCTTGACGCAAATACTCCCGAAAATGTGGAATATCTCAGGGAGTATACCGACCAGCTGTACCGAAGCACCAATGCATGGACCAAGATCGTTCAGAGGATGATCCTTGGGACCGGCGGCATGGCTGCGCTGGAAGCTCTGGGCTACAAGATCGGCAGATACCACTTGAACGAAGGACATGCTGCCTTTGCCATGATAGAAAAAGCACTAAAGGTCCCGGAAAAAGAATTGTCCTCTTCATTCGGATATACCTGCCATACGCCGGTGGAGGCCGGGCATGACAGATTCGGCCTGCAGGAGGTAGAGGCGGCCACGGGCAGCGAAAGGGCGGCTCTGACGGCAAAACTGGGAGCCGATGAAAAAAGTCCCGGGGTCGCAAATCTTACCCAGCTGTTGATAAGGCATTGCGACAAAGTGAACGGCGTTTCCAAAAAACACGGAGAGGTGATGCACATACAGTTCCCTCAGTACAAGGACAAGATCAAGAGCATAACGAACGGCATCCATACTTTTACCTGGATGTCGGAACCCATAAAAAAAGTCCTGACAGCGCGTAAGGCTGAGCTTGGCGACATAGAAGCGGACCCGGAACTCCTCAGGAATGTTATACAGCTAAAAAATGACCCTGCCTTCAGGAAAGAACTTTGGGAAGCGCATCTTACTAACAAGAACAATCTGGCCTCTCTTCTCAAAGCCTGGTTCTTTGATCCCAAGGTCCTTACTATTTCGTGGGCAAGGAGGTTTGCAGGATACAAGAGGCCTACTCTTATTTTTCAGGACCCCGGAGAACTTGTGAAAATAGCAAAAGAGACGGGAGGCCTTCAGATCATAATTGCCGGCAAGGCGCATCCTGCAGACCTTTCTGCTTCGGTGCAGATAGAAGAAATG
>Ga0116202_10000457_pt1 | contig 22654 bp, 23 predicted proteins | sample LakKivw325mmetaG_FD_94479 | JGI IMG/M metagenome (GOLD analysis project Ga0116202, IMG submission 94479) | Anoxic lake water microbial communities from Lake Kivu, Rwanda to study Microbial Dark Matter (Phase II) - Lake Kivu water 325m metaG | ecosystem: Environmental > Aquatic > Freshwater >... | reverse complement strand
GTGAGCCGTACAAGGTGACTCAATTCCCGACTGTCTGAGCAAGCCCGAACGGGACACTGGCCGGTCGAATGGCCGAGGGTAAGAATGGGAAGCTCAGACTCGGATACGATTACATGTCCAGCCGGGACGAATAGAAGCTTGAGATGAATTCAGACGAGGACAGACCGAAGGAACTCGGGAGGGCTATCGAACCCCAAACTTGACAGGGGGCTCTTCATGGAAGTGTCCCTCTTTCCCCCCCCTCTTTCCCCTCGTCTGCTGCGTCCCGTTCGAAGACCAGGCCGCGATTACCAACAACCTCGGGCTGGGGACGCCGTTAGCAGGCAACCTCGAGGTGTACCCGGTGTACCGAGTGGTGCTACCGGAAGGACTTGAGGAGGCAGCGCGACCCGGCGTCCGAACGTCGAAGCTTGCGACCATCGTCCGGGGCGTGCTGTTCCTGCCGAAAACGGGGACTGTACCCTCAGGGACTGTCCCCGTTTTCGGGCTCTCGCTGCTGGACATCAGCGGGCGCAGGGTGCTCGACCTGCGGCCCGGCGCGAACAACGTAAGCCGCCTCAGCCCCGGCGTGTACTTCGTGCGAAACGCGGAGGTCCATGTTACCCGGAAGGTGGTCGTCGCCCGCTAGGAGCAGAACCGGAGACAGCCACCCGACCCCGCACGGCCACCTGATTGACTGCCGATTCTGTCCGCACAGCTTGACTGCGAATCGTGACCGGTAGAATATAAGCAGTCTGGAGGAGGAGACCGGGGGCTAGAACGCAAAGAGTGTTGACGCAATAGAGGAGCTGCGATGAAGAAGTCAGTTCTGTCCATTTCGCTGGTACTGGCAGTGTCTGTGACGCAGGCGGACTGGGTCACTGCCACGGTGCCGGTAGGCCGTTCGCCCAGCATGTTGGCGGTGAACCCGCTCACGAACAAGGTCTACGTTTTCAACTACTACTCCGACAGCGTGACGGTGATAGACGGCGCGACCAACAGGACCACGCAATTGCCCGGGGTCCCGTCTCCATCGGCGGCGGCGGTCAACCCGTCCACAAACCTGGTTTACGTCGGTAACGGTAACGCCAACAGCATGACCATCATCGACGGCGCGACTAACGCCACCACCGTGCTGAGCGGAATCGCAAGTCCCGGCGCGGTCGCAGTGAACTCCGTCACGAATAGAATCTACGTCGTGAACGCAGCTACCGCCAACGTGACGGTAATAGACGGCGCGACCAACGACACCGCGGTGATAAAGACGCGGGAGTCACCTCAGGCGCTGGCAGTGAACCCCGTGACTAACAAGATATACGTCACTCACTATGTCCCCGAGAATCCGGGCAAGGTGACGGAAATCGATGGCACGACCAACGACACCGTGGTTATACCCGTCGACAACGGCCCGGCGGCGATAGCCGTGAATCCGGCGACGAACAAGATCTATGTCGCGGACAACGAGGCGGCGAACGTGCTGGTAATCGACGGCGAGACCCACCAGACGACTCCGGTGATTGCATCCTGGCCCAGAGCGCTGGCCGTGAATCCGGTGACGAACAAGATCTACGTCACGTGCGAGCGCGACAGCATGGTTACTATAATCGACGGAGCCACCAACAGAAGGAAGACGGTCGTTGTGGGCAACCATCCGAACGCGGTCGCGGTGAACCCGGTCACAAACCAGGTCTATGTCACCGGCGGCTCCGACAGCGTGACCGTGATAGACGGAGCGACCGACCAGACGACGCGTCTGTCCGTCGGCGCGAACCCCCGCGCGGTGGCGGTGAATCCGGTCACAAACCGGGTCTACGTCGCAAACAGCGGCGGCACTGACGTCACGGTGATTAACGGCAGTTCAGACGACATGACCGCGGTGACGGCGGACGCGGGCCCGCGCGGCGTGGCGGTGAATCCGGTCACCAACCGGATTTACGTGGCGAACGAAGGCAGCGACAACGTCTCGGTGATTGACGGCGCTACTAACGATACGACTCTGGTGGCGGTCGGAAGCGCTCCCGATGCGGTCGCGCTGAATCCGGTTACGAACAGGGTCTACGTGGCGAACAGCGGTGATTCGAGCGTCACCGTGATAGACGGAGCCACCAATGCGACGACAACTGTGCCAGTGGGCGCCAACCCGAGGGCGATTGCGGCGAATCCGGTCACGGACAGGGTGTACGTCGCGAACGGCGGGGGCGCGAGTGTTACGGTAATCGACGGCGCTACCGGCGACACCGCGACCGTGCCCACGGGCACGAACCCGTCGGACGTGGTGGTGAATCCATTGACCAACAGAATCTACGTGCCGACCCTCAGCGGCGAAGTCGTGGTAATCAACGGGTGGACGAACGACACGGCGCTGGTCGCCGCCGGCGACACGCCGGTCGCAGTAGCCGTGAATCCGGTCAGCAACAAGGTCTACGTAGTGAACAGCGCCAGCGATAACGTCACGATAATCGACGGGTACACCAATGGCACCAGAATCGTGGCGGCGGGGCAGAACCCGGTGGCGGTGGCGGTTAACCCCATAGCCCTAAGGGCCTACGTTGCGAACAGTGGTTCCAACGATGTTACCGTAATCGACGAAGCCATGGTCGGGCCGACCAGCAAGGTAAACGCAGGGCAAGGTCCGGTAGATCTGGCCGTCAACACGGTGAGCAACACTGTCTACGTCGCAAACTCCGCAGACGGCACCGTCACTATCATCGACGGGACATCGAACGGGACAACGACCGTGCCGGCGGACAGCGAGCCACATGCCGTGGCCGTGAACCCCGTAACCGGCAGAGCCTACGTGACGAATCACAGCGGAGGGACGGTCACTGTAATTGATGAAATCCCGGTGTCCGACACTAAGGTCGCCGCGCAGTTCGACGAGTCATCGGGGCACGCGACCGATCTTGCGCGCCCGGCTCTAACCGGGACGGCCGAGAACCGTCTGGAGCCATTCCGTAACGTGATGATGGGAGTCATGTGCCGCCGCGGCACGTTCCAGCAGGATTGGTCGTGGGCTGAGCTCACGGGCGGGGCGGGCACTGATTCGCTCTCCTGGTCCATCTCGTGGGGAGACGATTCGCTCGTTTCGGGCGAGAACTTTGTCTGCGCGGTACCGCTCGAGGCGGACGGAGCGAGCACGAACAATGAAGGATTGGGCGCGTCGTTTGCCGGGAACCTCGTTGTCTATCCGGTGTATCGGACGTGGGGATTGGGCATAGCGGAGCCGCCAGCTAGATTTGGAACGCTGCGCGCACACGGCGCTACGCTGCTCCGTGGTGCGCTGTTACTTTGGGAAGCTGCCAGCGGTAAGTCGCCGGCCGCAAGCCTGCTCGACGTCGGCGGGCGGAGGGTCATGCACCTGCGGCCCGGCGAGAATGACGTAAGCCGGCTCAGCCCGGGTGTATACTTTGCGCGAGACGCGGAGACCCGAGTTGCCCGGAAAGTGGTCGTCGCCCGCTAGGAGCAGAACCGGAGATGGCCACCCAACTCCGCCCGGCCATCCGACTGATTGCGGAAATGAGGGGAAATGAGGGACAGTCACCTATTTGGCGACGGCGTCAAGGGGAACTCGGGGACGGTAAATGATTATTGACACGGCTGCGAATCATTGCCAGTCACCCGTGGTTCGTTCATCGTTCCTTCGTACATCGTTCATCGTTCATCGTTGGCGCGGAGGCCGGCGGCGATGGCTTACGGCTGACAGCTTGCGGCAGATGACGAGAAGAGGCAGATATGGACGAAGAACAGCGCAGTAGAGAAGTGCTTTTCTCGGCCAGAGTGAAGGCCGGGAGCAAGACATACTTTATCGACGTTATGCGCGCAGAGAATGGGGCCAAGTACATGAAGCTGAGCGAGTCGCGGCCCGGCAAAGACGACGAACGGCACGAGCATCATCGCCTGACGGTGTTCGAGGAGCACGTCTGCGACTTCATACAGGCAGTGACCGAAGCCATGCCGTTCATGAGACCGGATGTTCCTCCAGGGCGTCTCAGCCGGCTGCGAGAGAAACATCACCGGGCGTATGAGAAGTGACGGGAATTAGGGACAGTCACCTATTACGGAGCGATGTCAAGGCGCGGCATGACAGATGGTCGGTTCGCGCGGCGAACGATGAGCGATAAGTGCGGAACGATGAGCGTGGGCGCGGGAATGCTAGGTCGGGTCGAGACGATGATGACGGCTGCCGGCTTGCGGCTTACAGCATGGAGCTCGGACGAAGACGAAGTCCGAATCGTCGAAGGAGAGAAGTCATGGCTGCCCCCGGAGAACATGGGAAGCGACCAGGCATTGCCGGTGGTCTCGCGCCACATGCGGACATCGTCCTCCAAACACACGGTCTACGAAGAACGCAAGAACAAGGAAGCAAGATGAAGATAGAGCCGGAGTACGTCGGTTCCTGGCGGGTCACTGAGAAGTCCAACTGGGACCGGGACTACATTGACGAAGTCGCACCGGGACGGCTGGTAGTAAAGGCGAATGGAACTGGGACTCTCAGGTTCGGCCTGGTGCAGGCGGAGCTTGACTGCCGGATGGAAGATGTGGGGGTAGCCGAGGATCTTGCCTTCACCTTCGCCGGATCGGATGAGATGGAAGAGACAAGCGGGCGCGGATGGGCAGTGGCCCGCGGGAACAGACTCGAAGGTAGGCTCTATTTCCGTCTCGGCGACGACACCACGTTCAACGCGCGGAAAGAGAAGACATCCTGATACTACGCAACGACCCGAACCCGGGATGTCCCCATCTTCCTGAGCGATGTCAAGGCGCGGCATGAGAAGATGGTCGGTCTGGTCGAGACGATGCTGAAGCTGCGCGGCAGCAGATCACGGCCTACGGCTGACAGTTTACGGCTCGAACGGGATGGGGCTCGGCTCGTTGGGGGCGGCAGTTGACGCCGCAGGTAGGCTGACGAGTGCCCGGTCGCAAACGTCGCAGCTTCCTGCCCGAAGAGATGCTGATAATCGAGCGATACGCGGGGGCGCTGGCCGCTGGTCGCTATCGATTCCTGCGTGAGGCGACCACGGATTGCCTCAAGGAACTGAGCCGGCTGTATGGGAGAATCGGGAGGTCCGACCCGTCGCGCAAGGCGGCATCACGGGGCAGGTCGCTCGATGTGGTCTCGCACCGTTTGAGGGCGCAACTGCGGAAGAGGGGGCTCTCGTGGGTCTGGACCAGGCTCGGTCCGGCCGAGGTCGGCGTCGTGAAGCGCCACGCCGTTGCCTTGGTCGCAGGGGCTTACCCCGCTGCGCGGCGGGCGGCCGAGGCCTGCTGTCGTGAAATCAGGCTGCTTCCGTCCAAGTCCAGACCGGTTCGACCTCGGACGCCGGGGACCATCTATCAGCACTTGCTGAAGGCGGCACATGAGCTCAACCGACCTCCGAATTCGCGCTCGCGGACCCGACCTTCGCACGCAGACGCCGGGCAAGCCAACGCTGTCAGCGCACCGCCCTGGCGAGTGCGCGAAAGAGTCGACGGTTTCTGGATGTGCGCTCTGTCCGCGCTGGGCCGAAGGCTGGCCATGAAGGAAGCGGGCGCGAAATCAGAAGCACGGTTCCCGCTCCCCCTGAGCGGCCGGGAACGCACACTGATTCTGAAAGCCTGGCGGGATTTCCCCGAAGTCGGAGTCGAGGTAGTGAACAGAGTGGCTGTGTCCAAATGTCCCGCCCTGCTTCTGTCAGAGTGGGACGGGGTGCGCGCCGCACTTGCACAGGCGTACCAGATTGAGACGCGCAAGGGTGTGGAGCGACGACTCCATGGACTCATCCTGCGGATTGAGGATCTGTGGGCCGACAGAAAGTGACCGAAGACGCTGCACCACTCCCGGACCGGGGCGGCATGACAAGATGGTCGAACTGCTGGAAAGGATGCCAGACCCTTCGACAGGCTCAGGGCAAGCTCTGCACAAGCAGTTGCCCAAGGCCAAAACCCCGCACGAGCAAGAATCCCTCAACCGCACGATTGAGGCCACCGACAAGCAGAATGACGCGCTGGTCTATGGCTCTATGGCCTGACCGAAAACGAAATTGCGATTATCGACGGCGGGACGTAGTGAAGGCCTGACAAGGTCAAATCTCTGCGGTTGACGTGGCGGACGGAATTCGCTATAATTGTCAACCAGAGGAGGCATGTGAGTGATGAAGGCGATGAGTGAGCAGACCATAGGCGACCGAGTTCGGCTGCTTCGACTTGCCCGAGGCTGGACCTTGCAGAGTCTGGCTGCCCAGATGGGCGGGCTGGTTACAAAGCAGGCACTTTCCAAGTACGAGAAGGGCCGGGCGCGGCCCTCAGTTGCGGTCATGAACGCCCTCGCGTCCGCGTTGGGCGTGAAGAGCGTGGAGTTATGGCGCGAGCCGACGGTGAACGTCAGTTTCGTGGCGTACCGCCGTCGCTGTGGCTTGCGCAAGCGCGACCGAGACGCCGTCGAGGCGCTGGTGGAGCGCCAACTCGAGATGCGCGTACGTCTGCAGGAGTTGACGCAGCAGACCGATGGTTCCGGTGTCCCGGTCCAGAGATTCAGCGGTAGCTCGGTCGAAGCGGCCGAGGCGGCCGCAGGGGAGTTGCGCAACGCGTGGTCGCTCGGGCTTGGGCCGGTTGCGAGTGTCACTAGTGCGCTGGAGGACCATCTCGTGCACGTGCTGGAGGTGGATGCGCCGGAGGAGTTCGACGGGATTTCGGCCGTTGCCCGGGACCATGCAGGCCGCACGGTCGCCGCATCGGTGGTGACTCGGCGCGGGGTGTCGGGCGAGCGGCAGCGGTTGAGCCTGTCTCATGAACTCGGGCATCTGGTTATGCGGCCCTGCCGTGCGGACGATGCCGAGTGTGAGCGGCGGGCCTTCAGGTTCGGCGCAGCATTCCTCGCCTCGGCACCGGCGGTGAAGGCCGCAATCGGGCAGCGCCGGACGTTCATACAGCCGGCCGAGCTGCTGATGCTCAAGCGGCGGTTCGGTCTGAGTCTCCAAGCGCTGCTCTACCGCCTGCGCGACTTGGGTGTCATTTCCGACCACTACTACCGCGAGTGGTGCGTGCAGGTAAGCCGGCAGGGGTGGAAACGCCGAGAACCGATGGAGTTGCCGCCTGAGCAGCCGCAGTGGTTCAGGCTGAACGTCATGCGAGCACAGGCGGAGGGGATGTTGCCGAAGTCGGAGGCGGAGCGGATGCTGGGTTCATCCTTGCCCGGCGAGGAACCGCTGGCCCTAGTGGAGCGGCACGCATTCTTGAGGTTGCCCGCCGACGAGCGTCGCAGGCAACTGGCCGAACAGGCCGGAAGGGCCGCAGAGTTGTATGAGCACGATTCGGAATGGCGCACCTGGGAGGGCGCTGGACTGCTTGATACATACGAGACGGGTGCCTACCCGCGGCGAGGTCTGGCGGGTGGGCCTCGATCCCACGCGGGGCGCTGAGCTGCAGAAGACGAGGCCGGCGATTGTGATAAGCTCGGATGCCGTCGGAAAGCTGCCGCTCAAGCTGGTCGTTCCGGTCACCGGATGGGACGACAAGTACTCGGGTCACGTCTGGCTGGTCCGGGTCGAACCGGACCAGTAGAATGGGCTGACGAAAGCCTCGGCGGCGGACGTGCTCCAGACGCGGTGCGTGGATACGTCTCGTTTTGCGGAACGGATTGGCTACGTGGGTTCATCGGTGATGGAGGAAATCCTCGCGGCCTTCGCGGCCGTTGTTGAGTGCGCCTAGTCCGGGGGAAATCAGGGACGGGGGAATTCGGGGGACAGTAAATGATTGTTGACACGGCTGAGAATCATGGATAGTCACCCGGCCAACTCATTCTAGATTGGTGATTCCAGATTTCAGATGGGCGGAGCGGATGAGGATGGCTGACGGCTCGCGGCTGACAGCCTACGGACTGCGGCTTGCCTGTGTTGGACTTATGACACGACACGACTAGAATGGTGTAGAACAGCATGAAGCCGGGTCAGGTTCTCGCAGCCTGCCCGAGTCGAGATTGCGAGACGGGGCGTGCCGTTCGACGTCGTCGAGGAAGTGCTGCGCAACCCGCAGCAAGTTGTTCCGGCACAAGGCGGGCTGATGGCGCGTCAGTCACGCGTAAGACTGGAAGGCAAGCAGTATCTAGTACGCGTGGTTGTTACCGAGCAACCGGATGTCACCGTCGTTGTGACGGTCTATCGAACCAGCAGGATTGCCAAGTACTGGAGGCCGGAATGAAGGTCACGTATGACCAGGAAGTAGATGTTCTGAGGGTTATATTCAGCGGAGCGAAGATACAGGAGAGTGACGAAGACAAGCCTGGGATTATCCTGGACTACGACAAAGACGGCAACGTAGTCGGTCTCGAGATCCTGAACGCCTCAAAGCGCGTGGAGAATCCCCGCGCAGTCGAATACGCCGTCGCCGGCTGAATGGCTTCTTCCGGTCCGCTCGCTGCCCGGCAAGGCGCATCGTACACCGTACAGCGTTCCTTTGTACATCGGGGGAATCGTGGACAGTCACCCGATTTGATGACGGCGGGCGTGATGGCTTACGGCCCACGGCTTACGGCTAACGGCGGGAGACAAGATGCGTGATGTAAAAAAGTACGATGTGTTTCAGTTGGCGGACCAGCTTGTGCGGTCCACGGCCGACGGCTTACGGCCAACGGCCTTCAGCTTGGACGCGAAGAAGATGCTGGCGAAGCTGTTCGGAGCGGTAAGCCGTGAGCTGTAAGCCGAAAGCGGATGTCGATTGCCGATTGGCGGACTCGGCGGAACGAGGAATCGGACATCGTCAGTATTCAGCAGTCTGACGACCGGTGCCGATAGCAACGCTGCAGTCTGTTACCTAGCCCTATGCGCCCGTCTTGCCGCGGCGCGCGACAACACTGAACCGCTGTCGCAGCAGCCGCACTGCTGCCAACTTCATAGATGTGGGGACTTAGCGCTCTAGCGGGCAGGGACTGGTGATGCGACATCACACGTAGGGTATTGACAGTCAGCAGTTTATCCAGCGGCGCGCGGCGATTCGCTGGTGCGACAACGGCCGTCGCAGTTCCGTGGCCTGGAGCTAAGTCGCCCTGCTGCTTAGCTTAACCTCCTACCACCTTGGCACGGAAGTTGCGCTTTGCTCATTCTGTGACAACCACCATACACGTGTTTGATGAAGCCGCGCTGCTGCAAACGGGATACGGCGCAGACCTGCAGAATACCGCTTCGGTAGGTTCTTCTCCTTCCGCACGAGAAGCTCGCGGCGAAGAGGAGACTAACAGCGCCAACGGCCGCGACAACCCAGCCCCGCACGTCTTGAGGGTTGACGTCATGGAGGTACTGAGTTGGGCTGAGGAAGCGGCTCGGATGAGTCTGAGCAGCGACCCTGAAGCCGGGACCCTGCCCGGGGTGATGGCGTGCAAACGCCCACCGAAGGCTGGCCGGCAAGCCGTCCCAACGCCATAAGCTGCCCCTGAGCGAGCTGTCATTAAGCGGCGCTGCTCGTAGTTCGCCGGCTACGGGCAGTCCGCGCGCCTGAGTTCCCGCAGCGCTGCCGACCCACAATCGTAACGAGGTCGTTCTTGACCCGAACTCTGGGTTCGCTCGGGGCTGCTCGGCGAACATCGCAGGGCTACCGCGGTCCTTCGCAGCCTGGTCAGAAACGCGTGCCGTGCGGTCGGCTCACAACTTGACCCCGAAACGTCCCGGCGTAGGCTTGAGCGTCCCAATGGCACAAACGGAGGCACAATGAACGTGAAAGAGATAACGCCCACAGAACTGAACGTCGAGCGGTTCATCGCCAATCAGGTAAAGGATCTGCGTAAGACCGTCGGCGACGGGTTGGCCGTGAACGCTCTGTCCGGCGGCGTGGACTCGTCGGTCGTGACGATGCTCGGCCACAAGGCACTGGGCGACAAGCTGAAGACGTACTTCATCGCCAACGGTGTCATGCGCGAGGGCGAGCCCAAGCACGTCGTCAAGCTGTTTCGGAACCTCGGCGTGCCGGTCGAGCTGGTCCACGCCGAGGACGCGTTCTTCGCCGCCCTCAAGGGCCTGACCGACCCGGAAGTGAAGCGCGAGGCCATCACCCAGACGTTCTACAAGAAGGTCTTTGGCGACGTCGTGAAGAAAAGCGGGGCGAAGTTCCTGCTCCAGGGCACGAACTGGACCGACGTCGAGGAAACGGTCGCAGGCGTAAAGCGCCAGCACAACATCCTCGAACAACTCGGCATCGACACCCAGAAGACGTTCGGGTACAGGGTCCTCGAACCGGTCCTGCAACTGCGCAAGACCTCAATCCGCGTCGTTGGCAGGGCGCTAGGCCTGCCCGAGGAAATCTACAACCGGCCGCCATTCCCGGGCCCGGCGCTCGCGGCGCGGGTCATCGGCGAAGTAACACGCGAGCGCGTGGCCGTGGTACGCAAGGCAACCGCGGTTGTCGAGGCCGAGTTGAAGGGCTGCGGCGCGTTCCAGTATCTGGCGATTCTCCACAACGACAAGGTGACCGGCATGAGGAACGGCAAGCGCGACTTCGGCCTGCAGATAGAAGTCCGTTGTTTTGAGAGCAAGGATGCGGTGACTGCGACCGTGACGCGTCTCCCCTATGAAACACTCGAGAAGCTGGCGAAGCGAATCACCGACGAGGTGCCCGGCGTGGTCAGCGTGACCTACAACGTCACGACCAAGCCGCCGACGACCATCGAAGCAGTATAGCGCCGATGAACGGACGCACTGTCCGACAGGGGCCGCCGGGGCCAAGTCAGAAGGCAGAAGCTAGAAGCTACTTCCACGCATGGTTAAGGCCATCTGACCGGTTCCCTTCCAGGCAGAACATGGCCAGATTCTGCTTCCGTTTCGGGTGGATTTCTTACGTGAGGCAACGGGGCTTCGAGTAGGTTTCTGGTGATGCCTGTTGACATTCAACTCGACTTCTCTACAATTCAACGGCAGTTGAGTAATATCCGAATCAACGTCGGCGGCGTCGACTTCGTTGGAACGCTGAGCAGCTCGCCTCTCACCGGGAAGCTGCTCAGTCTCCTACCGTATGAGGCTATCGGCGAGACTTGGGGAAAGGAAGTCTACTTCCCGATGAACCTGAACGCGGATAGCCCTGGGTTCGTGAGCGAGGTCAAGGTCGGCGATATCGCCTACTGGCCTGACGGTCCCGACATCTGCCTGTTCTTCGGCCGCACGCCCAAGAGCACGAGTGACGCACCGGTCGTAGCCAGCCCGGTAGTGGTCATTGGGGAATTCCAGTCCAGTCCGGGTGACTTCGACCGCATTGAACGCCGCCGCAACGGCATCCTGGTTAGCGTTGGAGCAGCGCAGTAGCGCGGTTCCTGGCAATCTGGAATCGGAAATCGCGTGGGGCAGTAGCTCAGTTGGGAGAGCGCCAGAATCGCACTCTGGAGGTCGCCGGTTCAACTCCGGTCTGCTCCACTTTTCGTACAAACCTGAAGTCTGCGGCCGGCAAAGGGAGGCGGAATGGTAATCCTTCCGAAGTACGTCTACCTAACCAAAGGCACGGGCGTGCACCGCGAGAAGCTCGCCAGTTTCGAGGCAGCGCTGCGCGATGCGGGAATCGCCGCGTACAACATCGTGCGGGTCTCGTCCATTTTCCCGCCCTGCTGCCGCATCATCTCCCGAACGCGCGGCCAGAGGCTGCTGATGCCCGGCCAAGTCATGTTTGCCGTCATGAGCGACAATGCCACCAACGAACCGCATCGTCTCGTCTCCGCCTCGGTCGGGTTGGCCATACCCAAGGACCCGACCAAGTACGGCTACCTCTCCGAGTATCACTCGTTCGGCCAGCGTGAAGAAAGCGCGGGCGACTACGCCGAAGACCTCGCCGCGCAGATGCTCGCCACGACGCTCGGAGTCCAGTTCAACCCGGATACGAGCTACGACCAGCGCAAGGAGATCTGGAAGATATCGAACGAGATTGTCCGCACCCAGAACATCACCCAGTCAGCAATCGGCCACAAGAGCGGATTGTGGACGACGGTGATGGCCGCCGCGGTATTGATTACGCACGTCCCGGAAGAGCAGATGGTAGAGGACGAGAACGGCCGCTAGCGGTAACTCGCTTCGCTAGTAGCGTTTCTCGATGCTCACGTCCGAGTAATACTGCCGCAGTATTTCCCTGTAGGTCGCGCCGGCTTCGGCCATTGCCACCGCCCCGCTCTGACACATTCCAGACCCGTGCCCCCAGCCGTGGCCGACAAGAGCCGCGTAGCTGCTGCGAATGCTCATCTTGAATGCTGTCGACTTAAGCCCCATCGCCATGCGGAAGTCTGACCCCGGCAGTCGGACGCGGCCACGGTCGGTCGCGAGGTCAACGCACCGCACCCGGCCGGTTCGGTCGGTCTCAAGCCTGCTGCTGCGCACGTGGCACCTCTTCCCCGAAAGCCGACTCGCCACCGCGTCCAGGCTTTCCCTGCATATGCTCGTCTGCCAAGAGAAGTTCGGCTTCTCCGAGCAATAGGCCTTGCGGCCGCGGCGATGGCCAGGCGTGTCCGGCACGCTCCTGAGGTACGGCTGCGACCCGTCCGCGGTAACGCCGCCGCAGTTAGCGTGGTAGAACGCTTCACATATCGCGCCGCGGTACTCAATCACCTCGCCCCGGGTCGCGACCACGGCCTGCCGGGAGAAGTCGGTCTCACGCTCGATTCCTCGATACTCTTGGTCCCGCAGATAGGAGTCGAACAGGCCATGCCCAAGTCCCTGTCGCTGCCCGAGTCTGCTCAGAGTGTAGCTACGGGCCGCCACCGCCTGCGCCTTGGCCGCCTCGAGCGTGCGGGCGTTGATTGGGCCGATCTCGCAAGGGACCACCCCGAGCAGGTAGTCCTCAAGCCCGAGCACGTTGACCACGGCCAGGTCCCCGTCCTTTGACCGGAAAAGAAGTAAGCGGCCACGGTAGCTCCGGTCGCCGACGCGGACAAGGCCGTCCTCTCCCGCCGCGGCCATAAGCGTGTCGGCAGTCCGCGCTGTCGCAAAGTCGCCTGTCGCCACCACCAGTCCTCCCGCGAGACTGACCTGCACTGGCCGGTTGGGGCTTGCTGCTAGTCGTGACGCTCCGCAAATAAGCGTCAGTCCACTGCCTGAGCTGAGACAAACGACGCCGCCAGCAGCCAGCCGCACACGGACCGAGGGTTCGTGGCCGGGCGATGGTTGCTCAGGTGTTGTGAGCTTGGGAAACGGCGCCGGCGGCTGCTCGATAGGCACGTGGTATAGACAGCAGCCTGCGAGGCACAGGACGACCGCGGCAGCCGCCGGAGCACGCATTCGTTCTCACTCTAGCCGACCAAACGCGGGTGGTCAACAACTAACCGGGCAGCGCTTTACAATTGCGGCCCGTACCCTAGAATACGAGGATGCAACACCGGGATAAGCGAGTCGCCGACGCCATCAAAGACTCCGTCGCCAAAATCGTCCTGAACGAACTCTCCGACCCCAAGATCGGGTTCGTGACCGTCACCCGCTGCCATATCTCACGCGACCTGAAGAACGCCACCGTCTACTTCTCCATCATGGGCGACGAAGCCGCCCGGCAGGAGTCGCTCGAGCACCTCCAGGGCGCGCGTGGGTACATCCGGCGCCGGCTCGGCCAGATGGTCATGTTCCGGGTCGTTCCGGAACTCCGGTTCGCTCTCGACGATGTGCTGGCCCATGAGATGCACATCAACGAGATCATCTCCGAGCTCCACAAGAACGAGCCCGAGGGCCAGGACTAGCCGGCTGGGCCTACCCGTCCGATGCGCGGCGTGCTGGACGTGAACAAGCCTTCGGGCATGTCGTCCTACGACGTCATCCGACACATCAAGCGATTGCTGTCTTCTCAGTCGACAATCGACAATCGGCAATTGGCAATTCCCTTGGGTCACGCCGGGACTCTAGACCCGCTCGCGTCCGGCGTGCTCCTCGTGCTCGTGGGCGAGGCCACCAAAGTCAGCCGCCTTCTGCTCAACCTGCCCAAGGAGTATGTGGCCGGCGTGCTGTTCGGGAGACAGACCAACACCGATGACATCACCGGGAAGACGCTGCGCCAGGGGTCCGTGTCCGACCTGGCCGCAGAGCGTATTCGGGCAGCCCTTGAGGAATTCCGTGGAGAAATAGAGCAGGTGCCGCCCGCGTTTTCAGCGCTGAAGCGGGACGGCCAGCCGCTGTACCGGCTCGCCCGCAGAGGTCTGGAAGTCCGTCCGGAGCCGCGCAAGGTCGCGGTCTACGAACTGGAGCTGCTCGACTTCGAGCCGCCGAACGCGACCATCCGCTGCCGGGTCTCGGCGGGGACCTACGTCCGCGCCCTGGCGCGCGACCTGGGCTCGGCGCTGGGCACGGTCGCGACACTCGCGACCCTCGTGCGGACGAAAGTGGGACGGTTCACGATTGAGGACTCCGTTGCCCTGGGCGCGCTCAATGCGGCCACGCTCAAGGACCGGCTGGTGCCGATTGACATGGCTCTGGCCGGGATGCCGCGTGTCACAGTCTCGCCAGCCCAGGCGCTGCACCTGCTCCAAGGCCGGGCCCTGAACGGATTCGAGGACTCGGCGTTGCGCGGCGTTGACGGTTTGGCCCTTGCCGAGACCGACGACCGCAGGTTTCTCGCCATCGTCGTGTCAAAGGGTGCGAATCTGTGCACCGAACGGATAATCTATGCCAACTGAGCCGCATCATCCTGCTCCGCTCGTCCTCGCCCTGGGGTCGTTCGACGGCGTTCATCTCGGGCACCAGCAGATCATCCGCCATGCGGCGCAGATCGCGGCCGACTTCAATGGCCTTACCGCTGTCCTAACCTACGACCCTTTGCCAGCCCAGCTCATATACCCTGATTTCACCTACGTTCTCACTACCTTCGCGCAGAAGAAGGCTCTGCTCATGGAGCTGGATGTCGGGTACATCTGCGTTCTTCGGTTCGACGCCGAGCTCCGCGCCACTTCCGCCCCCGACTTCGTCCAACGCCACATCGTGGATTCGCTCCACCCGGCGGCCGTGGTCATCGGTCACGACCACCGGTTCGGGAGCCGGGGAACAGGTGACGCCCGCTTGCTCAGCCGCACACTCGAGCCGCTCGATATCAAGGTCGACATCGTCCCTGAGATAATGATCGGCGGCGTGCCGGTACGAAGCACGACCATCCGGGAACACCTGCTGCTGGGCCACGTTCGCCTCGCCGCCGAGCTGCTCGGCCGCTGCTATGCCCTGAACGGCGCCATCGTCCCGGGCCGGGGCACCGGCCGCCGCCTGGGATTCCCGACCATCAACCTGCGCCCGTTCGAACGTGAGACACTGGTTCCGGCGGACGGCGTGTATCTCTGTCACGTGGAAACACTGGGCAGTGTCTACAATGCTCTGCTCAACATCGGACACCGCCCTACGTTCGGCGGCGAAACCCGCTCGATCGAAGCCCACCTGCTTGATGCACAGCTCTCCGAATCACCGCGCACCGCCGAGTTCCGGCTCGTTGAACGGCTGCGGCCGGAGCGTAGGTTTGACAGCTCGTCGGCGCTAGCCGCCCAGATTGCCGATGATGTCGAAACCGCGAGGGCGATGTTTGCCCGACCGGCGGCCGACCGCAACCTTGACAGCCAGACGCCGTCCAATACTCTATAGGCCCTTGTTTCAAACAGCCCAGGCAAGCACTGGCCGAAGCGTGAACCGCGACCCAGTGCCGGTACCCGGGCGGTAGCCCATTTGGAGGTGGCTATGATGATCACCCTTGCCCTCGGTCTGACTGCGCTGCTCGGAATGGAACCGCTGGCCGCACCCGATTCGCTGGTCGTCCCGATGGGGGCGGACACGTCGGTCGAGATAGAAGTGATCGTCTTCCCGCCGGCCAATGCCACGTTGCCCCTGTTCTACCAGATTGCGTGGGGCGACGGCGATACCCTCGATTGGACCGAACCGATACGGAGCATAATCGACATCAGCCGCTTCCACACCTACCGAGCGCCGGGCGAGTACTCGGTCTCGGTCCGCGCCAGAGACTCGCTGAGCCGGACCTCCGACTGGAGCCGGCCGCGCGGCATCCGAGTCCTGCCCGAGCCGATACAGAAGAACGTATTCCCGACCGAGGAGGCCGTCGTCGCGTCGCCCTCCCTTGACCTGCGCGGCAACATCTACTTCGGCGACGAGGGCGGTTCATTCTACTCAATCAGCCCCACGAACTTTGAGCAGCGCTGGGTTTTCAAAGCCAAGGACGCCATCTACGGCGCCGCGGCCGTCGGCTCGCGACTGCGGAAGCGCCCGGGCGGCTGCAATCCGCTGGCGCTCCTGTGGCCGCGTAAGGAAATAGTCACCGACCTCATCTACGTGGGCTCACTCGACTCGAATCTCTACTGCCTTGATACAACCGGTAAGCAACAGTGGTCGCTGAATCTTGGCGACGCGATCTACAGCACTCCGGCGATCGGCGCGGACGGCACCGTCTATGTCGGGACTGACAAGGGCACGCTGAGCGCTGTCGCGCCGAACGGCACAAGAATGTGGAGCTTCAAAACTGGCGACGAAATCGCCGGCTCGCCGACGATAGGACCAACCGGCCTCATCTACATTACGTCCGACTCCGTGTACTGTGTCGACGCGAGGGGCCGCCGGCGCTGGGCTTTCGGTACCCCGGAGGGCGACTACTTCTTCGCCTCGCCGGTAGTCGACAAGAACGGTCTTGTCTACGTCGGCAATTACGACGGCTACCTCTACTGCCTCGGCCCAACCGGCCGGCAGCAGTGGCGAAGCCCGGCTCCGGACGCCGACGAAATCCGACCCGAGGTGGTTGTCGGGACGGACAGCGCCCTCTACTTCGGGACCGACGGCGACTACTTATGCCGCAAGACTCCGGAAGGCGCGCCGACCGTACTCTACGAGGCGCTCGACATCATCGCTGTGACGGCCGCGGTCAGCGACAAAGGCACGGTCTATTTCCTACCCGACGACGGCACCCTGGTCGCCAGGGCCGCGAACGGGCGTCTGCTCTGGACCCGGGACGTGGCGTCCGGCACCAAGGACACCTACTACTCGTCCTCGCCGACAATCGGCCCGAACGGTATTGTCTACGTTGGTTCGTGGGACGGCGGCCTGTACGCATTCCGCGCCGACGGTACGGCCGCCAAGACTCAATGGCCCCAGTACCGGCACGACGCGCAGCACACCGGCCGCCAGGTTAGGAAAAGTGTGAAGTAAAAATGGTGAAGGGTGAAACCGGGCCGCGTCCTCTTTCTCAATTCACTCTTCACAATTCACCATTTCCGATGTACTTCCCACTTGCTTTGTCCTTTGTCCTTACAGCTTTGTCCTTTCTCACCCTGGTCATATCGTGTTACTAGGAGGAGTGCATCATGTTTGGTATTTACGTAGCGCCCGGCCGGGCCTTCGCCCGACTGAAAGAAAAGCCGAACTGGCTCATCCCGCTCGCGGTCGTGCTCATCTTCAACATCGTATTCGCGCTGGTGTCCGCGCAGTACGTTGACTGGGAAAAGCAGCGCCAGACTGCGATTGACCGGATGCGCGAAAGGAACATGTCGGAAGAGCAGATTGAGAAAGCAACCGAGGGCATGGACAAGTTCTACTCCAGCCCGGCGATGCGGTACGGCATGCCCGTTGTTAACGCTCTGTTCGTCAGCCTGATCGCCGCCCTCTTCCTCGCAGTCGTCTACAATGTCAGTCTGCCGTTGTTTGGCGGCACCAGTGATTTCAAACGGACGTGGGCTGTCATCTGCAACGCGAGCCTGGTTGCGGTCCCGGCGGCTATAGTCCGGGGCGCGCTGGTCCTGCTCAAGCACTCGGCCGAAGTGACGACCGGCCTGCTCGCGGCTGCGCCGAACCTCAAACACGGGTTCGTGGCCGCCCTGCTGACTCAACTCGACGTCTTCGATTTCTGGAAATTCTTGCTGATTGCGGTCGGCCTGAAGGTCGTGTTCGGGCTCAAAGGTTCCAAATCGTACGCTCTCGTCTTCGCTGTCTGGCTGGTTGTCATGCTGATACTGGCGCTGCTCGGCGCGCGCGCGGTCGGGAGGTAAACCATGCTGCTACTGCTGCTGTCGCTCGTGAGCGCCGCTCCTCATACCCTCGAGCTGTCGCTCGGTCAGGCCATCGACGTCGCACTGAAGCACAGCCCGGCCGCAACCCAGGCTTCGGTCTCCAGGGTCACGAGCGGCATCCGGGTCGGCCAAGGCATCAATGCGCTCTTGCCCGCTGCGAACGGCTCACTCGAATACGGGAATTCAACGACCAAGACCGCTCTCGGAGATACCACAACCAAAGGCTGGACCGGGTCGCTCACCGTCAACCAGGTCGTGTTTGACCCACGGGTCTTCGCCGGTGCCGCGACGTCGTTTGTCAACGCCGGCTACTACCAGTATGACGCCCGGGACAAGCAGGCTCGGCTCATCTACGACGTGACTCAGGGTTATCTCAACCTGCTCGGCGCACGCCTGCTGCGCGACGCCGCTGCTTCGGCGCTCGACCGCGCGAGTGACAACCTCCGGCTGAACCAGGAGAAGCTCAGGCTGGGTGCGGCCTCGAAGATAGACGTCATGCGCTCCCAGGTCGCCCAGTCGCAGGCGAAGATCAGCCTCCTGCAGTCCGAGAACGCGCTGGCCGGCGCGAACTCCGCTTTCCTCGCGACCGCCGGCATCAGCGACAACGTCACCGTCAAGCCGACCGAGACGCTCTCCACACCCGCGTCGCTCGTGGTCGACGACCCGGACAGTCTGCTCGCGGAGATCGAGGCCCGAAACCCGGCCGCGAAACTGGCCCGGGACGCGAACACCATCGCCACCATCAACACCATCGGCACGGTGGGAGAGATACTGCCGTCGGTCTCGGTCTTCTGGCGCTCCCAGTACCAGGACTCGATAATGCCGAAGAGCATCAAGGCCTGGGACGACCGGGACGTCGTGACGACCGGCATCGGCCTCTCATTCCCCCTGCTCGACCTGAAAGCCTTCGCGCTCGATGTCGCCGGTGCCGTCAACGGCTCGCGCCAGGCCCGGGCCGCGGCCCTGTCCACACGCTACCAGCTCCGCGCCTCCGCCACAACGGCCATTCTCAGCTACAAGGAAGCCCAGCAGCGCTACGAATACGCCAAGGCCAACCTCGACCTGAATCAGGAGCTGTACCGGCTGGCGACCGAGCAGCAGCGACTCGGCGCCATCTCGCTCATCGACTTCTTCAGCGTGGAGACCGCGCTCGAACAGGCCAACGCGACCTACATCACGGCGCTGACCGACACCTACGTCCAGGCGGCGCAGATCAGCTATCTCCTTGGCAGCACCCGGCCGCAAAAAGTAGCAAAGACGCAGTGACAAGGACAAAGCAAGTCCAAAGTAGTAAGTCCGACCATCCGTCCATTGTCCCCTCATCCTTGATTTGTCCTTTGTCCTTATCACTTTGTCCTTTCTAGCGAAGGGGGCCTCTTTGAAGAAACGCACGCGGACCACCGTCATCATCGTCGCGGTTGTGGTCGTAATCGGCCTCATCGTCGTCGCCAACCTGAAAAGCAAGTCCGGCGGCGGCACCGAGGTTGAGACCCGCCAGGTCAAGTACGGCTCGATACTCTCCAAAGTCTCGGCGACCGGCGCGCTCCGCGCCAAGGCCCAGGTCAATCTGCAGGCCCAGGTGATGGGCGTGGTCGACAAGCTGCCGGTGAAGGAAGGTGACTGGGTCAACCGCGGCGACCTGCTGCTCGAACTTGACCGCCGAAGCTACGAGGCGAACATGCTTCTCGCCAAGGCCCGGCTCGACCAAGCCCGGCTGAGCTACGCGCGCGTCGAAAGTCTCTCCACCGCGAAGCTCGTGTCGGCCCAGGACTACGAGGCCGCCCGCGCGGCCTACGAGATGGCCAAAGCCCAGTACGATGAAGCCGCCGACCAGTACGACAAGACCGTCATCCGTGCGCCCATCTCCGGCACCGTGGCCCAACTGAACATCGAGGAAGGCGAGGCCGTCATGATCGGCACGATGAACTACTCTGGTACGGTGCTGATGGTCCTCGCCGACATGTCACGGATGCAGGCGCTGATTGACGTTGACGAAGCCGACGTCGTGTCGGTCGAGATTGGCCAGCCGGCCCAGGTCTTCGTTGATGCCCTGCCGGACACCTCCTTTGCCAGCCACGTCACCAACATCGCCTACATGCCCACCCAGAACGTCCTGAGCGCCACGCAACAGACGACGACGTTCGAGGTCGAGGTGACGCTCGACAGCACCGCCCCCGCGCTAAGGCCGGGCATGAACGTCCGGGCCGAAATCACGACCGCCAAGCTCGACAGCGTGCTTGTCATTCCTGTACAGGCCTCGGGTCGCCGCGAGGTCAAAGGCAAAGAGACCGAAACCGTGTTCCTCGTCAAGGACGGCAAAGCGGTCCTGACGCCGATCCGCACCGGCAAGACGAGCGAAACTGAGATGCAGGTCACAGAGGGGCTCAAGCCGGACGACGAGGTCGTCACCGGCCCGTACAAGACGCTGTCGAAGCTCGAAGACGGCGAGCGGGTCAACGCTAGGCCCGCGAAAGACAGCCTGCCCGACTAGCCGCCGGGCAAGTACGAAGGACAAAGTGCAAAGGACAAGACAAGTCCGAAGTAACAAGCACGCCTTCATCCTTTATCCTTTTCCTCACTTGCTTTGTCCTTACGACTTCGTCCTTTCCTCCCGTGCTGATTCGCACTGACAACGTCACCAAGACCTACCTGACCGGTACGGTCGAGGTCATCGCACTGGACGGTGTCACGCTCGAAATCGACAAAGGTGAATACGTCGCTCTGATGGGCCCGTCCGGCTCGGGCAAGTCCACGCTCATGCACGTCCTCGGCTGCCTCGACACACCCACGTCCGGCCACTACTGGTTCAACGACCGCGACATCTCGACGCTTGATGACATCGAGCTCGCCCACCTCCGCAACCGCGAAATCGGCTTCGTTTTCCAGTCGTTCAACCTGCTGCCGCGCCTCTCGGCCCAGGCCAATGTTCAGCTTCCCATGCTCTACGCCGGCGTACCGGTTCGTGAGCGCCAGACGCGGGCCGCCGAGTTGCTCGAGATGGTTGGTCTGAAGGACAGGATGAGCCACAACCCGAACGAGCTCTCCGGCGGCGAGATGCAGCGCGTGGCCATCGCCCGCGCCTTCTCCAACCGTCCCGCGGTCGTGCTGGCGGACGAGCCTACCGGCAACCTCGACTCCAGGACCGGGGTCGAGATAATGCGGGTATTCGACACGCTCGCCGCACAGGGAAACACCATCATCCTCGTCACGCACGACCAGACGGTCGGCAACCACGCCCGCCGCATCATCCACCTGGCCGACGGCAGAGTAGTACCTTGAGGAAGGCACGAAGGACTCCTCATGCGCCTGATTGAGCTTCTCCGCCTTTCGCTCGAGACCTTCCGCACGCACCGGATGCGCTCGTTCCTGACCGCACTCGGCATCATCATCGGCGTGATGACGGTAATCGCCATCGTCTCGCTCATCCAGGGCATGAACTACGAGGTCGAAAAGCAGATATCGTCGCTCGGCTCCAACACTATCTACGTCCAGAAGTTCGCGTTTGGAATGGGCCGGCTCGACTGGGATGAGATCAACAAGCGTCCCAACCTGACGATGGATGATGCACTCGCCATCAGCCAGCTTCCCAGCATCGACAAAGTAGCGCCTTCGCGCAGCCGCACTATCAATAAGATAACCTGGCGCGCCAACAAGGTGACGAACGTCGACATGGCCGGCTCGACCCCGGCGCTTTTCGAAGTGAGCAACCGCCCGGTAGAGACCGGCCGTTTCATCAACTCCGACGACAGCCTGCGCCGCCACCAAGTCTGCGTCATCGGCGGCTATGTCGTGGACAACCTCTTCCCTTACGAGACCCCGCTGGGCAAACGGATTGTGCTGGACGGCAAGAGCTACGTCATCGTCGGCGTGCTCGCCCGCAAAGGCAGTTTCCTCGGCCAGAGCCAGGACAACCTCATCATCGTGCCGATAACGACGTTTGAGAAGGACTTCGCGCCTGGCCGAGGCATCGGCGAAATAATGCACAGCATCGCGGTCGCGGCGATGCCGAAGAAAGGCGTACCCTTGGAAAGGGCAATCGACGAGGTGCGTGAACTGATGCGCCGCCGGCACAAGCTCGGCTACGACAAGCCCGACGACTTCGGCATCAGCACGCAGGACACCATCCGCGATATCTACCGCAATATCACGCGAGTAGCTTATCTCGTGATGATTGCGGTTGCGGCCATCTCCCTGCTCGTGGGCGGCATCGGCATTATGAACATCATGCTCGTCGCCGTGGCCGAGCGCACGCGCGAGATCGGCCTGCGCAAGGCGCTCGGAGCGACCAACCAGGACGTGCTCTGGCAGTTCCTTCTCGAAGCGGTGATGCTCTCGCTCGTCGGCGGCGCCATCGGCGTGGCACTCGGCGTCGGAATCGCCAAAGTAGTTGAACTCACTGCACATCTGAAAGCCGCGGCCCCGTTCTGGACCATTCTCGTCGGGGTGGGTTTCTCGGCTGGAGTGGGGATTTTCTTCGGGATTTATCCCGCCTCACGTGCCGCGCGCCTTAACCCTATCGAGGCCCTCCGCTACGAATAGCGGGCGGAACTGCCCGCCGGCCTGTAACTTAGCGTTACTACCTTAACGTTACCAGAGAAATCGAAAGCTCTGCATCTAACGGCGTCATGACTGGTTAGCTGACAGCGGCTGCGGCTTTGTGGTCGCAGCCGGTTTTCTGCTTGACTAGTGCCAGTATAAGTATATAATAGCGGG
>Ga0116202_10000455_pt1 | contig 22663 bp, 16 predicted proteins | sample LakKivw325mmetaG_FD_94479 | JGI IMG/M metagenome (GOLD analysis project Ga0116202, IMG submission 94479) | Anoxic lake water microbial communities from Lake Kivu, Rwanda to study Microbial Dark Matter (Phase II) - Lake Kivu water 325m metaG | ecosystem: Environmental > Aquatic > Freshwater >... | reverse complement strand
GTGCTGGGATAAGCACATGGACCGTCTGTTCATCGCCAACGCATGGGACTCGACGGTCACCGTAGCGCGGGGCGAGGTCGGACGCGACATCTGGTTCGTCGAGGCAACGCTGAACGTCGGGCGAAACCCCTGCGGCCTCTGCTTCGACTCGACGGACGACAAGGCCTATTGCGGAGCCGACAGCCAAGGCGTGGCTGTCATCAATTCGTCCCTGCTCGTGACACACGTCGTGACCGGCCACCGTTCGACGCCTGCCTGCTATGACCCGCGACGGGATATGCTCTACTGCACCGACGCTGAGTTTCCGACCGGCTCCACGATGTCGGTCATAGATTGCAGAGTGGATACCGTGGCCGCAACCATCGCGGTCGGGAACGGGCCCAGACTGGCGTACTACAACTCTATCAACAACAAGGTCTACTGCGTCAACGACGAGGGCAGCGTGACTGTGATTAACGCGGCGACGAATCATGTGGTCGTGACCATCCCCATCGACAGTAATCCACGGGCCATTGCGTGGAACACGGCGCAGAACCGGACCTACGTGGCGTGCGCGAACAGCATCTACGTCATTCGCGACTCGATACCGTCCGGGGTTGAGGAAAGCCACAAGCCCCAAGCCTCAAGCTCCAAGCCGGCGGCCACGTTCATGCGCCGATTGCCCGCGGACGCTGAGGCTTTCGACGCTACGGGCAGGCGCGTGTCGAACCCGAAGCCCGGCATCTACTTCGTGCGCGAGGCGCAAGGCCGAGTGCGGGCCGTCAAGAAGGTGCTGATTGCCAGATAGAGAGGTCGTGTGAAGCATGGGCTGCTAGTTCTCGGACTCTGCTGTCTCCTGACCGCCGTCGCCCCCGGCCAATGGCTGGAGACTACTCTGTGGACGCCGGACTCCTCGAAACCGCACTCGATGTGCTACGCTCCGATCAACAACTACATCTACTGCGGGAGCGGGTCGAACGTGCTCGTGATCGACGGCGCGACGAATCTGGTCATCGCCACCCTCGCAATCGGGTACGGCCCCTACGTCATGTGCTACAACTCACTGAACTGCAAGATCTACGTCGCACATTACTACGGCTCGAGTGTGGAGGTGATCGACTGCGTGTCGAACCGTCTCGTTGGCACCGTGCCCACGGGCATGCAGCCGACTGCCCTCTGCTACAATCCGCAGAACAACAAGGTCTACTGCGCAAACCAGAACGATGACAACGTTACCATATTCGACGGGGAAACGGAGGTAGTTCTGGCCACGGTTTGCACCGGGGAGTGGCCTTGGGATCTCTGCTACAACTCAGTGAACAACAAGGTCTATTGCCTCGCCTGGCAAGGGGAAACGGTGACCGTGATCGATGGACTGACGGATTCTGCGGTTGCCACGGTGCCAACTGGACCGAGCCCCAAGGCCCTGTGCTACAACTCCAAGGACAACAAAGTCTACTGCGCGAACGGCGGCAGCAACGACGTGACCGTAATAGATGGCGAGCAAGATACGGTCGTCGTCGCTGTCCGCGTCCCGTATTGGCCTCACTACTTCTGCTACAATACCCGTGACGACATGGTCTACTGCACCAACTTTGCCTTCATAGGCAACGTGTCGGCAATCGACGGGACGACAGACTCGGTCGTTGCGACGATGCTTGTACAGAGTTCGTCAGATAGGCTCCTCTACGACAGTCTGAACAACAAGGTCTATTGTTCCAGCTACCTCTGCGATACCGTGGCAGTGATTGACTGTGCCACCAACCAAACGGTGCGGGCGATTGGCGTTGGCGACGGTTCCATTGCCCTCTGCCACAATCCCATACAGAACCGATTCTACGTGGCCAATGAGGCAAGCGCGAGTATCTCGATTCTGCGGGATTCGATGCCGGGAATCCAGGAAGGCAACAGTCCGCAGGGTTCAGGCCACAAGCCACAGCCCACACTCCTGCGTCACCTTCCCGCCGGCTCCGTCGCGTTCGATGCGATGGGCAGGCGCGTGTCGAACCCGAAGCGCGGCGTCTACTTCGTGCGGGAAGCTCAAGCGCAAGCTCAAGCCCAAACCGTCCGCAAGGTCGTGATTACGAGATAGGAAGTCAGCATGAACCGCACCTTGGCGTTCTTGGCGTCCTTGGCGGTTCGTCTTCTCCGACTCCGCCGGTTGACTATTCTCGCGGCGGACTTATAATCAAGGTGCTCAGGCGTTGCAGGAAGAGGGGTAGCGCCTGGAGCGGTCAGAGTCCGTCCTGAGCCTGGACCGGTTCGCGGTCGGTGCGGACCGGATGAACGAGAGAATGGCACTCTTTTGCCGTCGTTTGTTTCGAAGAGAAACCATAGACAATCGAGCGAAGGGCTCGCGGGCAGGCTGTTGCCTGTCCGAGTCCGATGTCGCTCAGACGCACGGTCGACTCACGCCCAAACCGCGTGCGCCAACCCACCCTGTCGTGGAAAAGGAGAAGTCATGAAGCGCAGATTCGCGCTCCTCGTACTGACTCTGCTCGTTGTGGGGCTGGTTTCCGCGGCCCTCGCGTTGCAGAACATCAAGTGCCCGCGGTGCGGGTCGACTGATACATACGCCGTGTACGAATGCACGTCGTGCGGTGCGCCATTCGGTGTCGCACCAGCGCAATCGACTAACGGACTCGTGCCCCCAGCCAAATGGAAGTGTCCGGAGTGTGGGTGTGACAGCGTCCCGCCTACATGCGCGGGCTGCAGCAATCCAATTTGCATGCTCGTATTCTGGCATGCGTAGACCGTAGGGCAGGATCTCGTCAGCAAGAAGTACCTCGCTGCCGGAGTCAAGAGCGAAGAGGATGTTGCGCTGTACCTGCCACGTCATCGACGACAACTCAGCACAACGCCGGACCACAAAGAAGGATCTGCAAGACACGGTGAACCTGAAACCTGCGTGGATTGCCTATGTTAGAGCTTCAGAGTTCGGATTCTCTTCAGGGCGATTCCCGCATTTTGTGGGGCACGTCTCAGCATGATGTTAGGCTACCCAAAGGGCATTCTAGAATCATGAGCAAAACGCCGCGAACCTCAAGCTCTGCGGGGCTTCAAGTCCGCCTTAGATGATAGAATCACGCAGGTTTCAGGGTGAGGTCCTGCTGGGAGCGCTTATACTGCTGTCGTTTGTGTCCCGCGCCCCGGGTCAATCGGTCGAGGCGACGGTCCTGCTGCCCGATTCGCTTGGCGGCATGACTAATCCGCGTAGTATCGTCTTTGACAGCTCGGACAGCAAGGTGTACGTTGGTTCTGAGTACGGCCGGTGTGTTATCGCGATGGACGGAACAACGGGCCTGCGGATGGCCCGGATTCCGGTCGGCGGCGGTGGGGCCGACCTCTGCTGGAACTCCCGGAACAACAAGGTCTACTGCGCAGACAGCAGAGGCGATTCGCTCTATCGTCCAACCGTGTCGGTTATCGACTGCACTGCGGACACCCTGGTCAGGACTATCCCGGTCGGCCTGAATCCCTGTGCTCTGTGCTACAACTCCCAAGGCAACAAGGTCTATTGCGCCAGTCTGGAGGCGGGAACCGTGTCAGTGATCAGCGGAGATGGCGACACGGTCGTGGCCAGGGTCGCCGTCGGAGCGGAACCGCGCGCACTCTGCTACAACTCCCAGAACAACCGTGTCTATTGCGCGAACGATGAGGCCGGCACTGTCACGGTAATCGACGCCGCGGTCGATTCCGTCGTCGCCACGGTCATGGTTGGAACGCAGCCTCGCGCGCTCTGCTGCGACCCGCAAGGCGGAAAGGTCTATGTGGCCAACTTCCTGAGTGCCTCGGTTTCGGTGATAGACTGCCTTGGCGACACCTTGCTGGCAACGGTCCAGGTTGGCGAAGGGCCCCAGTCGTTATGCTACAACTCGCAGAACAACACTGTATATTCCGCGGACTACTTCGGCTCAACCGTGACCGCCATAGACGGCTCAACGAATGAGGTAATCGCGACCGTGGACGTTACGGATTCCCCGCGCTGCCTGTACTACAACAGGCCGTACAACCGTGTCTACTGCGCGTGCCTGGATGGCGGGGTCTTCGTGCTTGACGGCGCCACGAATGTGCTGGTTGACAGCGTAGCGGCGGGCGGCTCCGCCGGCCCGCTCTGCGCCAATACGCCGGGCACGAGGGTTTTCTGTGAAAGCTACTCAGAGAACACAGTCACCGTATTCGATGGCGCGACCAACACTCTGGTTGTTTCTGTGCTCATGGGGCGCCGTCCGGTTTCCCTCTGCCTAGATCCCGGCGACGAAAGAATCTTTTGCGCAAACGGCATCAACAGCGACGCGGTAACCGTGGTTGACGCTCGGACGAACCGAGTGATTGCCGATATTGGCGTCGGCAGCGGTCCGAGCGCCCTCGTCTACAATCCACTCAACAACCGCACGTACTGTGCTAACCGAGTCAGCGGTGACGTCAGCGTGATTGACTGCGCCGCAGGTGTGGTTGTTGCCACGGTCACGGCAGGACAGAGTCCCTTTGCCCTCTGCCTCAACCCCCGGGGCAACAAGGTATACTGCGCAAACCGGGGCGGAGGGACCGTCAGCGTGATAGACTGCGATGCGGATACCCTGATCGTCACAATGCCCACCGGTCAGGGGCCGCGAGCACTCTGCTACGTATCCGAGTATGACAAGGTGTACTGCGCCGGCGAGAATGCGAACTCCGTTGCCGTCATTGATGGCACCGGAGATACCGTCATCAGCAGCGTGCCCGTCGGCAAGAGGCCCTGGGCCCTGTGCTACAGCCGTCAGAGCCACAAGCTGTACTGCGCGAACAGGGACAGCAGTTCCGTGAGCGTGATAGACTGCGCGGCCGATTCAGTCATGAAGACGGTACCGGGAGACTCCGCCCCTGGTGCCTTGTGCCACAACGCGCAGGACAACCGCGTGTATGTCGCAAATCAAGGTGCCGGAACCGTGTCGGTACTGGATGGGAATGGGGACTCGGTCATCACCACCTTGTGGTCGGGCGACAGGCCGCTTGCGCTCAGCTACAGCTCGGGCAGCAACTTGGTGTACTGCGTGAACTACAACTCGGGCACTGTGACTGCCATCGACGGCGCAACCAATCGTGTCACTGCCACAGTGCGTGTCGCTGACGGCCCGTTTGACCTGTGCCAGAACCCGTATAACGGGCGCGTCTACAGCGTCAATATGATAGGCAGCAGCATCTCGGTCATCCGCGACAGCCTCATCGGAATCGAGGAAACGTCGAGCGCCAGATACCGAGCGCCGAACGTCGGCCCGACCATTGTCCGCGGCGCGCTGTTTCTGCCGAAGAGCGCAAGTCCAAGCCCAAGCGCAAGCTGCCTGCTCGACATCGGCGGAAGGAAGGTGCAGGGTCTGAAGCCTGGACCGAACGACGTATCCCGCCTTGCCCCCGGCGTCTACTTCGTGCGGGAAGCTCGAGCGCAAGCTCAAGCCCAAGCCGTCCGCAAGGTCGTTATTACCAGATAGGAGGACTACATGAGACGCTTGTCCAGCCACTTCTTGCTCGCGGTAATAGCGTCTGGCATTCTCTTTGTCTCGTTGGGTCGGGGGCAGTACCTGGAGGCGGTCATACCGGTGGGGCACGATCCGCTGGGTGTTTTGTGGAATCCTACGAGCAACAAGGTGTACGCTGCCAACTACTGGGACGGCACGGTCAGTGTAATTGACGGGGCAACTAACCAGGTTCTCGCGACAGTCGCGGTCGGAGAGTACCCGTGGACGCTCTGCTGGAACTCTGCCAACAACAAGGTCTACGCGACATGCAGGGACCCGGACTGGGTATACGTGATCGATGGCGTTGGGGACTCCGTCACCAAGCGGATTCGGACGCGGGCAAATCCCACTCATATGGCCTACAACGCGGCTATGAACAAGCTCTACGTCCAGTGCATCGATGACAGGATGGTCCGCGTGTATGACGGGGCCGAAGATACTTTGATAGCAGAAGTGTGGCTCGGGGCAACCCCTAGCTTTCTCATGATGCATCCGGTGTCAAACCGTGTGTTCTGCTCGCTCGCCGAGGAAGATAGCATCCTGACAATCGACTGCGCATCCGACGAAGTGACGGGCGTGGTACATGTCGGAGGCAGCTCCGGGGCCTTGTGCTGGAATCGGGTGAACAACTTGGTCTATGTCGATTGCGACAACGGCATCCATGTGCTCAGCGCGGCCGGCGATTCCGTGGTGGGCGTCATCCCAGCCCATGGCGACATGACCTTTGCGCCTTACCCAAACAAGATATTCGCGGTGACAAGCGCCTGGACCTACGTGATTGACTGCGGCAGGCAGAGTGTGCTAGACTCGCTGCCGTGCTATGGATACGCCGCCGTCTGCGACACAATTCGCGGCAAGGTGTACACGGCGGCCAGCAACGGTTCGTACGTACTCGACGCGCGAGCCGACAGCCTCCTGTCGCTCATACAGCTCGGAACCGGTCTGCCCCAATCCATCGCGTGGAATCCCACCTACAGTCGTGTGTACATCGGGGTGGACGCGGGCACCGTACTGTACGTAATCCGCGACACTTCTGTTGCGATTGCCGAACCGGTCGGCTCAGACGTCGGTTCTACTCGCGTGGTTGCTGCGATTGTCCGCGGCTCGCTACTCCTGCCGGCGCACAACGAGGGGCGAGAGACGAACGGCGAGTTGCTCGACATCAGCGGCCGCAAGGTCCTCGACCTTCATCCGGGCCCGAACGACGTCTCGCGCCTCGCCCCCGGCGTCTACTTCGTGCGGGAAGCTCAAGCGCAAGCTCAAGCTGTCCACAAGGTCGTCATCGGGCGATAAAATGGGTAGCGTCCCTAGTTAATGGACCACGAGTCTGAACTGGATAGCTTCACGGTGCGGGCGGCGGAGTTGATTCGGAGCATACCGAAGGGGAAGGTTGCGACTTACGGACAGATAGCCGGTATGACCGGGAATCCGCGCGGGGCGCGCGAGGTCGTCCGGGTGCTCAATACCCAGAAGAATCTGCCGTGGCACCGCGTGCTCGCCGCGGGCGGCAGGATAACCCTGCCCGGTCCCGGCGGCGCACTCCAGCAGAAGCTGCTTGAGGCCGAAGGCGTGCGGTTCAACGCCGACGGCATCACCCCCCTCACGCTTTACGGCTGGCAGGGCGAAAAGCCTCCGCCCGCCGGCTAGTCTTCCGACCTCTCCGTATCAGGCGAAAACCGCCCGCGGGGCCGCGGGCAAAGCCCTCCCGAAAGTAATCCTTGACCGCCGGCAGGTAGTTAGTAGTATTTAGTTACTAATATATCCGATGGCAACTAATACTAGCAGCATGAAACGAGCGATGCAACAGTTCGGCGTGTCGCTGCGTCAAGTAGGTATGATGGTCGAGACAGATACGGAGGTCTGGATGAAAAGCCTGATAACCGGTTCGTTGATTCTACTGGCCGCAGTCGCCCTGCTGGCGACCGGGTGTGACAAGGCTGCGCGGGCTCCAGAGGAGTGGACCCCGGGCAGCGGTAACCCGTCCTCCTATCGCGGGGACGCGACGGAAGTAGTAGTGACCGCGCCCCGGCCGGCGTGGGTGATGCCGGTAGTGGTCGTGTGCGCGAACTCGATGCCCGAGGTGGTCGTGCACGCGAGCTGGTGCCCGATGCCGGTCGCGGCGGTCGCGCGGCCGACGAGCATAGTCAACTGAGCACGCCGCAGCACCGGACGCAATGTCGGCGAGTGAACCAACGATAGCGGCGGGCGTGGAGCCCGGCGCTACTGTCCTGACCCAAGAGGTGACGGCCGGCGCGCGGCCGCGCCTGTGGAACTCGAGCTTCTACCTGCTCTGGCAGGGGCAGCTCATCTCGGCGCTGGGCGACACGTTCTACGCCATCGCCCTCGGGTTCTGGGTTCTCCAGAAGACCGGTTCCACGGCGATCATGGGCACGTTGATGGCATTGTCGTCACTGCCCCGGGTCGTGATTGCGCCGTTTGCGGGCGTGCTGGTCGACCGGACGGACCGGAAGTGGATACTCGTGGCGATGGACGCCGTGCGCGGAATCGCGGTGGTGCTGGTCGCGGCGGCGGCGTTGTCCGGGCGATGCGAGGTCTGGATGGTGATGGTCACGGGCATCATCATCAGCGCCGCTTCGGCATTCTTCAACCCGGCGGTCGGCTCGACCCTGCCCGACATCGTACCGGCGGGTTCGATTCTCCAGGCCAACTCCGCGTTCGCGCTGCTCCAAACTGGCTCGGGCGTGGCGGGCAGCGCGGCCGGCGGGTTCGTCTACCAGCTCCTCGGCGCGCCGCTCATGTTCCTCGCCAACGGCATCTCTTACCTGGTCGCGGCCGTCGCCTCGGTGCCGATCCGGGTGCCGCGAGTGCGGCACGAGCTTCCCGAGTTCCGATTCTTCCGTGACCTCAAGACCGGCCTCGCGTTCGTCTGGCGGTATCGCGGGGTCCGCAGCCTCGTCCTGACCGCGGCCGCGCTCAACTTCTTCGCGGTCATCGGCATAACCTTGATACTGCCCCTGTTCCAGCGCACGGCAGGGCTTGGTTCCGGCGGCTACGGTATCGTGATGGCGGCGCTGACCGGCGGGATGTTCGCGGGATTCCTGTTCACGTCGCTGCGCCACATCCCTTACCCGCGGCGCTTCACCGTCTTCTTCCTGTGCGGGGTCGGTTCGATGGCGCTGGCGGCGGCGCTGCCGGCCACGCTCAGCGTGCCGGCAATGGCGGCGCTCGCCGCCGGCTTTGGGGCCGCCAACGCCGTGACCAACTCCTTCATCAGCGCCACCCTGCAGGCGGCGGTGCCGCAGCACCTGCGGGGCAAGGTGTTCAGCTTGGTGGGCACGATTGCCGGCGGCCTGACCCCGATATCATTTGCACTGGCCGGCGCGCTGGCCGAATTCCTGCCGCTGCGGCCGCTGATTGCCGCGGCCTTCTTCGTTACGCTCCTTTGCTTTGTGCCGCTGGCGTTCTCGGTGCCGACGCGGCGGCTCATAAACTTCGACCCAGCGACGGCCACGCTTGAGGACCTGCGGTGAGCCCTCGCGACAAAAAGTGGGAGGAACAATGTACCTGATTCTTGCTATCCTGGTGGCGGCCGGACCGGTCAAGACAGTCAACGTCGGGCGCGCGGCGACGCCGCCGCGGCTCGACGGCGTCATTGACGACGCATGGCTTGCCGCCGATTCGGTCTCCGACTTCATCCAGTACGTGCCGGACGAAGGGAAGACGCCGTCGGAGCGGACCGTCGTCTACGTGATGCAGGACGACGCGAACCTCTACGTCGCATTCCGGGCCTGGTCGCTGGCGGCCCCGCCGGTCGGCCAGCTCTACGGGCTCGAGGACGAGCTGACCCTCTACCTCGACCCGACCGACTCGCGCCAGACCGCGTACTTTTTCAAGGCCTACGCGAGCGGGCTCTGGCGCCAGGGCCTGATACTCGATAACGGCGGGAACCAGGACTGGTCATGGGACGGGGTGTGGTACGTCGGGACGAGGCTCTACCCGGACCGGATCGAGTGCGAGATGCGTATCCCGTTCAAGACTATCCGCTGGCGCCCGCTCGAGAACGGCTGGGGCGTGAACTTCGAGCGGATGATAGCCCGCAACAACGAGTACATGTCCTGGATAGAGAGCAAGGAAAGCGAGGGTGGAACTCAGGTCTCAAAGTACGGCCGGCTGCTTTCGGTCGCGCCGCGCGCCCGGGGGTTCTACTTTGAGTTGCTGCCCGAGGGCTATGTCCGCTACGACGAGAACGGGGCGGGTACGAAGAAATGGAGGCCCTTCGGCAGCCTGAACCTGAAATGGGACTTGACGCCGCAGACCACGCTCAACGCAACCGCCCTGCCCGACTTCGCCCAGATTGAATCCGACCCGTACAGCTTCAACATCTCGCGCTACCCGACCTACCTGAGTGAGCGACGGCCATTCTTCATCGAGGGGAGCGAGATATTCCGATTCACCGGACTCGGCGGCGCGGGCAACTTCCAGCCGCTCCAACTCTTCTACTCCCGGCGCATCGGCAAGCCGGTGGGCAATCAGCCGGTGCCCATTCTCGGCGGCGTCAAACTCACCGGCCGCGGCAACGGCTGGAGCGCCGGGTTCCTCGGCGCCGCAACCGACCAACTGACCGACACGCTCGGCGTGGCCCAGCTCGAGCCGCGGCGCGCGTTTGCCGCGCTGGCGGGCCGGGGCCGTCTCAGTCCGCTCCTCTCGGGCGGGCTGCTCTTCGCCGGCACTGCGGCCGACACCGCGCGTCACAACTCGGTGCTGGGCGCTGACCTCGGGCTCGACGCGGGCCGGCACAAGGCCCTGCTCGAACTGGCCGGCAGCGAGTATGGCGGCAGGCCGGGCTGGGCGGTGAACTCGGGCTACGCCGGTTATATGGGCCGGTTCGTCGCGACCGCGTCGGCCTCGTGGGTTGACGACTCGTTCTCGGTTGATGACATCGGGTACGTGCCTTGGGCCGGACAGCGTTCGGCGAGCGTGATGGCCGGGCCGTACTGGACCGGGCTCGGGCCGGTGCGCCGGCTCTACGTCGTGCCGGGCGCGACCGTAACGCGCCAGCCGGGGAGCGACCAGTACTCCTGGAACACCGCGCTCTGGTCGAACTTCCAGATGCGCACCAACGCCGGCGCCGAGCTTAACGCCGGCTGCGGCCGCAGCTTCGAGATGGACACGAGCTACTTCGCGCGGTCGGTCAACGCCGACGGCTGGGTGAGCAGCCTGAAGTGGAACCTCAACGGCTTTGCCTACTACAACTATGGCTACAACTATTCGCGCGGCTTCATCGCCGACAACTACGGCGGCGGAGTCTGGTACACCTACTATCTCGTGAGCAAGGTGGCGATGATGCTGGGCGTGAACAACTACTGGGAGCTCGACCCGCAAGGCAAGGTCGTCGCGGTGACGACGCCCTTAAGCCCGCGCATCGACTTCCGGTTCGACTCGCGCCTCAACTTCAATGTCTACGACAACCTCGTGTACGCGACGCCGGGCACGCACTTCGACAGCACCCGGGCGGTTTCCAACCGCATCGGGTTCCTCGTTTCGTGGAACTTCCTGCCCAAGAGCTGGCTCTACGTGGCGCTCAACGACTTCCGGATGGACACCGGCGCAGGCCTGAGCCTTGTCAACCGGGTCGGGGCGGTGAAGCTGCGATACCTGTTCTACTTCTAGCCAGGCCCGATACACGTGGCGGAATTCCTAATTGCCAATTCCTAATGACTAATCAATGACCAATGGCGGAATGACCGCATCGCGAGTGGACGCACTTCCGGCCTTGGTCATTCGTTAGGAATTGGGAATTCGGAATTAGGAATTCACCTCCATGGCTTCCGTCAAGTTGCTTGACACCGCCCGGCCGAGGCTTAAGATTTGTAGTGAGTATCGTCCATGGCAGGACCTGTCTGCCGGGCCGACACGCGAGCCCGGGAAAGGGGCCGGAGTATGCCTGAATCTCGACGAGTCACCATCGATTCCGAAAAGGACCTCAAGGACAACGCAACCGCCATCCTGCGCAAGGTCTGCGCCGACCAGCGCGGCGGCCTGCTGTTTCTCGCGAATCCCGTCTTTGCCCTTGAAGAGGCCGGGTTCGACCTGAGTTCGGCGATGCGGAAGCACGTGCTCCGCGGTCTCCGCTACGGCACGCGCACCAAGAAGCGGATGGCCGAGCTGGAAGAGTCAATCGAGAAAACGGCCGGGCACCCCATTGACGTCAATGCCAACCACGAGCTGGAGAGGTTCCTGTTCGATGAGCTGAAGCTCACCCGGCCCAAGCCGAAGCCGCCGAAGCCCGCCCCTGCGCCCAAGCCGGGCAAGCCGGCGCGCCTCCACCTGTCGAAGATGGCGGCAGAGGACGTACGTGTCTACCTGCGCGCCCGCAACTGGGTGCCGCGCAACCGCGGCCGGTGGCTGGAGCCGGAGACCGCGCCCCACGGCCTGGACACGGCAGTGCTCGAGGCCCTGCGCGAACGGCATGCGGTTGTGCCGAAGATAATCGAGCTCCGGCGGCTTTCTGCCACGGGCTGGCGGTTCGTGGACCGGGCCACCTATGAGAAGGTGAAGCAGGGCGCGAAAGTCACCCTTATCCGCGGCGTCCGCTTCCGGCACGGCCCCAAGGTCCACAAAGAGTGCCGCCCGGACAGGGGGTAGAACATGTCACTCACCGGTAACTACGAAGCCGCGTTCGAACTGAAAGAGCAGGTCGCCTGGGACATCTTCTACGAGGCATGGCGCTCGGGCGAAATCCCGCACGAACTCTCGGAGACGACGACCATCGGCACGTACAGCCTGGAGGCCATCGTCAAGATACTCCAGACCAATACGGTCGCAGACCTCGACGTCACATTCTCGACCCCGGTCGCGAACTGCCTGAAGATGACCCTGCCGCTCGACTGCGAAGTGACCGTCCAGAATTCGCCCGCCCCGAGCATCAACCCGATTACGTTCTCGGCCGGGCTGGCGATAACCGCGCCGGTCCAGGGCCTGCCGGACACGGCCGGCAACAAGGAGCTTGTACTCAACCTGGCCGGGCTACCGCAGAGCCAGGTGCAGGTGACGATGCCGGCGGCCGCGGTCGTGCCGGTCACCAGCGCGCTGATTGAGGACGGCATCCACAAGGCCTACGACACCGGCCAGATTCCGCACTCGAAAGCCTACGGCGGCATCACGGTCGACATCCTCGACGACGACGCGGACACAAGCCACCAGATTCACTTCACGGTCGTGACCGCGCCGGTTGAGGGTACGCCCGGCTCGGGCACGATGACCCTGCCGCTCCTCATCCACGTCGCCGGAGGGCTTGACGAGGCGGTCACGGTCAACAACATCAAGCTCACCATCTCCGGGGACGAGCTCACCATCGGGTTCGGCTCGGTCACTGCGGCCGACATCACGACCTCGGCGCTGCTGTCCGGGTACAAGACGCTCATCGCATCAATGGTCGCCGGGTTCGGCAACTACAAGGTCTTCGTACCCTCGAACAAGACCATCGCGGACTTCATCGCGGCCAAGGCCCGGCAGCGCTGCAGCACGTGGGGCGCGGACGCAAACGGCCGCATCCACCTCTACACCCCGAACGCGGTCGAGAACTCGCCGATTGAAATCGTTGACTTCGACGTGGCGGTGAAGCCGGGGTTCCTTGCCGTTCTGTTCAACCCGATGGACGGCGCCGACCCGGACACGGTCGAGAACTTCATACCGGACGACAAGAAGTTCGCGCAGGCCCTGGCCGAACCCGTCATCCAAGGCATGATTGACCAGGCCATCAAAGAGAAGATTCTCGACGAGAACGGGTGCGGCGGCTTTCCCTGCAAGTTCGACCATGAGATCGAAGGCCACGAAGTGACGCTCACCGGCCGGCCGGACTTCACGCTCGAGGACGGCTACATGCACATGACCGGCTCGGCCGAGGTCGCGATTGACTGCTGGTGGGACCCGGACTTCGACTTCGAGGCCAAGGTCAACTTCCACTTCGAGACCGACGCCGACGGCAACAAGACGGTCGTGCCGGACACCTACGACGAGGACGTTGACCTCTCCTGCCTCGACTGGTTCATCGGCCTCATCATCATCATCGTCGGCTGGGTAATGCTCGCGGTCATCAACTCGATTGTTGACGAACTGGGCGGCAAGATCGTCGCCGACGAATTCGACCGCATCACCGAATCCTCGACTTACCTGGCCGGGGAAATCCACGGGGTCGGCAATGTCACGACCGAACTCGACCGGATTGACGTGAAGCCCGGCGGCATCATCCTCTCCGGTGGCACGTTCATCGCGAGCGCGAGCCAGGCCCTGACCTACGTGCCGTCGGACAGCGGCTCGCCCTATTCCGGAACGGCGACCGCGCCGATTACGCTACAGGCGGTCTACACCCAGCCCAAGGCCAAGCACAACTGGACCCTCGGCGACGGCGCCGCGGCCCAGGGCGCGACCATCCAGCACCAGTACGACGAAGACGGCATCTACCTCGTCAAGATGAAGAGCCACGTCAACGAGCCGCATGGCATTGACACCCACCACTTCGCCCGGGTGCGCGTGACCAACGTCCAGCCGGTTGTTGACGCCGGGGCCGACATCGTCGCCAAAGAAGGAGACGTCATCAGCTTTGCCGGCAAGTTCCACGACGCGGAGTGGGTCGACAAACACGTAGCGCGCTGGAGCTGGGGAGACGATTCGATGGATGTCGGCGCGGTGACCGAAACGAACAACCCGCCGGGGGCGGAAGGCGTCGTGACCGGCAAGCATGCCTTTTGCGACAATGGCGAGTACACCGTCGTGCTGCGGGTGATTGACGACGACGGCGGTATGGGCCGGGATACGCTCAAGGTCAAGGTCGAGAACGTACCGCCCAAGGTTGAGGCCGGCGGCGTCCTCTTCGCCTATCGCTGCACTCCGGTCAATCTCATCGGCCGGTTCATCGACCCGGGCTGGTGCGACAAACACACCGGGTACTGGGACTTCGGCGACTGCACGCCCGGTCAGCCCGCGACTATCAAGGAGCTGAACGACCCGCCGGCCGGAGTCGGTATCGCGGTCGCAACCCACGTCTACGCCCAGTGCGGCAACTTCCTTGCCCGTTGCACGGTGATAGATGACGACGGCGGGGTCGGCACCGACACCGTGGTCGTGAAGGTGGTCGAGGTTCAGAACCGCGACTTCGAGTCCGGGTTCAGGAACCTGCGCTGCGGTGCGGTTGCGAACGAGTGGGAGCCGTACGAGTCGGGCGCGCCCGCCGGTATGACCGCTGCGGGCGGCGCGGTTGTAGCCGCGGAGTACTCGGCCGAAGAGTTCGTGGTTCGCGCGGGCCAGCGCTCCCAGCACATCGCGGGCCGGGGCGCGTTCCGCGCCGGTATCCGGCAGCGGGTCGGCGCCAATCTCAACTGGGACTACCAGGTCGTGGCCTGGTATCACCTGGACGAGAGCGGCGGCGGCACATGTCGGCTGGGCGTGGACCCGGCGGGCGGGACTGACCCGTCCGTGGCAACGGTGCAGTGGTACGAGGGCAAGAACCACCACGACTGGAGCCCGCTGATGGTGCGCGTGACCGCCACGGGCCGGGCGGTGACTGTTTTCCTCGAGGCGGCGGGCGACGCGGCCGGAGCGAGCGCGTACTTCGACGAGATCGCGCTTACGCCGTATCCGTGTCCGCTGCCTGACCTGGAGAAGCCTAAGCCTGATCCCCAGGAACCCGAAGAAGTATGCGTGAACTGGCGTGAGGAGAAGGAGGCCCACACCGTGCCCGCGGTCTATGAGCAGGACGGGTTTGCCTTCAAGAGCGGAGACGAGAAACCGATGCAGGTCGTGCTCTTCGGGCCGCCACCGGACCAGGGCAAGCTGCTGCTGCCGCAGCGCGGGGTGCTGGTCACACCGCCGTTCATTGCCGAACGGGCGGTCGCCCATGTCGTGCCGGCGTCAAAGAAGCCGGTCACGATGGTCGCGCTCGACGGCGGCGGCGAGGAACTCGGACGAGCCGAGACGGCGGCGGGCGAGACGAGTCTAGCTGAACTCGCGCTCCAGTACGCCGGCATCGCCCGAATCAGGTTCCTCTCCGGCGGCGGGAGGGACCGGCTGGTAGATCTCTGCGTCTGGCGCGAACAAACCAAAGCCGTCCAGAACGTGTCTGAGAAGCTGACCTATCGGCGGGGCTGCTGATGGCGAGGTCCGGACGCCCGACGGCAGCGTATACGAGTAGCGGAGAACGAACGGGAGGAACGAATGCCTGACGAAAAGAACGATGTCTATATCCTGTCCTGGCCCAAGGACAAGGCTAGGCTTGAACACACAACCGGCAAGCCGTGCGAGGTGACGATTGTCTTCGACGAGAAGCCGGCCAACGTCGTAATCCAGACCACGCCGGAGAAGCCGGTCCACGTCGACATGGCAATGAGCGTGCTGGCCAAGGAGACAATCCCGATCTGCCTGAAGCTGTGCGAGCCGATATGCGCGGACAGCGATTACACGGTCGGCGTCAACCTGATGGGCAAACCTTTCGCCGCCATCACGGTGCAGGGCCGCACCCGGCTGACCAACTGCGAGCCGGAGCGGCCGAAGCTGACCTGCGTCGACTTCACCGACCTGAAACCGGACATGACCTTCCGGGAGCCGTTCTTTCACCACGAAGTCAAGTTTTCGCCCGTCAAATCACCGTTGGTCACGAGCTACGCCGGCGGGCCGGCCGGCCAGCTCAAGCTGGGGTTCCCATCGAGCGGGGTGCGAATCGACTTCCCTTATCCAGTCAACGACGCGACGGTTACAGCCAGCAACCCCAGTGGCACCAAGCTCCGCTTCCGGGTCTTTGTCGGCAATACCGTTGCGCAGCAGGTCGTGGAGCCGGTAGGCACCCAGGCGAGGAAGTTCGCTTTCGCACAGCCCGGCATGACCGCCATCTTCGTTTCGACTGACAGCAAGCGGCGCGGGGCGCTCGTCCAGGTCTGTTACGGCGCGCGGGCCGCGAGCTACGGTGCTACCACTCAGACTCCGAGCTCGCCCGACGCTACCAAGCTGACGCGGGGGCCATGTTAGGCGATGCCGCAGCAGGAAATGCAGGCAGCGACAATCACCCCAGAGGAGGTTTAGACTATGCCACGCAAACAAGTGAAGCCGCAGACGCCCGAGGAAAAGCCGTCAACCGAGACCGCGGTCAGCAAGACGATTAAGGACCAGCTCCGTGTTTTCGGCGGGCTTGCCGAGACCACGTCGCGGGTTGTCGAGCAGGCGGTGTCGATATTGGAAGAAGAGATGGCCGCCGGCGTTTCCGCGGCCAAGGACATCGAGCAGCGGTTCGTCAACGTTGAGGAACTCCGTTCGGGCAAGCCCAACCGCGTTACCAAGCGGCTCCGGGCGAACTCGCACGAACTGATTGATATCCTGCTGGACCTCGCGGAGGTCGGCATGAAGTTCAACGCCGGCGTCGGCAAGCAGATAACCGGCATGGCCGAAGGGAAGCGGCAGGAAGTCCAGGGCGAAGACCGGTCCGGCCAGCTTCCGACCCTGTCGCCCAAGGCCGCGGTGCGGCCCGGCGCGGTCGCCCATATCACGATGAAGCTCGCCAACAGCAGCGGCAAGCGCACGGGCCGGTTCACGTTCCTGTGCACCGGGCTCGTCAGCCCCACGGGCCGCAGGATACCGGAGGCCGGCGTCAGCTTCTCGCCTCGCCTGCTGTCGCTCAAGCCGCGTGAGACCCGGGAAGTCGAGATTGCCGTCCGGGTTCCCAAAGGAACCCCGGCCGGCACCTACTCCGGCCTGGTACAAGCCCAGGGTCTGAGCTGGCTTCGCGCCGTCCTGTCCGTGGAAGTCGCCTAGGCGCCAGCGAAGCGGCCGGTGCCCGAAGTCGCCCGGTTCGACAAGGTCAAGTCCGTCCTCGCGTCGTACCAGGACTTGACCATGACGGCGCTGTTCGCATCCCTGCCGGCAAAGGAGCCGCGGCGCCACCTCTACGACCTCGTGCCGGCGTACCCGAAGCGCGCGGGCAAGGGATTCCGGCCTGGGCTCTGCATCGCCACCTGCCGTGCCTTCGGCGGCAACGCCCGGGCCGCCCTGCGGTCGGCGGTCGCCATCGAGCTGTTCCACAACGCCTTCCTCGTCCACGACGACGTCGAAGACGGCAGCATCTACCGCCGCGGCCTGGCCACGCTCCACGCCGAGCACGGGGTCGGCATCGCGGTCAACGTCGGCGACGCGATGAACGTGCTCGCGATACGCCACCTGATGGGCAACCTCGGGTCAATCGGCCCGAACCTCACCTGGCAGGTCTTCACCGAAATCGAGCACATGGTGCGCCAGTCGGTCGAGGGACAGGCGATGGAACTCGGCTGGGTGCACGACAACGTCTGCGACCTGACCGTGGCCGACTACCTGCGCATGACCCTGAAGAAGACCTGCTGGTACACGTGCATCCATCCCTGCCGCATCGGCGCGCTCATCGGGTCGGGCGGCAAGGTCGGCCTGGACCGGTTCAACCGCTTCGGCTATTTCATGGGCGCGGCGTTCCAGATTCAGGACGACATCCTGAACCTGGTCGGGGAGCGGAAGAAGTACGGCAAGGAAATCGGTGGCGATATCTGGGAGGGCAAGCGGACGATGATGCTGATTCACGTGCTCAACCGTTCGACCGCGGCCCAGAAAACCCGGCTCCGGGCCTTTCTCGCCACGCCGCGCGAGCAGCGGAAAGAATCTGACATCCGCTGGGTCTACGGGCTGATGGCGCGGTACGACAGCATCGAGTTCGCGCGTGACAGCGCCCGCCAACTCGCCGGCGCGGCCATGCAGGAGTTCCCGGTCGCCTACGCCGAGCTGCCGGATTCACCCGACAAGCAGTTCATCCACGACATCATCGCCTACATGATTGAGCGTGACCTCTAGTTCCAGAAGAAAGAAGTGATGGTAGTGGTCAAGTGGTCCAGTGTTCCAGTGCGGGATGTCCGACACTTGACCTCTCGACCACTGGACCACTGGACCACTACCTAGTTGGTCATCCTTGTCGACCGCCGGAACCGCCAGGTCGGGGTCGGCGAGAAGCTCGCAGTTCACCGTCGCGGCAGGCTGCACCGGGCGTTCTCAATCATGGTTGCCACCCAGAAGGGCGAACTGCTGCTACAGAAACGCGCCGCAACCAAGTACCACAGCCCTGGTCTTTGGAGCAACACCTGCTGTAGCCACCCCAAGCCGGGCGAGGCTCTCCTCGCCGCCGCCCACCGCCGGCTGATGCAGGAAATGGGCTTTGACTGCCCGCTAACCCCGGGCTTCAGCTTCGTCTACCGCGTTAAGCTACCAAACGGCCTCACGGAGTACGAGTTCGACCACGTGCTGCGCGGCCGGTATGAAGGTGCGCCCGCGCCGGACCCGGCCGAAGTTGCTGAATGGCAATGGATGGATGAGGCGACGCTCCGGCGCGAGACCGCCGAGCACCCGGCGACGTTCACGCCCTGGTTTCTCCTGGCATTGCCGAGCCTGCTGGCCCGCGGACGGACCTAGCGCTCGGCTCTTTTTCCCTTAAGCTCGTTCAGGATATCGCCGAGCAGCCCGTGCGCGAGGGCCTGGCCGGAGAACTCGGCCGCTGCTTCACCCAGGTGGATGCTCCAGGCCGCGAAACCGGCTGGGTCGGACAGCACGTCCGCGACCATGCCGGCAATCTGCCCCACACCCTTTGCGCCCATCCCCGCAAGCCGAGCCGGGCCGGACAGCGCACCGGCGACCAGGTCCATCCCGGCTGACAGCGCCATCTGCTCCAGCACGCCGCCGGCGAGGCTGACGCTGGCCGCTCTGCTCGCAGGCACGACGCCGGCAAGAATACCGCCGGCGATTTCCGCAGCAACAGCGTCGGCGCGGGCGCGGTCCGCAATTCCCCGCAGGACCCGAAGCCAGAGCGAGCCGAGCGCGCGGTTGCGGATGAGTTGGATTATCAGGTTGGCGAGCGCCATATCGTAGCGCAGTTCCTTCCTGACGCGGACCGGATACGCGGCCAGGTCAGCGGCAGCGAAGTCGCAGTCTTGTGAGCAGGAATTGACCACCTCCGCAGCCCAGCGGCCGCTTTGGAGCGCGTTCTGGATCCCTTCGCCGTTCAGCGGATTGACGAGCCCGGCTGCATCACCGACGAGCAGGACCCGGTCGCCGACCAGTTGCTCAGTCGGGCGGTACGTGGTCAGGGGCCAGCCGGCGACTCTGCCGGTCATCTGGGCGCGGCAGAGCCGTTCGCGGAGCGCGGGTTCGTCCGCCACGAGACTCCGCAGCAGGTTCGCGAGGTGCTGACCCGTCTTCGGCACGGTATCGGCCGCCATCCCGACTCCGACATTGGCGGTCAAGGGGCCAGTAGGGAAGAGCCAGCAGTAGCCGGGGAAGCTTTCGGTCGTGAAGAAGAGGTCGGCGCGGTCGGAAGGCCCTTGGACCCCGGTGTAGTAAGCGCGAATCGCCATTATCCGGCTGCCATGCAAAGGCGCTCTGCCGCGAAGAACGCGGGCGACTGCCGAGTTCGCTCCGTCAGCGCCGATGAGCACGCGGGCCCGGAAATGCCGGATTCGGTTACGGCCGATAGCGCTCACGACCACGCAGTCATCCTCCCACTCGTAGCCGGTGCAGCGCAGCCCGTGGTGCGCTCTTGCGCCGGCGCTCGAGGCGGCATCGGCAATCATGGCGTCGAGAGCAAGGCGGGGAACGACGAGTCCCGGGGTCTGGGGAATCAGACGTGAGACGAGCTGTTCGCCATTCAGGTGCAGGGCGGCGCGACGGATGACGTTGCCGACCCCGCGTTCCGACAGGTTGATGTCGATTCGCCCGAGTTCGCGCTGCGACACTGGACTAACGAAGTCGCCGCAGGTCTTGTCGCGGGGGAAGGCCTGGCGGTCAATCATCAGCACGTCCCAGCCGGCTTCAGCGAGGTGATATGCCGCCGAGGCGCCTGCCGGCCCGGATCCGACCACGAGCACGTCGCAGTCAAGGTCGGTCTGAGGGAGGATGCGGATCATGGGTTGCGTGCGGTCTCGTACATCGCGATGACGTTGTCCACCGGCGTAATGGGCTGGAGGTTGTGACACGGGGCGAGGACGTAGCCGCCGCCGGCGCCGAGCAGGCGGATGTTATCCCGCACCTCCTGCCTGACGTCTTCGGGCGTGCCAAAGGGCAGGGTCTTCTGGTTGTCCATCGCGCCGTGGAATGCGACCCGGTCGCCCCAGCGCGCCTTGAGTTCCTCCCGGTCCATGCCGCTCGCCCGCCACTGCACCGGGTTCAGCACGTTAATACCAAGCAACAGCAGGTCGGGCAGAATCCCGGCAATCGCGCCGTCGTTGTGGTGGAACACGAGCGCGTTGTGCTTCCTGGCAAGCCCGACCATCCGCCTCATGCCGGGCAGCAGGAATTCGCGGATGTCGGCGGGTGATATCATCAGGCCGGTCTGAAATCCCATGTCCTCGGCAACGTAGCACAAGAGGAGCAGGCCGGACGGGAGTTGTTCGAGCATGCGACTGGTCTTCTGCCAGGCCAACTCGAACAGCCGGTCCATGCAGTAGTGGACGATGTCGCGGTGTCGCCTGAGGTCGATGTACGCCTGCTCCTCGCCGCGCAGGTCTTTGTAGACCATGAACGGTTCGGACCCGCCGCACTGTATCGGGTGGTGAGTCCAGTCTTTCGCCTGTTCGGCGATGGTGCTGTAGTCCCACCATTCCGGCTCCGGCCACTTGTACGCCCGCTCGATTGCCGCGACCGAGTCGAACCCGGCCAGCGGATGCGAGACAGTCTCGTCGTAGGTTCCAGCGCCGTAGCTGACCTCGCGGTGCCGGCACCCGAACTCGTCGCAGTCCGGGGCGAGGCTTGGACCGGCAAAGCGCGGGGCGAGCTTGACCATGAAATCCACCCCGAGTTCGTCGAGGCTCCGGCGCAGGGCGGCAAAGCCTTCGGACGGCTTGGTGTTGTTCTCACTCAGTGGCAGCTTGAGGTCGGCGACCAACTCTGCCTCGGGTCTATCACTGAACCCGAGCCGGCGGATGAGCTTCGCGCTGAACTCCGGCGTCGCCCAGTAGTCGGTCGGCACGCGGTCGGCCTCACGATGCTCAAGTGCCGCCTGCCAGCGCTCGCGGGGGGTCATGCGGCGCAGTCCGACCGGTCAGACACGTCAGACTCGTCGGATAGAGTTCAGGGCCGCGCGGAAGGCGCGGATGTGTTCCGGCGTCGTGCCGCAGCAGCCGCCGACAATGGAAATCCCGGCGCGGACCAGGTCGGGAATTCGGATAGCCATGAATTCGGGCGTCTCCGGGTACGAAGGTCGTCCGGCGACAAGTTGCGGGATGCCGGCATTGGGACGGATGCTTACCGGCATGCTGCCGGCCTTTCGGAACTCGCGTGCGACTTCCACCATCTGCTCAATTCCGTTCCCACAATTGGAGCCGACAACGTCCGCGCCGGCCGCGGTCAGCCGTTGAGCGGCCTCGGCAACGGTGTTTCCCATCACCGTGAAGAAGCCGCGCCGCGTCAACTGGAAGGTCATAGTGGCAATCACGGTCAGTGCCGGCGCAACTGCTTTGGCGGCCTTCACCGCGATTTCCGCCTCAGAGAGGTCAATCATCGTCTCGAAGTTCACCGCGTCGATGCCGGCAGCCACGAGCGCGCGAAGCTGCCGTTCATAGTTCTGCTCGACCACCGCGGGCTCAGTGTCGCCGTACGGCTTGAGCAGCTTGCCGGACGGGCCGCAGCAGGCGCAGAGATACGCCTGCTCGCCGATTGCCCGCCGCACCGTCTGCACCGCGCTGCGGTTGATCTCCTCGCTACGGTCCGCGAGCCCGTAGGCCGCGAGTTTGACTGGAGATGCGCCGAAGGTGTTGGTCTGGATGATTTCCGCGCCGGCGTCGAGATAGTCGCGGGCAATCTTCTCGAACAACTTCGGACGGTCGAGATTCAGCGCCTCGGGGCACCCGCCGGGCTTGAGCCCCGCGTCGAGCAGGAGTGTGCCCATCGCGCCGTCGGCCAGTAGAACGCCGCCTTGCCCGATTCGCTCGAGAAGAGGTTTCATGATGGCAAGGACAAAGTTGTAAGGACAAAGGACAAAGCAACGCGGAAAGGACAAAGTGGTAAGGCCGAATTGCGGTCTGCCTTAAAACTTACCACTTGCTTTGTCCTTTGGCCTTTGTCCTTCATGATTATGCGGTTTACTCATCACGCAAGTGCTGTAGAATCAATGGGTGCCAAAGACGGTCGGGTCGGTAATACCCGAAAAACAGCGGTTAGCGTATCGTAGCATGGGGCTG